>Ga0194129_10002850_pt1 | contig 25079 bp, 18 predicted proteins | sample TA2KigCa35mmetaG_FD_150862 | JGI IMG/M metagenome (GOLD analysis project Ga0194129, IMG submission 150862) | Freshwater microbial communities from Lake Tanganyika, Tanzania - TA2015038 Kigoma Deep Cast 35m | ecosystem: Environmental > Aquatic > Freshwater > Lake | place: Tanzania: Lake...
GTTGCTTGAGGGTGGGCTCGCCTACTTCGACGCCGGCGTGCGCGTCGTGCCCGATAGCGGCGAGGCCGACGTCGGCGTTCGCGCCCACCTCGAGGGCTCGATCGGTTGGACGAGGCGTGTGGCCGACCGCACCGCGGCGGCGGTGTTCATCCGCTACCGCGAGCGCCTGAGCATGCTCGAGGACGACGACCAGCGCGCCGTCGCCGTTGACGGGCACGTGACCTACGACCTGCTCGACACGCTGGCCTTGTCGGCGGGCGTGGGCGTGGCGTCGACGGTCGGTACGCCGGTGCGCGAGGTCGTCGTCAACTTCGTCGAGACCGACCGGCCCGGGATTTCACACCTGCTGGCCCGCGATGAAGGTGGCGAGCAGTCGGTCACGGTCCCGCTGACGATGACCTACGGCCGCATCGACTCCTTCGACGTCGACCTCTTCTGCACGACGCGCGTCTGGCCCGTGCCGGGGGTCCTGTTCGGCGCGGGTGTGCGGCTGCGGCTGGAGCCGCTGCCCTGGGTGAAGGGGTAGCAGGCTGTGGTGAAAACGCCGGCGGCGCTTCACCACAGCCTGCTAGACCCAATTCGCTCCCGTCCTCGGCGAGAACGAGCACCGCCGAGCAGGGTGCTGAAGAACGCAGCGCGTTTTTCAGCACTCTCCTCGCCCTCGGCCGGGTCTGTTTCAGACCCGCCCTCCGTCGAGCCAAGCTCGGCGGGGCCCCCGTCCGAGACGCAGCCTGTGGTGAAAACGGCCTTCGGCCGTTTTCACCACAGGCTGCTCACGCGCCACAGCGGAGGTCGGCCGGAAGCGCAGCGCCGACCACACCGCGTCGACGGCGACCTGCGCGACGGGGCGCAGGCCGAGCGCCTGCAGCGGCTCCCAGCCGTGGTCGCGTGTCAGGTCAGCGACGCCGCCGCTGCCGCCCTTCGGGTAAGCGACCCACAGGCGCGCCTCGCCATCGCGCGGCCGATGTCGCTTCAGCACCCGCGCCAACGCGCCAACCTGGGCGCGGTCGAGCACGAACGCCAGCACGGCGTCGCCGTCGACGAGGCGCGGCGGGAACTCGAGCAGCAGCTCGACGGCCGGCGGCAACAGCAGCTCGAACCCCGCCGGGGGTTCGGCGATCACCCAGCGGCCCGACAGGATCCCGAGCTTCATCGCCAGCGGCTTCGCCGATGCCGCCGGCTTCTTCGTCGTGGACCTCTTCGCCGCCGGCTTCTTCGTCGTGGACCTCTTCGCCGCCGGCTTCTTCGTCGTGGACCTCTTCGCCGCCGGCTTCTTCGTCGTGGACTTCTTCGCCGCCGGCTTCTTCGTCGTGGACTTCTTCGCCGCCGGCTTCTTCGTCGCGGACGACTTGGACGTCGTCGTCCTGGGTGTCGCCTTCTTCTGGGTCTTCATGTCGGTCTCCGCACGAATGAGCCGTCGAGGGGGCTCGACGCTGACGCGTAACGCTTCATCGGCATCCGGCCGGCACGGAAGGCCAGACGGCCGGCGCGCACGCCGTCGCGCATCGCCTCGGCCATCAGGCGCGGATCGTCAGCGAGGGCGATGGCGGTGTTCATCAAGACGCCGTCGGCGCCCATCTCCATCACGAGCGCGGCGTCCGACGGCACGCCCACGCCGGCGTCGACGATCACCGGCACGTCGGGACGGCGCGCTTTGACCAGCTCGAGGATGATCGACAGGTTGTGCGGGTTGCGCACGCCGAGGCCCGAGCCGATCGGCGCAGCCAGCGGCATCACCGCGGCGGCGCCTACGTCGAGCAGGCGCAGGCACGCCACCGGGTCGTCGGTGACGTAGGGCAGGCAGACGAAGCCGTCTTTCGCCAACCGCTCGGTGGCGGCGATGGTGGCAGCGACGTCGGGGAACAGCGTCTTCTCGTCGCCGATCACCTCGACCTTGACGAGCCGCCCGCCCCGGGCGTCGCCGACGAGCTCGCGCGCCAGGTGGGCGGTGCGCACGCAGTCGTCGACGCTGTAGCAGCCGGCGGTGTTGGGCAGGATCAACATCGACGAAGGGATCGCGTCCCACAACGAGCGCTCGCCCGGCGCCGTCCTGGGCACGCGGCGAATGGCCACCGTGACCATGCTGGCGCCCGACAGCGCCATGCAGGCGGCGGTCTCGTCGAGATCCTTGTACTTGCCGGTGCCGACGATGAGCCGCGACGTCAGCGCCACGGCGGCGTCGCCGTGGCCGAACAGGAGCGGTGCGTCGATCGACGACGACACCGGGGACCGATCCATGACTCAACCTCCTCCGACCAGGGTCACAACCTCGAGCACGTCACCGTCGGCGAGGACGCAGGCAGGACGTTCGGTGCGGCGGACGACGACGCCGTTGCGCTCGACCGCCACCCGCTCGGCTGGCAGGCCCAGGGTCCGCAAGAACTGTTCGAGGTTCGGCGGTGGCGCGTCCCCGACGTCCCTCGGCTCGCCGTTGATGGTGATCCGCATGGCGCTGCGCTACGCCGTCCCCCACGACGCAGCAACCACGGGCCGCTGTGTGGTCCGGCCGGGCCCGGACATGAAAAAAGGCGACCCGAAGGTCGCCTCTTTTCGGGACTCGTCGGTTGACCCGCGAGCCCGATCGGCGAGCCGAAGCTCAGGCCGACTCGCCTTCGCCCTCGCCCTCGCCGCCACCCGGGCAGCCAGCGGTCAGGGCCACACCGCCGAGGAGGGTGGCGAGCGAGAGAACAGCGAAAAACTTGATGGCGATCTTCTTCATGGTCGACTCCTGACCGGCCCGCAGGCCATGCGAATCTCAAACCACACGGTTTGAGCAGGCGCACCGTATGCCATAGCTGACGCAGAACGCCAGAAGCTTTTCACCTGATGTTCTCGATTTCGCCGCACGCGTGTCACCGGGCCACCGCGCCCAGCCCCTGGGCGGCCCCCGGCGACCACAGGGCAGGTCTGTTCCCGACCCGGCCCCCTGTCGAGCAGAGTTCGTCGCTGCCCCCCGACGCGAGACGCAGCCTGCGGCGAAAACCGGCCTTCGGCCATTTTCACCGCAGACTGCTAACTAAGCCCCACGGTGGAGAGCGTGCTCGAAGACCTGAGCGAACGTGAGCGTCAGGTGCTGCAGGCCCTGGTCGACGCCCACATCGCCTCGGGCGAGCCCATCGCCTCCCGCGCGCTCGCTGAGGGGCCCACGCTGCAGGTGTCGCCGCAGACGATCCGCAACGTCCTCGCCGCGCTCGGCGAGCGTGGTCTCATCGCCCAGCCGCACACGTCCGCCGGGCGGGTGCCCACCGATCTGGGCCTGCGCTACTACGTCGACAGCCTCGTTCGCTTCACGCCGCTCGCGCCGCAGGTCAAAGGCGAGATCGAGACCTGCCTCGAAGACGCCGGCGGCGTCGACCACGCCCTGCGTGAGGCCAGCCGCCTGCTCTCCCGCCTCGCCCGCCAGGCGTGCGTCGTCGTCGCCCCGCCCACGGCCGCCGACCGCGTGCAGCACGTCGAGTTCGTGCGCCTGCGTGACGATGCGATCCTGTTCATCGTCATCTCGGCCGAGGGCCGCGTGCAGAACCGCTTGATGGACTGGCGCGACGGCCCGGCTCCGGCGGTGGCCGATCTGCACGCGGCGGCCAGCCGGCTGTCCGCGCTGATCGTCGGCCGCACCCTCGAAGAGGGCAGGGCGCTGCTCGCCGCCGCCGTGGTCGACACCCGCGCCGCGCTGTCGCGCATCGAGGAGCGCCTGCTCGAGCTGTCGCGGCAGCATGTCGGCGCGCTGCTGCCCGATCCCACGGTCCACGTCGACGGCACCAGCCACCTGCTCGCCGCTGGCGGCGAGGACGGCGGCGCGCGGCAGCAGCAGCGCGAGCTGATAGAGTTGCTCGACGAGCAGAACCGCGTGCGCACCCTGCTCGACGTCGCCGTGGGGGCCCCCGGCGTTCGCATCTTCATCGGGCAGGAAAACCCCGAGGCCGCGCTTGCCGGCGCCGGGGTCGTCACCGCCACCCTCGGCAGCGGCCGCGGCGTGGGCGTGATCGGCGTGATCGGCCCCCGCCATCTTGACTACCGCCGGGTCGTCCCGCTCGTCGACGTTACCGCCAACGTCGTCTCGCGGCTCCTGGGCGAGAGAGGACGCGAATGATCGCGCACGAGCCCGAGTTCGAAGGCACCGATCCGCGTCGCAGCCGAAGCCGTACGGCCAGCCCGCTCGTGCTGTTGCCCCGCGAGCTCGGTCAGGTACCGCCGCCCGTCGCGGTCGTCGGCGGCAAGGCGCGCGCGCTGAGCCAGCTGTTGACGCTGAAGTCGCGCGTCCCGCGCTTCGGCATCGTCGTCGGCGACGCCTTCGATCAGCACGTGAAGACCCGCGAGGTCGCCGCTGCCCTCGACGCCGCGACGGCCACAACCGTCGTCGACGACGCGATGCTGATCGGGCTGGGCGAGCGCGTCACCCGTGCTGTGTTGCGCGTCCCGCTGTCGCCGACGCTCGCCCGCGGGCTCGATGACCTGCGGCGGGCGTTTCCGGACGACGACGCCTTCTCCGTGCGCGCGAGCCCGATCGGCGATCCCGCCGAGATCGACGCTCTGGCGGGCGCGCTCGAGCCGGCCCTCGGCGTGCGCGATCTGCCCGAGGCCGTGCAGCGCCTGTTCGCGCTCGCCTACCACCCGCGCACGCTGCAGGCGCGCCGCGCCGCCGGTCTGCCGCCGTTCCAGACTCGGCTCGCGCTGGTCGTGCAGCGCCTGGTGCATGCCGAACAGTCGGGCCTGTGCTGGTCGATCGACGCCGGCGCCGATGTCGACGACCGCCGGAGCCAGCCCCGCGCCCGCGTGCGCGCCTGCCCCGGGCTCGCCGGTGGCGCGGGGGGCGTGCGTGGCGTGCCCCACGTGCCCTGCGACGTGTTTCTCGTCGAGCGCGCCGTCGACGCCGAGCAGGGCCTCGCCGACGACGCGCGGGTCGAAGCCCGGCCGGCGCGCAAGCTCGACGCGCTGCGCGTCGAAGCGGCGCCCGAGAAGCCCGGCGCCCGGCTGCGCCCGCTCGAGGGCGCGGCGGTGATCGCACCGTCGCTCTCGACGGTGCAGGCGCGCCTCGTGGCGCGCGAGGCCCTGCGGCTGGAGGCCACCTTCGGGCGCCCGCAGGCGATGACGTTCGCGTTCGCCGGGCGCCTGCTGCACGTCCTTGACGTCGAGCCGCTGCGCGTGCCGCGCGGCCGCATCGAGAGCGGCCGTCAGCGCACCTGGGACGAGCGGCTGGTGCCGGCGCCGTTGTCGCGGCAGCCGTCGTCAACGCTGACGTTCTCGGTGTGGCAGCGCGGCATCGCGCGCGGGCTCGAGCGGGCCGGGCGTCTGCTCGGCGTGCGGGGGGTTGTGCTCGAAGACATGCGTCCGCAGTTCCGCCGGCTGCTCGGCGTCGTCACCGGGCGGATCACCGGCAACCTCGAGGTGCTCGTCGCCCTGCTCGAGCTGCTGCCGTTTGCCGACAAGGCCCGCGAAGCCGTGGCCGGTGCGCTCGGGCAGCCCGAGGTGGGCGCGCTGCCCGCGACGCCGCTGCCCGGGTTCTGGCAGCGCGCCCGCGGGAAGATCGAGGAGACGCGCTGGCCGGCGCAGCTCGAGCGACTGTCGCAGGTGGCTACCGGCGAAGGACTGCGCTTCGCCGACGAGGTTCGCGCCCTGCTCGCCGCGCTCGCCGCCGTCCACGTCGCGCAGGAGGACCCCGACGCGCTGCAGGACCGCTTTGACTCTCTCGAGGAGGCGCTCGGCCGCTGCGTCGCCGCCCTGACGCTCGCTGGCATGCAGGCGGCCCTGTACCTGGCCGACCTGCGTGCGGTGCTCGCCGAGCTGGGGCTCGACGCCTCGGTGGTCGCCGAGCTGGTCCCCGACGACGATGCGGTGGACGCCGCGCGCGACATCGACGGCGACGTGGTCGTCGGGGTGCGGCGCCTGCACTCGCTCGTGCGGCTCGTCGACGAGCGGCCAGCGCTACGGGCGCTGTTCGCCCGCGACCTCGAGCCCGGCGCGATCGCCGCGGCCCTCGCCGAGGACGTCGAGCCGGCCTTCGCCGAGCTGCGGCGTGGGCTCGCCGCGCATGTCGCCGCGACGGCGCCCGAGGGCGTGTTGACCCTCGAGGAGCCGCGTCTGGTCGAGCGTCCCGAGCGGTCGGTCGAGCATCTCCTCCGTCTAGTCCGCTCATCGCGCCCGCGCGGGGGGCGCCTTGAGGAGGCGCGCGCCCGGCGCGCGCGCGCCGAGGCGTTCGTCGACACCGCGATCGACCGGATCGGCGGGATGCGGGCAGCCGCGTTGCGCAAGCGCCGCGCGGTGGCCGTCGCCGGGCTGCAGCGCCACGGCGCCGAGCTGCAGTCGTACTGGGTGCCCACCGAGCGCGTGATCGCGAGCCTGCGGCAGGTGGCGCTGGCGCTCGGTGAGCGTCTCTTCGAGCACGGCTTGTTGGATCAGCCGCGCGACGTGTTCCACCTGCAGGACGCCGAGGTCGCCGGTGTCATCCGCGGCACCGGCCCCGACGTCGACGTGCGTCCGCTGGTGGTCGCGCGGCGGCGCGCGGCGGCGGCACGACCGGCGACGATGGCGCGACGGGTCGAGACCCACGGCGTCGTCGCGACGTCGCTGCTGCTCGACGACGAACCCGATCGCGGCGCACGCGTCGCCGACGCCGGCGTGGTGCGGGGCGTCGCTGCCGTCGGCGGACGCGCCGCCGCGACGGTCTGCCTGCTCGAGCGCGCCGATCCTGCCTTGCCCAGCGTGCGCCCCATCGTCGGCGTGGCCGTGGTGTCGACGCTCTCCACCGGCGAGCTGCCGCTGGCCGCCGTCGCCGACGCCGTCGTCATCGAGCGCGGGGCGGTCCTGTCACCGCTGGCGCACGCCCTGCGGCAGCTCGCCGTGCCGACCGTCGTCGACGTCCCTGACGCGACGCTGCGGCTCGAAGACGGTGAGGCCATCGTCGTCGAGGCCGGTGTCGTCCGCCGGGCCAGCGCGGAGTCGTCGGAGGCGTCTGCGGCGCCGACGGCTCAGCAGACCGGGGCCGCCGACGCGGAGGCGCCGGTGGCCGCCGCCGTCGTCGTGGGCGCGTTGGCCGCGGCGTCGGCGACACCGGGTGGCGCTCCGTCGGCATCGGCGCCGGCGACCGCGGCCGTGGCGCTCCCGGTGACCCAGCCCGACGCAACGTCCGGGGAGCCTTCGGGGGGACCACCGCTGCGGGCGCCGGCGGGGATGCTGCGTCGTCCGCTCCCCCGGTCCGCCGGGAAGCCGGGGGACGGGGCGCCGCCGCCGCTGCCGGTGTCCGCCGACGGTGAGCCCGTCGCTGAGGAGGACGTAGTGGACGAAGAGCCCGTCGGACGCTGACCCGCGCTGCGGACAGCCACGCAGCTGTGCTTGTCATGGGCCGTCGCCTCGGGCGACGGTCGCGCCATGCTGCGCGCTTCCCTGTTCGTCCTCTCTGTCCTCGCCCTGTCCGCGCCCTCACTCGCCCAGAGCGGGGCGGCGTTCCCCGGCTCGCTCGAGGAGGCCGCGAAGAAATTCGACCCGACGAAGCCGACGGGAGCGCCGCCGGCGACCCCGCCGGCGACCCCGCCGGCGCCCGCAGCCACGAGCACCGGAGAGCCCGCCGAGGTCGACGGCTGGAAAATCGTGGCCGTGCTGTCCGAGCGACGCGGCCCCGACGGCAAGGCGACGCCGCAGGCCTGCGGCTACGAGCGCGACGTCACCGCCGAGCGCACGCGCGACGGCAAGCTCGAGTCGACGAAGGCCACGCTGGTGGTGCCTTGCGAAGCGGGGGCCGCGGGGCCGGTCGCCGGCCCGGCGCAGCTCCGGCTCCCGACGGCGGCGTCGACGACATCGTCCAGTGTGCCGGCGAAGCCTGTGGTGGCGGCCACGGCCGACGCCGCCGCCGTCAAGGTGGACGGGTTGGTCGAGCTCACGGTTGGCGGGGCGCTGAACAAGGACGCCGTGGTGGCCGCGCTGCAGGGGAAGCGCGCCGGACTGTCGGCCTGCCAGGCGAGCGGCACGGGGGGGCGGCTGTCGCTCCGCCTCGACGTGGCTGCCGACGGCAAGGTCGTGACGGTGGTCCCGGCTGACGGCCCGTACAAGGGCACGCCGGTGGGGGCGTGCGTCAGCGGCGTGCTCATGGGCGCGACGCTCGGACGCCCTGCCGACGGCAAGACCGCCACCGTGCAGCTGACGTGGGCCTACGCGCCACGGACGGCGACGACGACAGCGCCGCCGCCGCCGACGACGGCGACGAACGTGAAGCCGGCGGCCACGACGGCGCCATCGTTGTCGCTGCCGCCCTGCAAGCCAGGCGAAAAGCCGAAGCCCGCCGCCGAGTTGAAGCCGGGCGAGGTCAGCTGTGTCGAGGCCGCGCAGCCCGCCAACGCCGAGAAGTCGAAGGGGCCGCGGCCCTGCGCCGAGGGTGAGAAGCCGAAGGACGCCGCCGAGCTTGCGTCTGGCGAGGTGCCTTGCAAGCAGATGAACTCCGAGCGCGGCGTTGCGTTTCTGAAGGGCGAGCTCGCGCACCTGGGCGATGTCCAGTTGATCAATGCCCGCAGCAGCTTCGGCGTCGGCCTGGGCGTGTCCGTCATCGACACGACGCTCTATGCGGTGCTGCGCCCCGACCTGAACGTCAAGCTCGGGGCGTTCCAGCTTGGCCTTGGCGCGCCGCTGCGCTTCGAGACCTTCAGCTGGGGCAGCGTCGACATCTTCGGCAACCCGATCGACGACGCCTTCGGCAACTTCGGGCGCTTTCGCTCCCAGGACTGGGACCAGCTCGAGGACTTCCTGCGACCGCTCCGCTACGTGGCGTACGGCAAGAAGGAAGACAAGGTCTACATCAACCTGAACCGCGTGAACGCGACGACGATCGGGCACGGCCAGCTGGTGCGCCGCTACACGCCCAACATCGACATCGACGAAGACAACCTGTTCGCCAACTTCGACGCCTACGGCGACTGGGGCGGCGTCGAGCTGATGGGCGGTCCGTTTCCGTTGCCGCGCCTCGTCGGCGGCCTCGCCTTCCTCAAGCCGCTCGGCATCGCGCAGGACTTCGTGAAGCTGACGGAGGAGGGCACGTGGCTGCACACGGCCCTCGACTCGTGGTCCATCGGCTTCTCCTACGTCACTGACCTGAACAGCCCGACCGGCCTCGAGGGCCGCTTCAACCCCGGCGACCAGCGTCGGCAGCTGGCCGTCGACCCGGCGAACCAGTTCGTCTGGCGCAACCAGACGACCCCCATCGGCGACGCCGTCCAGGGCATGGGGATCGACACCGAGGTCAAGCTGCTGAAGCTGCCCAACGTCGACATCAAGGCCTACGCCGATGCGTCGATGCTCTTGTTCCCAGGGGACTCGTCGTCCGCGGCGGCGTACCAGTCGTTCTCCGGCGCCGGCGGCACCATCGGCAGCCTCGTGCGCATCAGCCTCGGCGAGAAGCCGGTCCGGCCCATCGAGGAGGAGCCCGATGAAGTGCAGCTTGGCAAGAAGCCGCGCGAGAAGAAGGCGGCTCACGCGCTGCGTCTCCGGCTCGAGGGACGCACGTTCTCGCCGACCTTCCTGCCGTCGTACTGGAACACGCTGTACGAGGTCGACCGCTTCCAGTTCGGCACCGACGCCAACCGGGCGACGCTGCCGACAAAGATCGGGTTCCTCGCGAGCAAGCAGGGCGGGCCGATGCGCGCCGGCTACTACGCCGAGCTCAGCTATGCGTGGGTCGACGCGCTCGCGCTGACGGCGATGTTCGAGGACGCCTTTCCCCTCGGCGAGGACGCGACGCTGCGGGCCAAGAATTTCGCGCTGCACGCCGAGACCGCCGGCCTCGGCTGGCTCCAACTCTTCGCCACCTACCACTACCGGAACTTCGAGGCCGGCGAGTTCGACAAGCTCTTCTCGCTCGCGACGGACAACGAGGTCCTCTTCGCCGGCGTCCGGCTGCAGATCCTGCCGATCATGTTCCTGAACTTTGCGACCCAGCGCGCGTTCCGCCTCGGCTTCGGCCGCGACGACACGCCGGGGCAGACGGACAGCGCGACCGGCTACCGCTACACCACCACCGGCCTGCAGAACTCCTGGAACCAGGGCTTTGACGTCGAGCTCGGCTGGCAGTTCTGATCGGCAGTGCCGGCTGGCGCTGCTCGCCGGCGATGCGGCGTGAGCCCGTGGCGTGACCGGCGAGAGGCCCCGCACCCCCGTGGCACGTGGCCTCGTCGTCGGTCGCCCGCCGTCGTTGCCCCAGGCGCGCGGTCGTACGTCGCGGCGCTGGTCGCGTCTGCCCTCACCGGTAGCGCCGCGCCTGATCTCGCGCCCGCCGTTCAGAAAAATTTCCGTGCTGTGCAACCAAACGGTCGCACGCCCGATGATTCATGGGAGGACCGATGCTCGCGGGAACCAAGCCGCGGGGACAGCAAACGCAGACCAGATTTCTCGCGCGCGCGGTGTAGATCACGTCGCTGGCCTCCTCGAGAGCATGAGCTTGTCGACGCTCGCCTCGGCCGCGCAGATGTCCAAGGCTCTTCGCGCACTGCCGCAGCAAGGAGGCCCTGCAGCACGCGATCATCGACGAGGCCGAGCGTATGTTCCGCGACGCCGTCGTCGCGCCGACGCAGGCGCTGCGCGGCCTCGGTCTGGCGACGAACTACGTCGAGCACATGGGGGACCCGGTCCGCGACCGTCTCCAGGCGCAGCGGCGTGCGTGGGAGCACGAGCTGCGCCGGTCCTTCGACGAGGCTCTGGTCCAGCAGGAGCCCGTCGCCGGCCTCGACGTCGAGCGCTTCGTGTTCGTCCCTGGAGGCCTCGGGCTGGTCGGGCACCTGCGTGCCCGATTCCGTCAGACGGCCATGGCGTCGGGGACGCAAGGGGTGCCTGGCCTCGTCATCGACCACGACGTCAGCCGCGCAGTCACGACGCCGCCGGCCCTCACCCGCGGCCTCGCCCCGGTCTGGAAGTCTGGGAGAGGGCTCCCTCTCGCTCGAGCTCCTGGCGACCCTCAACGGCTCGGCGGGACGCCGAGGGCAGCGACGGCGCGTCCGATGATGGGGTCGTCGGGGGCCATGCCGTAGGCCAGCTCGAAGAACTCGGCCGCCTGCGCCCGGTCGCCGAGAGCGAGGTGGCATACACCGACGTTGCAGACGAGGCCGGCGTCGACGGGGTCTTCGCGATAGGCGGCGAGTGACGCTGCCAGCGCGGCGTTCAGGTCGCCGGTGGTCATGCAGACCGTTGCGAGCTCCCGCCACGCCTCGAGGTCGTGCTTGTCGTGGCGGACGGCGTCGTCGAGCAGCGCGCGCGCGCGCGCAAGGTCGCCGGTCTTTCGGGCGAGCGCGCCGGCGAGGGCGAACAGATGCGGCGGGCGGGGCAACGCCGCCGCCTCGGCCGCCGACCAGGCGAGCCAGAGATCCTCGAGGTCCAGCGGCCGCGTCGCCCGGCTCGCTTCGTCGTCGGCGCCGCTCAGGGCGGCGCGGGCCTTGACGAGCGCCAGCTCGAGGCGCGCCGCCGGCTGCAGGCGCGCCTGTTCGCGCCGTGCCTCGACGAACGCAGCGACATCCTCGCTGGCCGGGTCGCTGGCGCGCGTGCCGAACCCCACCCTCAGATCTGCGCCGAGAGCTGCGCCGGGATCCGCACCGACAAGCGCGCCGACAACCGCGCCGGCCGGCGCGCGCTCGCCCGAAGCGTGCGCAGCCCCGCCCCCCGCGGGCAGCAGCAGCGCGACGACGGTCGTCCACGCGGCGTGGGCGGCGACGAGGGCTCCCTTGCGCTCGCGCACGCGCGCCAGCGCGCGCCACGATGGAGCGTGAGCCTCGTCGAGGGCGACGGCGCGCTCGAGCCAGCGCTCGGCGGCTTCGAGGCGCGCCGCGCGGGTCGCGGTGTCGAGGGCCTGGGCGTCGCGGTTGAACCGCAGCAGCTCGGTCGTGCCGGCGTCGAAGTGGGCGATGGCAAGCGTCTCGTCGGCGTCACAGGCCTCGATGAAGGCGGCGAGCGCGTCGTCGAGCCGGCCTTCGCGGCTGGCGATGTAGCCGCGGGTCACCAGCTGCTCGGCATACTCGCGCCCGCTCCGCCCCGTCGCTTTGTCGATGGCCTTCTTGAACCACTTCATCGCGCGCCCTTTCGTCGACGTGCTGCGCCGGACACCCCCTCACTGCATCGCCGCGTGGATGTCGCGTACGCGCCGCCCGACCCGGTCGTCGCTCTCGGGGTCGAGCAGCTCGGAGCACTGGAACAGCATGAAGAACGTTAGCTCGTTGAAGGCCTCGTGAAGCACCGCCGAAGGGTCGTGCCCGGCGGCGACGAGCGCCCCGAGGTTCTTTGCGATGGCGTCGATGGGCATGGCTCCCGTGGCGTCGGGGGTGACACCGCGGAACAGCGGCGCGAACGCGTGCGCAGGATCGACGAGGAATTTGCGCACGCCGACGACGAAGCGCTCGAAGGCGTCGACCCGCACGACCTCGGCGTGGATCTCGCGCAGCGCCTGGTTGTAGATCTCGAGACGATGGCGGTTCTGGAGCGACAGCGGGTGCGCCGGCGCGTCGGCATCGACCTTGACGATCTCGATGAGGCCACGCTTGACCAGACCGTAGCAGGCGCGCGTGGCGTCGAACTCAGCGACCTGCAGCGCGCGCGCGACGTCGGCGATGGAGGCCTCGGTGCCGACGGCCTGGAGCGCGCGCCGGTACAGCGCGGCCTCTTCGTCGCTCTGAAGGCCGTCGGGGATGGGCCGGTCGGTGCGGCGCACGCGCGCCGTCGCCGACGGGATGCGCTCCCGGTAGACGCTCATCTCGTCGGCGCGCCGCACGGCCTCGAGCAGCAGGCCCTGCATGCTGAGCGGTGGCGTCGACGGGAACTTGTAGACGGGGGATACGCGATACAGCGCGAAGCTCGCCTCGTTCCATTGCATGACGTCAGAGAAGAGCTCGGTGATCTGCTCCTGGATGGCACTCCACAGCTCGTGGGCGTCGATCGCGCCGCGCGACAGCAGCGTCTGGCCGATGCGCTTGTTCGTGCGCTCGGCCTCGAGCTGCGCGCCTTCTAGGGCGGCGTTGTCGATCTTGCCCATCCGCACGAGGAACGCGCCGAGGCGGTCGCGCGGCAGGTTGCTGCCGACGCTGGCGACGTCGCCCTTCAGGAGGAGCACGACACGCTCGGTGGAGCCCTGCTTGAGCACGAGCCGCCCGGTCTCGCGGTTCTGGCCGAGCAGGTTCATCAACGTCAACGGCGGGATCGTCGCCGCGTCGCCGCACAGCGCCAGCACCTCGCCCTCGCGCGCCACGGCGCCCGTCCCCTCGTCAAGGGTCATCACGACGAGGCCGCCGGCCAGGTGCGTGCGGTACCGACCGGGTGCACGCGCCAGCGCCGCGCGAGTCTCGGCGTCGGCCGCGCTAACGTTGCCCGCCTGATCGATGACGACGTTCCACTTCGCCACGGCGCCATCGTCCACGAATCGACGCCCCGACCGCAAGCCAGCGTGCAAAAAAGCCACGGCGCGGAGGCACGAGGACGCGGCCGCCCCGCCCGGATGCGGCGCGGCGCCGTCAGCCGTGAGGCACGAAGCGGCGGACGACTTCGGCCACGCGCGCACCGCCGCCGGCGGTGGGCAGAAACGGGGCGCCGACCACGCGCTCAGTCAGGTCCCAGTACCACGCGCCCACATCGACGCGGATCGCGTCGTCGAGGGCCGGCGGCGTCCCGTGCCCCGAGAAGCCCCGCGCCAGGAGCCACCGTCGCAGGTTCTCTTTGTCGAGCATCTCCGGGGGCTCGCCGCGGGCGATGCGCTCGGCGTAGGTAGCCTTGACCCAGAAGCGCGAGCTGTCGGCGGTGTGGACCTCGTCGATCACGCAGACCTCGCCGTGAAGGAGCCCCATCTCGTACTTGGTGTCGACGAGGATCAGGCCCTGCGCGTCGGCGTGGGCCGCGCCCATCCGGAACAGCGCCAGCGCGAGCTCGACGACGCGCTCGACGTGGTGGCGCGCGAGCCGGCCCGACGCCACGAGGTCGTCGAGGGAGCAGGGCTGGTCGTGCACGCCGACGGCCTCCTTCGTCGTCGGCGTGAGCACCGGCGTCGGAAACGGCGCCCACGGCGCGATGGTCGGGTCGATGGTGAGCCCGTAGGCCCGCCCACGGGTCGCGGGGGGCTCGCGCATCAGGGAGCCGGCGAGGTAACCGCGCACGACGATCTCGATGGGAAACGCCTCGGCGCGCCGACAGCGCAGGACCGCGGCATCGACGCGCTCGACGAGGTGCGTCGGCGCCACCGCCGCAGCCCGCTGCAGCCAGAACGCGCTCTGTTCGGTGAGCAGCTGGCCCTTCAGCGGGATGGTGCCGAGCACGACGTCGAACGCCGAGACGCGGTCGGTGGCCACGAGCAGCAGCTCGTCGGCACCGAGGGCGAAGACGTCGCGCACCTTGCCTCGGTGGTCGGGCGACAGCGTCGGCACGGCGTCGAGCGCCGTGGGCAGGTGGGCAGCGAGGGCCAGGCGCTGGGCGGCGTCGGTGGTCATGACCTCCGGTACACTCCGCTGGTGCCGACGGAAAAGCCCCCCCCCTCGCCGCTCCCCCCCCCGCCCGCCCGCGCCGCCCTGCCGCGGGTGCGCTCCGAGCAACTCGCCGAAAAGACCACACGCTGGAACGCGATGACCGTCGTGCGCGTCGGCGATCGCGTCGACCTCGACGTGCAGGGCGCCACCTACGCGACGTGGCATCCCCAGCACGTGCTCACCGGCTACTCGTGGGACTGCCTCACCTTCGGGTGTCTGCTGCGCCACGAGGGCCCGCCGCGCTCGGTGCTCGTGCTGGGGCTCGGCGGCGGCACGGTGACCCGGCAGCTGCGGACGCTGTTGCCCGATGTGCGTCTGGTGGGCGTCGAGGTCGACGAGGGCGTCATCGAGCTTGCGCGTCGTCACCTGCACCTCGACGACAGCGGGGTCGAGGTTCATGTCGCCGACGCCTACGAGTTCCTCGCGCAGACCGCCGAGCGCTTCGACGCCGTCATAGACGACCTGTTCCTGACCGGCGCCGGCGACGTCGTGCGCTCGCGAGTCCCCGAGGGCGACACGCTGGCTCTGGTGCGGGGCCGCGTCGCCGACGGCGGCGTCGTGGTCGCCAACGTGATCACCGAGGTCGGCGCCCACGCCGACGTGCGGCGCCGCACGCGGGCGTCGTTCCGGCGCGCGTTCGGCAGCGCGCGGGTCGTAACCCCGCCGCGGGGGCTGAACGAGATCCTCGTCGGCGGGGAGCGCACCCGGCCGGGCACGACGTTCGGCGTCTGGGGCGCAAGGCTGCCCGACGACGAGGATCGCGCCTTGCTGTCGCGGCTGAAGGTCGCGCCGCTGAAGCGGTCATCGTCGGCCTGAGCGCGATCGACGCTCCGCGTCGCGGGGCGGCGACGCCAAAGGGACAGCGTCGGCGCTACACTCTACGGCCGATGTCCCGCCCGCCCGTCGCGGTCGGGGCCGCCGCTGGAGTGCCCCATGAAGACGACCCCCACCGCCCTAGCGCCCCGCGCCGCCCAGCAGGCCCGAAACGCCGCCGACGCGTGGGCGCAGCAGGCCGGCTTCGCTCACGCCGGCGCGGTGCCGATGGGCCGGGCGAAGGCGATGATCGACGCCGTCGCCGCGACGACGAAGCTGTCGACGGCGCAGGTGCAGCAGGCGCTGCTCGACGCCGCCGCCGAGACCACCGACGCCGCTCGCAGAGCCCTCGACCGCACCGGCGCAGCGGGGGCCTACCGCGGCGCCAGCGACCACCGCCCGCTCACGTCGGCGGACGGCGCCTCGCCGGTGGGTACGCTGCTGCAGGCCCGCGGGGCCGCGCCCGCCGCCGCAACGACGCCCGCCCGCGCGCCGGCCGCCGACGTCGTGTTCCACCAGACCGTCGCCGACTTCGAGGCGGCGCGCATCGTGCTGACGCAGAAGGCGACGCCCAAGACGGTGCGCGAGGTGCAGGACGGCTGCGCGCGGCTGTTGAAGCTGTTCGACGCCCTCGACGGCAGCCGCAAGGACGCGCAGGTCAAGGACGAGATCGTGCGCACCTACCGCGACCTGATGTCGCTGACCGCGCGGGGCAAGGGCGTGTTCATCGTCAAGAGCACCGCAGACAACCCGCTGCCCTCCTTTCGGCGACCGCACAACGACCCGTCGGTGCCCGACGGCGCAGCGCGCGCGGGAAAGAACGACCTCGGCAAGGGCGCCCTCGTCGCCTACGACGCCGCCACGGGCACGCCCTACGTCTACGACCACGGCGGCGAGGTCAAAGAACTCGCGAGCATCGCCGAGTTCGTCGCCCACCGCGCCGACGAGTTCGACGCCGACACCGTCGCCGCCGCCGTCGCCGCCGAGCCCGTGGCGCTGCAGTCGCTGCGCTCGTTGACCGACAAAGAGCTGTCGCGCCTGCCCGGCGACGTCGAGTACGTCTCGTTGCTCGAGGACAAGAAGAACGACCTGACCCGCGTGTACGCTACGAAGTGGGGCCGCGACTCGGGCGATCTGCTCAGCCGCCGCGTCGTCGTCGAGGGGCCCTTCAAGGGCATCTTTCTCGACGACCTCGCGAACGAGGTCGCGCGCCGGTCGGGCAAGGGCGTCGACCTCGACCCGACGAAGGGCGAGCTGCCGCTGCGACCGACGAACGGCGAGGCCTTCGTGACGGCGACGAAGGTGAAAGAGCGCGGTCAGATTCGCGACAAGCTGATGGTGCGCATCCCCGACAACCGCGAGTGGACCGAGGTGCGGCGCAGCCTGCGGCGCTTGAGCGAGCTCGACCCGTCGGTGAAATACAAAGACGGCACCGGCAACACGACGTTCGTCTTTGGCGCCGACCACTACAAGCTGGTGCGCGACGTTGTCAAAGGCACCGTCGTGTCCGGACCGGCGCGCGATCTGCTGCAGGCGCACTTCGACGAGCTGAGCCGCATCGAACGCGTCACCGACGACAAGAACCTGGCGGCGTTCACGCCTGGGAAGATCGGCGGCTTCAAGACGCGCGTCGAGGGCGCCGACGGCAAGACCCGCGACCTCGACTTCACCTACTGGCAGAAGAAGTCGATCGCGTGGCTGGCGAGCAACGACTACAAGGGCGTCATCGCGCTAGGCACCGGCATGGGCAAGACGCTGGTGGCTCTCGGCGCCATGCAGCACCTGACGAAGACCAAAGGCGAAGACCGCCCGATCCTCGTCGTCGGTCCGCCGGGGCTCGGCGGCAACATGGCCGCCGAGGCGCGAAAATTCATGGAGCCGAAGGACGCCGACGCGTTCGTCAAGCGCCTGCGGTTCATGGACTTCGCCGAGTTCAGCAAGGCGGTGCGCGCTGGCAAGGACGCGTCGGGCAAGACGTTCGATAGCGCGCACTACGGCGCGGTGATCTTCGACGAGGCGCACAAGATCGCGAACCGCAAGACCGTCGGCGGCGCGGCGGCGCTGTCGTTCAAGCACGACCATAAGGTCGTGATGACGGCGAGCGCGATGACCCGCGGCATCGACGAAACGATGACGTTGATTGCCATCGCGAACAACCAGGACCTGAACGACCGCGTTGAAGGCAAAGACGCGCGCTACGAGATCCGCAAATTCACGAACCTGCACCTGCGCATCGTCGGCGGCCGCGCCGTCGGGGTCACCGACGCCGTGGAGCTGCAGCCCGGCGAGAAGGTCGACCCCAAGCACAACATGCAGTCGTTCATCCGCGCCAACGTGCTCTACGCCGACAAGCGCATGGACGAGCAGAAGCTGTCGAAGTTCTCGCTGACCACTGAAGCCCTCGTCATGCCGTCGAAGATGGAGGACGAGTACAGGAAGCGCAGCAGGAGCATCGCCAAGGTGCTGCGCGGTATGGTCAGCCTGTACCGGGACCAGGGCGTCAAGCGCGAGTTCGTCGACGAGCGTGGCCGCACTCGCCGCGAGATCGAGCCGCTGGCAAAGGACAAGCGCATCGCCCAGATGTTCGGGACGCAGCTGCGGGAGACGATCCTGAAGCTGAACGAGCTGACCAACAACCCCGCCAAGCTCGACCGCGCTGTCGAGCTCGTACGCGGCCACCTCGCCGACAAGCCGTCGACGCGCTCGGTGCTGTTCTCCGATGACCCCGACTACGTCCTGCAGTCGGCGCAGACGCTGTCGAAGAAGGTCCCCGGCAAGCTCCACGCTGCCTGCCTAGGCAAGGAGATCCACTTCTTCCAGGACGGCAAGAAGCTCACCGAGCTCGACGGCCACAAGTTGCCGTTCACCAAGCAGCCGTACGTCGACGCTGACGGACGCACCTACGACGCGAACCAATGGCAGAAGTTCGTGCTCGACCAGGTGATCGGCAAGAATAGCGACGTCACCACGGCGACGTTGTTCGGCCCCGCCTATCAAGAGGGCCAGAACCTGCAGTGGGCCAACGTCGGCGTGCACCTCGACCGCGACACCTGGTCGCGCCAGAACATGGAGCAGCGCGAGGGGCGCCTGTGGCGCAAGGGTCAGGACAAGGCCGTCGCCTTCTACAACCTCGACTGGCAGTACAAGAAGCCGGACGACGGCCTCGACCGTACGCTCGATGAGGTCCGCGGCCTGTACGACGACGTCAACGGCAAGCTGTTCCACGACGTGATCGTCGTGCCGCAGTCGCTCGAGCTCGGCGGCGAGTGGGAGGGCGTGCGCGCGCAGACCGATTTGCGCATCGATCGTGACGTCGTGGCGCTGGCGCTGCAGGCCGACCTCGGCGAGGCCGCGGCGGTGGGCGGCTGGACGTGACGTCATCGCCGAAGCACCCGCGGACGCTGTCTGAGTGGCGCGCGTGGATCGACGCGTTGCCCGTCGACACTCTCGTCGAGGCTGCCCACGACGCCAACGCCATCGCCTTCGTCGAGGTGCTTGAGTCCGAAGGCTACGCGCCGGCGCAGATCCACGCGGTGGTCCACGCGTTCGCCCGGCGCTTCGTCGCCCTCGACGTGCGCCCACCGGCCGGCGGCCTCTACGACTTCGTCACGCTCGCGCGCCGCCCGGCGCCCGACGCCGATGACGCGCCGGGGATCCCGCCGTCGACGGTGTGACGCGCCCGCACCCATGCGCGGGATTCAAAAGCTGGCGCGAGACCGGTGTCGAGCCAGGGCGCCGGTCGGCGAGCACAGCGCGCGTCTCCGCCGTCGGCGAGCGGACGACGACGGACAGCCAAGAGGGCACCGCCGACCTTCCGGCGGTCCTTCAGCGCTTCGCGGCCAGCTCGGCCTCGATCTGCTTCTCGATGTCTTCGAGTGACTGCTGCTCCTGCATCGCCGGCTGCGCCTGCGCCGCAGGGGCGACGCCCATCTTGGCCTTCAGCGCGGCGAGGGCGTCGTCCGCCTCCACGTTCTCGAGGGCGTCGAACTTCGCCTTCAGGTCGTCGCCCGACGCCGTCTGCGCCAGCTCGTAGGTGGCCTGCGCCTCGGCCTCGGCTTTGTTGATCTTCTCTTCCATCCTGGACATCGTGTCGAACGCCGACGTGTTCGACAGCCCATCCATTGTCTCGGCGATGGTGCGCTGGGCCTCGGCGCGCTTGGCGCGGGCGACGAGCAGGTTTTTCTTGCGCCTCGCCTCTTCGATCTTGCTGTTCAGCCCGGTCAGCGCGGTCTTCAGCTGGTCGACGGCGGTCTTCTGCGCCTGCCACTGCTGCTCGTAGCCGACAGCGAGCTTCTCATGCTCGGTCTTACGCTGGAGCGCCTGCTTGGCCAGATCGTCGTTGCCGGCCTTGACCGCCAGCATGGCCTTCTTCTCCCACTCGACGGCTTGGGTCTTCTCCTGCTCGAATTGCTTGGCGAGGCGCTTCTCGTCGGCGATCGCGACGGCGACCTGCTTCTTGGCCTCGACCAGCTGCTGCTGCATGTCGAGCAGCATCTGGTTCAGCATCTTCTCGGGGTCCTCGGCCTTCGAGATCGCGTCGTTGACGTTGGACTTGAGGAGCGTCCCGAGGCGGTTGAAGATCGTCATCCCATCTCCCGTAACTGTCGGCGCTGGCTGCGACCGGTCTTCCTTCGTCGTGTCGTCGTCTACGTCCCCGCCAGTGTAGGTCGCGCGCCGGTCGGCTGCACGGCCTGTCGCGGGGGGCCGGTCATGCCGGCGTCGTCGCGATCATGCCGGTCTCGGCCGCGTTGGCGGCCGCAGGTACGCCTGCAGGTGGCGGTAGTGGCTGGTGATGCAGAGGTTCAGGGCGTCGACGGACGCCTGGAACTCGTTGAAGTCGAGGTGCTCCGCCTGCAGCGTGTCGGTGGCGAGGATCGAGTTGCCTTCGAGGCCGTAGGCGCCGTGCAGCATCTCGCGGGCATTCAGGCGCAGCAGCTCTTCGTAGAGCTTGAGCCGGTCGCAGCCCTCGGGGATCACGGCGAGCTTCACCGAGAACACGATGATCGGGTCGTTCAGCGTGACGACGAGGTTGTCGACGGCGTCCTCGCTGTCGCGGATCATCCACGTGCGTTTGCCGACGAGGTCGAAGCTGACGCCCATGCGGATGAGGTAGCCCTCGATGTCCTGCTCCGTCACCATGCCCGCTCCTTCGTGGCCCGACCGTTCGGCGGCGTTGCTGTTGCTCGCCCGATAGGGCCATTGCTGTCAACGACGAGCCGTCCCGGACGCGAACGGGCGACCGCGCGCTGCGGCTCCCCGGGGGGCGGATCCGTGGTCGGTCAGCGGGGGGACAGCGTCAGCCGGGCCGAAGTCTCGCCCCGCTTGGTCCGCGGGCCCTCGCCCCCCGAAGGCGCTGTCTGCGCCATGTGCAGAAGCGCCGTCTGGCTGCGCAAAGGCGTAGCGCCGTCGGCGGGTCGCACGCGGCTCCACGAGCCGTCGGCCTTCAGGCGCCGCGCCTTGACGTTGTCGGCGAGATGCAGGCCGATGATCTCGTCGAGGATGCGGGTGCGCAACGCCGGATCCTCGACGGGAAACATGGTCTCGATGCGACGCAGGAAGTTCCGCCCCATCCAGTCCGACGACGCCAGAAAGACCTCGGTCTGGAGGCCGGCGCCGAAGACGAAGATGCGGTGGTGCTCGAGAAAGCGGTCGACGATCGACGTCACGCGGATGCGCTCGGACACGCCGGGCACTCCCGGGCGGACCGCGCACATGCCACGCACGATCAGGTCGACGTCAACGCCGGCCGACGACGCCGCGTACAGCGCCTGGATGATCGTCGGGTCGACCAGCGCGTTCATCTTCGCGACGATGCGCGCTGGCTCGCCCCTGCGGGCCCGCTCCGCCTCGCGGTTGATCAGGAACACCAGACGGTCGAGCAGGTTCATCGGGGCGACGGCGAGCTTCTTCCACTTGGGCGGGTCGGACAGCCCGGTCAGCATGTTGAACAACGCGCTGACGTCGTCGGCGATGTCGGTGCGGGCGGTGAAGAAGCTCAGGTCGGTGTAGACGCGCGCGGTGTTGGGGTTGTAGTTGCCCGTGCCCAGATGGATCAGGCGTCGGATCGCGCTTCCCTCGCGGCGCACGACGAGCGCCACCTTGCAGTGGGTCTTCAGGCCGATCAGGCCGTAGACGACGTGAACGCCGGCCTCTTCGAGGCGACGGGCCCAGACGATGTTGTTGGCCTCGTCGAAGCGGGCCTTGATCTCGACGAGCACCGCGACCTGCTTGCCGTTCTCCGCCGCGCGCGAGAGCGCGCGCACGAACGGTGAGTTCCAGGACGTGCGGTACAAGGTCTGCTTGATGGCGAGCACTGAGGGATCGTCGGCGGCCTCCTCGATGAAGCGCACGACGGGGTCGAACGACTCGTAGGGATGGTGGACGAGCACGTCCCGGTCGCGCACGACGGCGATCACCGAGTCCTGTTCGCGAAACGCTGGCGCGACCGCCTGTACCAGCGGCTCCTGGTGCAGCTCGGGGCGCACATCGTGCTCGCCGATCGACATGAAGTCCTGCAGCTGCAGCGGCGCCTGCACCCGGAAGATCTCCCACTGCTCGACGCGCAGCAGCCGGCACAGCGTGCCCTCGAGCTCGGCCGACGCCGAGTGGCTGATCTCGAGGCGGATCGCCATGCCGCGGTCACGACGACGAAGCTCCTCCTGCACCGCCTTGAGCAGATCCTCCTGCTCCTCTTCGTCGATGGAGATGTCCCAGTTGCGGGTCACGCGGAAAAAGGCCGCCTCGGCGATCTCGAAGCCGGGGAACAGCTCGGCGGCGTGCATCGCGATGAGCTGCTCCAGGGGCAGCCACGCCGTACCGCTCGAGGAAGGCAGCTTCACCAGCCGCGACATCACCGACGGCACCTGCACCACCGCCAGCGCCAACGGCTCGCCCGCCGGGCCGACGCTCTTCTTGGTCTTGCCTCGTCGCGGCTTCTCGACGACGGCGCGACGTCGCAGCAGCAGGCAGACGTTCAGCGACTTGTTGCGCAGGTGGGGGAACGGGTGCCCCGGATCAACAGCGAGGGGCGTCAGCGCCGGGAACACGTTGGTGTTGAACCACTCTCGCGCCGCCGTCTGCTGCTCGGGGGTCAGCTCGCCGAAGGTCAACAGGTGCACGCCGGCCCGCTCGCGCAGCGCGGCGTTCAGCTCGGCGTAGACGTGGTCGACCTCGCCGACGAGCTGCCGGGCCGACTCTGAGATCTGCAGCAGCTGCTCCTGCGGAGACTTGCCATCGGCGGACCTCTCGACGACGTTGCCGACGTATTGCTGCTTGACCCCGGCGACGCGCACCATGAAGAACTCATCGAGGTTCGATGCGACGATCCCCATGAACTTCACGCGCTCGTACAGCGCAATGCCGGGGTCCTGCGCCTCTTCGAGCACACGGCGCTGGAACGCGAGCATCGACAGCTCGCGATTGATGAACAGGGATGGGTCGTCGAACGCAACCACGGCGGCCTCCAGCCGGCGAACGTAGCGACCACCCCGCCCGGGGTCGAGAAATCCGCGCCGGGGCCTTCGCTGTCACCGGGACGTCACCATCGATGCCCGGGACGCCGTGCTATCTGGAGTGCATGTGTCGCACAGGCGTCTTCCGCGCGTCGCTCGGCGACGGCCTGCAGTGGTCGCGCTCCGGGGCGGCGTGCGCGCCCGGGCTCGGCCACGAGGTGCCTTCGGTCTGGAGACGACGATGAGCCTCGGCGAACACATGGCCGCCGTTCGCGCGCTGCACGCGCGCGCCCTCGACGTCGACCTCGCCGGCGACGCCGCCGTCGTGCACGACCTGCGGGTCGCGCTGCGGCGCTGCCGGTCGCTTGCCCAGGGGTTGGCCGACGTCGACCTCATCCACCGCGCGGACTGGCGCGGTCTCGCTGGCGCGGCGCGCGGACTGTTCGATGGGCTTGGCGCGCTGCGCGACGCGCAGGTGATGTGCGACTGGGCGCGGCTCGTCCCCGATGATCACCGCGCCGCAGTCGACGCCCGCCTGCAGGCGCCGCTCGCGGGGTTGATCGGCGACGCGCGCGCCGCGCTGCAGGCCTTCGACATCGAAGGCTGGGACCGACGGATGCGCACGATGCCGCTGCTGGCCGAGCACGCGCTGCGTCGTCGCCCGCTGCTCCTGCACCTGGCACTGGCGCGCTTCGACGACGCGCGCGCGCTGCACGTCATCGCCATGCGTCGTCGCGACCCGGAGTCGCTCCACCGCACGCGCGTCGGGGTCAAGCGCCTGCGCTACACCCTCGAGAGCCTGCTGCCCGACCTGCACGCGCGGGTCGCGAAGCCGCTGAAGAAGATGCAGGAGGCCCTCGGCGACCTGCACGACCTCGACGTGCTCGGCGCGACGCTCGCCGACGTCGACAGCGCCGCCCTCGCCGCCGCGCGCAGCGCGCGCGCCGAGCGCCTCGCTGCCTACAAGGCGATGGCGACGGGCCGGGGCGCTTGGACCACGATCCGCCGCGCGTTGCCGCCGTCGGCGGTGGTCATCGAGCGCTGCCGTCGGGCCTACGTCCTGGAGCTGGCGGCGTCACTCGGCGTCGACGAGCGCCGCGCGCGTCGGGCCGAGCGGGGCGTGCGCGCCCTCGCCGCCACGCGCGGCGTGCCGCTCGCCTCCAGCGCGCTCCTCGCGAGCGTGCTCGCGCCGGCGAAGCGCCGCCCCGCCCGCCGGGCGATCAAGGGCGCCCTCGGGCTGCCCGCCGTCGTCCGTCGCGCGGTGCGCGATGCCCTCGATGGCGACGCCCTCGTCGACGCCGTGCGCCGCGTCGACCGCGCCGGCCCGCCGCCGCGGCCCTGACGTCGCGCCCCCATCGCCGCGGCTCTGCCGTCGCGCCCCTCACCACGGTGCGCCGCCGTCACTCCTCGGTGGCGGTCTCGCGGGGGCCGCGGCCCTTGATGGCCTCGAGCAGCGACGCGAAGGCCTCGTCCCGCAGCTGTCGCATGCCCTGCTGCACCAGCCGGCTGACCTGCGCCTTGTCGCGGTTCAGGAACGCCGCGACCTCGGTGACGCTGCGGTCGGCGTGCCTTACGGCGGCGGTAGCGAACAGGCGCCGGGCCATGACCAGCTCCTGGTAGCGCGACTTGCAGGTGAGATCGTCGACGGTCACGCCCATCACCATCGAGACGCGGCTCGCCAACGTCGCGAGCGCCGGGCGGCGTCGTCCGCGCCACTCGACACCGGCCTCGGCGAGCACGCCCTCAGCGAAGTCGCGGTCGCCGGCTACGCCGTGCAGGACCTCGGGCACCGGCAGCTCGTCCTTGTCGAGGGCCGCAGCCTCGACGAAGCGCGCGAAGGCCCGCTGCGCCGTCGGCAGCGTGTCACCCCAGCCGCCAAGGAGGGTCCAGGCGTCGGCGAGGTCGCCCCACTCGTCGCCGCGGACGTAGGCCCGGTGTGACGACCACGGGTAGGTCTCGGCGCGGCGCACGCGTCCGGCGCGCACCGGCCACAGGTGGATCCAGCGTACGACGTCGGCGACGCACTCCTGCGGGATCAGCACCGAGCGGAAGCGCCCCTCGAAGAGGTGGCCGCTGCGCCCGGTGCGCGTGTTCACGCGGCGGACGTGGCTCGTGTGCAGGCGCTGGACGACCTGCGCGAGGGGCAGCCGCACCGGCGTCGCCAGCAGCCGCACCTCGGTCTTCATCAGGCACCACGCGTGCAGACGAACGAGACCCTCGCGCACGCTGTCGCGCAGCGTCTGCAGGTAGGACTCGAAGTCGACGTCGTCGAAGAAGACGCGGCCGCCGTCGTTGCCGCGGGCGACGACGACGTGGGGGCGGCCGACCAGGGCGATGCGCCGCGTGC
>Ga0194129_10002851_pt1 | contig 25072 bp, 23 predicted proteins | sample TA2KigCa35mmetaG_FD_150862 | JGI IMG/M metagenome (GOLD analysis project Ga0194129, IMG submission 150862) | Freshwater microbial communities from Lake Tanganyika, Tanzania - TA2015038 Kigoma Deep Cast 35m | ecosystem: Environmental > Aquatic > Freshwater > Lake | place: Tanzania: Lake...
CTTCGAGACGATCAGGACTGTCATCTTCCTGATCGCCGGCAAACTCGACTTCGCCGCCGTCAACCCTCATGCCCGGTAACCCACACAAAATTTAATAGAGCCTGAATGGTGATGTTCAACCGGGCTGGCGCGAACAGTCTATGGAACAGGTTCTCCATCCGGGTGCGATTGACCCCCGCGAGCTGTACGTCGCAACGACCTCGACCTTTGCAAGCAGATAGGTCGCTTCGTTCTCGGCGTTGGCGATGCGCGTTTCAACTCTGCCGCCGGTCACTCCCACTCGATCGTCGCTGGAGGTTTCCCCGATATGTCGTAGACCACCCGGTTGATGCCGCGGACTTCGTTGATGATGCGGTTCGACACGAGGGCGAGGAGATCGTGAGGGAGGGGGGCCCAGTTAGCGGTCATGAAGTCTTGCGTCTGCACGGCCCGCAGAGCAACCACCCACTCGTAGGTCCGGCCGTCGCCCATCACGCCTACGGACTTCACGGGCAGGAAAACCGCGAAGGCTTGCGAGGTCTTGTCGTACCAGCTTCGGCCGTCGTGATCCAGAGTGTCACGCAAGGCCTCGATGAAGATCGCATCGGCGCGCCGCAGAAGATCCGCATACTCCCTGCGTACTTCGCCCAGAATGCGCACTCCGAGGCCAGGACCAGGAAAGGGATGACGAAAGACAAGGTCGCGCGGCAGTCCGAGTTGCAAGCCGAGTGAGCGGACCTCGTCCTTGAACAGTTCCCGCAGCGGCTCGAGCAGCGCAAGGTGCAGCGTTTCGGGAAGCCCGCCCACGTTGTGGTGCGACTTGATCGTGCGCGCCTTGCCCGATGCGCCTCCCGCCGACTCGATGATATCGGGGTAGATGGTCCCCTGCGCCAGCCAGCGTGCATCGGGGTAGCGTGCCGCTTCCTCCTGGAAGACATCCACGAAGAGCTTGCCGATCACCTTGCGCTTGGCTTCGGGATCGGACTCTCCGGCAAGTGCCCGCATGAAGCGATCAGTCGCATCGACTGCGGTGAGCCGCATGCCGAAATGTCTTCCAAAGGTTGACAGCACCTGCTCGGCTTCGCCGAGCCGCAAGAGCCCGGTGTCGACGAACACGCACTGCAGTTGATCGCCTATGGCGCGGTGCACCAGCGCGGCCGCAACCGCCGAATCCACACCCCCCGAGAGTCCGAGGATCACCCTGTCGTCTCCAAGCACTGCGCGCAGACGCTCCACCATCTCCTCGGCAACCTGCGCCATCACCCAGTCGCCCCGAAAGCCGCAGATCGTCTTCAGGAAGCGATCGAAAATCGCCAGACCTTGAAGGGTGTGCGTCACCTCGGGGTGAAACTGCAGGCCGTACAGTTTTCTCGATTCGTCGGCCATCGCCGCAATCGGGCAACTCCCGGTGGTGGCCATCAGCCGGAAGCCTGGGGGCAGTTGGGTGACCCTGTCGCCATGACTCATCCACACCCGCAGCAGACCGTGGCCCTCGGCATTGACCTCGTCGGCGATATCGCGCAGGAGCGCAGTGTGCCCGCGCGCCCGCACCATCGCAAAGCCGAATTCGCGCTGATCACTGGCGCTCACTTCGCCCCCCAGTTGCTGCGCCATCGTCTGCATGCCGTAGCAGATGCCAAGCACGGGCACACCCAGCTCGAAGACCACTGGATCGGCCCGCGCGGTACTCTCCCCGTAGGCCGAGTCCGGACCACCCGAGAGAATGATGCCGAGGGGGCTGAAGGCCTTGATCCTGGCGCCTGCAAGGTCTGCCGGGAAGACCTCGCAATACACGCTGCACTCGCGCACACGGCGCGCGATGAGTTGCGTGAACTGCGAGCCGAAATCGAGAATCAGCAGGCGCTGATGATGCGGGTGAGGCCCTGGGAGATTCATGGGAGCAGCAAACTCCAGGCAAACGCGGGGAGCAATCCTTCCGGCGTGTGGATCAGGATCAGGGAGCGCCGAAGGACTCCGGGGCGCCGCCGATCCTCGGCGCTAGTCCTGGTGATAGTTGGGAGCCTCCTTGGTGATCTGCACATCATGCACATGCGACTCGCGCATGCCTGCTGCGGTGATTTCCACGAATCGCGCCTTGGTCCTCATGTCGTGCATATCCCTGCAACCGCAATAGCCCATGCTCGCGCGGATACCGCCACATAGCTGCTCGATGATCGTCACAACCGAGCCCTTGTAGGGCACCCGGCCCTCGATGCCCTCGGGTACCAGCTTCTCAGTGCTGGAGGCCGAGTCCTGGAAGTAGCGGTCGGCCGCACCCTCCTTCATCGCGCCGAGCGAACCCATGCCACGGTAACTCTTGTACGAGCGTCCCTGGTAGAGAATCACCTCGCCCGGTGCTTCCTCGGTTCCCGCAAACATCGACCCCATCATCACCGAGGATGCTCCCGCCGCAAGGGCCTTTGCGGCGTCGCCCGAGAAGCGGATTCCTCCGTCGGCGATCAACGGGATCCCGCTACCGTCGAGGACACCCGCCACATCCGCAATCGCAGAGATCTGCGGAACTCCCACGCCTGCAACGATGCGGGTTGTACAGATCGAGCCGGGCCCGATACCAACCTTGACTGCGTCGGCTCCGGCGTCGCGGAGTGCCTGCGCAGCCTCTGCGGTGGCAATGTTGCCGGCGATCACATCGACCCGTGGATGGCTCCTCTTGATTGCACGGACTTTCTGAAGCACCCCCGCAGAGTGGCCGTGGGCAGTATCCACAACCAGCGCGTCAACGCCAGCGTCGAGCAAATGTTCAACCCTTTCGTCGGTGTCGGGGCCGGTACCAACCGCGGCAGCGACACGCAACTTTCCCTGTGCATCCTTGGCAGCAAGCGGGTACTCGGTAGCCTTGAGGAAGTCCTTCACGGTGACCAGACCGCGCAACTCGCCTCGCCCGCCGATCACCAGCACCCGTTCGATGCGATGGGCATGCATCAGGGCTTGCGCCTCCTCCAGACTTGCCCCCTCGCGAACGGTCACAAGTCGCTCCTCGGGCGTCATGATGCTGCGAACCGGATCGTCGAGGCGGGTTTCGAAGCGCAGGTCCCGGTTGGTAACGATACCGATCACCCGCTCGCCCTGCACCACCGGAAGTCCTGAGATCCGGTGACGTCGACTCACCTCCATCACCATGCGGATCGGCATGTCAGGGTCTACGGTGATCGGATCGGAGACCACTCCGGACTCGTAGCGCTTGACCCGCCTCACCTCATCGGCCTGCGCCCGAATCGGGAGATTCTTGTGGATCACGCCGATCCCGCCCTCTTGCGCAATGGCAATCGCCAGACGCGCCTCGGTTACCGTGTCCATCGCAGCCGACACAAGCGGAATCTTCAAGCCAATGCTGCGGGAAAACCGGGTACTCAGATCCGCATCGCGCGGAAGCACCTCGGAGTAAGCGGGGAGTAGAAGGATATCGTCGAAGGTCAACGCTCTCTTGAGCAGTCGCATACCCGAACCTCCGCGCAAAGCCGCATTATAAACGGCGCCTAGATTCCTCCCCACGGACCGCTTCCTTCCAGCGACCCAACTCCTTGCTGCGGCTTGAATTCCTCTGGCGCCGTGCCTGCTCCACCCTCCAGCGCTTGGCATCTGCGGTCACCGCTTCGAGTATGGCGAGTTCATCCTCGAGGCAGATGGGCGACTCCCAGCGGAGCCGTAGGCCCCAGCGGCTGAAGGCCATGGCATCGTTGAGGAGCCACCATGGAAAGTCGATCAACGCGGGGCAACCCCTGCGCTTTTCCACGAGCGCTGGCAGGGCTGCGAGCCTCTCGCCGTCGGTCCATTCGAACTGCGCCCGATGGCACTCCTGCGGATCGTCAACCGACAGCCAGAACAGCGTGATCCGTCCTCTTCGACGCTGCTCCCCGTCAGCCTCGCCACCGGTCAGCGGTTGCGCGGCGCCACGGTCCGATCCCCGGTGAGACGTGTCACTCATCCCCGGTTGTGCAGTGCGTCGGCCCGATCCCCGGTGAGACGTGTCACTCATCCCCGGTTGTGCAGCGCGTCGGCCCGGGCAAGAAAGGCGTCCATCAACTGCGCAGCGATCCGGTCGAAGGCAGGCGCAAAGAGCCTTGCAAGCGCGCCGGATTTCATCGCATAGTCGAGCATCAACACCACGCGGGTCCCCCTGATCGCTGACCCTGCATCAGAGCCGGTGGCAGGAAGCATGGCCGGATCGTGAACCGGCGCCAACGCTGAACCGGCCCGCACGCGTGTTGACGCACCGGCCTGGGGACCTGTCGCAGCAACCGCACTCGCGCCTGCAGCATGCAGCGCCTCGAAACGCCACTCCCCGTGAAGTCGCTCGAAGGGGCCATCGAGCAAATGCATCTCGATCCGGGTGGGACGCTCGTGCCGATTACGGGTGGCAAACCGCTGCTCAACACCCATGAACCGCAGTTCGATTAGCGCATCGAGTCCGTCGAGGTGCTGCTGCAGTACCCGCGTACTGGCGCACCAGGGCAGGAAGGCCGGATAGCGTTCAACCGCCGCGACCATGTCGAACATGTCCTCGGCCGAATAGGGCACCAGCGCGCTCCGGTCAATGCGTGACATTTCCTCTGCCCTTCATCCTGCCTCGCAACTTTTCCCCGCAATACCCGATACGATGCACGATTCTACTGAGGCATCATGAGCATCGTACAGAACCGCAAGGCACTCCACGACTACCAGATCGAAGAACGCTACGAGGCGGGGATCGTGCTCGAAGGCTGGGAGGTGAAGGCGATCCGCGCTGGACGGGCGCAGATCAAGGAGGGCTATGTGATCGTGCGCGCGGCCGAACTCTATCTGATCGGCGCGCACATCACCCCTTTGCCGCAGGCTTCCACCCACATACGCCCCGATCCGGTTCGCACCCGCAAACTGCTGCTCCATGCAGCCGAAATCCGCAAGCTGATCGGGAAGGTTGAGCGCGCCGGCTACACGCTGGTGCCCCTGGATCTGCACCACCGCCGCAACCGGGTGAAGATTGCCATTGGCCTGGCCAAGGGCAAGAAGCAGCACGACAAGAGGGAGGCATCTCGCGACCGGGACTGGCAACGCGAACGTCAGCGCCTGCTCAAGACCTCCACCCGCACAACCCCCACGCACTGAGCGGCCGCATCAACCTCTGGCGAGCATCTGCCAGGTATCCACGACGGTATCCGGGTTGAGCGAGATCGACTCGATTCCTTCGTCCACGAGCCACTGCGCAAGATCCGGGTGGTCGGAGGGGCCCTGCCCGCATATCCCCACATACTTGCCCTGGCTTCGACAGGCGCGGATCGCCCGCGAGAGCAGGAAGCGTACGGCCGGGTCGCGCTCGTCGAACGCCGCCGCCACCAGGCCGCTGTCGCGGTCGAGCCCGAGCGTGAGTTGTGTGAGGTCATTCGACCCGATCGAAAACCCGTCGAAGTGAACCAGGAAATCGTCGGCAAGCAACGCGTTGGAGGGAAGTTCGCACATCATGATCAGCTTGAGACCGCAGCTGCCGTCGGGGCGCGCGCCACTGCCACGCACCAGTCCGTGCTGCGCGAGTCGCTCCACAACCTGCCTTGCCTCCTCAACCGTTCTCACGAAGGGCACCATGATCTCCACATTGCTCAGCCCCATCTCCTCGCGAACCAGGCGCATCGCTTCGCACTCGAGCGCGAAGGGTTCCTGGAAGTCGGCCGAAAGGTAGCGGGTGGCACCGCGAAACCCGAGCATCGGGTTCTCCTCTTCAGGCTCGAAGCGCGATCCGCCGATCAACTTGCGGTACTCGTTGCTCTTGAAGTCCGAAAGTCTCACGATCACCGTCTTGGGCCAAAACGCCGCGGCAATCGTTGCAACGCCCTCCGCCAGACGTTGCACATAGAAATCCCGCGCAGACTTGTAGCCGCGGGCCGCACTTTCCACCGCAACCTTCAGCTCCGGATCGAGATGCGGATAGCCAAGAATCGCCTTCGGGTGGATGCCGATGTCGTTATTGATGATGAACTCCACCCGCGCAAGCCCAACGCCGTCGTTGGGTAGCTGGGCAAAGTCGAAGGCCAGCTGGGGATTGCCCACATTCATCATCAGCTTGACCGCAATCGGGGGCATGTGGCCAGCCTCCACTTCGCTCACCTCGGTTTCGAGGAGGCCCCTGTAGATGTAGCCTGTGTCGCCCTCGGCACAGGAGACCGTCACGAGGTCGCCTTCGCGGAGCGCCTCGGTGGCGTTGCCACATCCCACCACGGCCGGAATACCGAGCTCGCGCGCAATGATCGCCGCATGACAGGTGCGGCCGCCGCGGTCCGTCACGATGGCCGCCGCCCGCTTCATGATCGGTTCCCAGTTCGGGTCGGTCATGTCAGTGACGAGAACCTCGCCGCGCTCAACGAGGTGCATCTGACCCGCATCGGGCACCACCCGTACCCGGCCTGAACCGATCTTCTGACCGATTGCCCGCCCGCTTGCGAGCACTTCCGAGGTGCGCTTGAGCTGGTAGCGCAGCTGTTTGCCCTGCGCACGCGACTTCACCGTCTCGGGACGCGCCTGGAGAATGTAGAGCCGACCGTCGATGCCGTCGAGTCCCCACTCGATATCCATCGGGCGCGCGTAATGTTCCTCGATGATGAGCGCAAAACGCGCCAGTTCGAGCACCTGGTCGTCAAGGATCGAAAAGCGGTTGCGCTGGTCGGGCTCGGTATCCACCACGCAAACCGAGGCGTGCGTTGATGTGCGCTGCTCTGGCGGGCTGGCAAACTCCATGCGCTGCAGCTTCGAACCGAGCCTGCGCCGGATCACAGCCCTCCGGTTCTCGCGCAACATTGCCTTGTGCACATAGAACTCGTCGGGATTGACCGCGCCCTGCACAACGGTCTCGCCGAGTCCGAAGGCGCTGGTGATGAAGACAACGCCTTCGAAACCCGATTCGGTATCGAGCGTAAACATCACGCCGGCAGCGCCCCTGTCGCTGCGTACCATGCGCTGGATGCCGGCGGAGAGGGCAACCTCTGCATGGGCAAAACCCTGGTGCACCCTGTAGGCGATTGCACGGTCGTTGTAGAGCGAGGCAAACACCTGGCGGATCCGCACGAGGACCTCATCGATACCCACCACATTGAGGAAACTTTCCTGCTGCCCCGCAAACGAGGCCTCGGGAAGATCTTCCGCAGTGGCCGATGACCGCACCGCAACCGAGATCGGCTCGGCGGCATCTGCTTGCAGGAGCTGGTAGGCCTCGCGCACTTCGCGCTCGAGTTCCTCCTGCAGGGGAGCCGACTCGATCCAGTGGCGGATCTCGCTTCCGCACGCCGCAAGTGCTGTCACATCGTCCACGTGGAGTTGCTCAAGGCGCTGGGCGATCCGCTCCACAAGTCCGCTGTGCGCCAGAAACCCGCGAAATGCGCGCGCTGTGGTGGCGAATCCACCCGGTACCCGCACACCCGCGTGCGCGAGTTGGCTGATCATCTCCCCAAGCGAGGCGTTCTTCCCGCCAACGCTGTCCACATCGCGCATGCGGAGTTCTTCGAATGGAACAACGAGACGGTCGTGGTGCTGGTTCATGGATTGCCCTGCGCGTGGGTGGGTGGGTTCGCGCAAACTGCCGCGATCCGGCGGATGACCATCGTGTGAAGATGCGCTAAATTCTACGCTCACGCGCTCCGCATTCAGCGATCCGCGCGTCCCGGTGGCTGGGTGTCCGAGCGGCCTCCCTGCCTCGGGCAGTCCAGGCATGCCCATCGTCTCAGGCGGTTTACCATGCATCCCCCTTCGTCTTTTCCCGCGCTAACACACACCGACAAGCCCGCATCGCATGCCAAGCCGGCGTTGCATAAAAACGGGCAGACCGCGGAACGCACTGTCTTTTATGTGTCGGACGGTACCGGGATCACGGCCGAAGGCTTCGGTCACTCGCTGCTTGCCCAGTTCGAACGATTGAGCATCCGCGAAGTTCGCCTCCCTTTTGTCGACAGCGTCCCCAAGGCAGTTTCGGCGCTCGAACGCATCAACCGCGCAAGCGACGAGGAAGCACACCGGCCGATCGTGTTCTCAACGCTGGTCAACACCGAAATGGCCTCGGTGCTTCGCGCTGCCCGTGCTTTTGTGGTGGATCTCTTTGCCAATTTCGTCGAACCACTCGAAATCGAGCTGGCGATGAAATCCACCCACACGATCGGCCGTCTGCACAACGTGGCCGACAGCCTGCAGTACAAGAAACGGATCGAGGCGATCAACTTCTCGCTCGCTCACGACGACGGCCAATCCTCGGCGAACCTTCAGGACGCCGACGTGATCCTGGTGGGCGTGTCGCGCTCCGGCAAGACCCCCACCAGCCTGTATCTGGCAATGCAGCATGCGCTCAAGGCCGCCAACTACCCGCTCATTCCGGAGGACTTCGATCGCAAGAAGCTTCCTCCTGCGCTCGGCCCCTACCGGGCCAAGCTTTTCGGGCTGTCGATCACACCTGAGCGACTGAGCGAGGTGCGCAACGAGCGACGACCCGGGAGCAAGTACGCGGCACTGGCCAATTGCCGCTACGAAGTGGCTGAAGCCGAAAGCATGATGCGCCGCGAGGGGATAAGTTGGCTGTCCTCCACTTCCAAATCGATCGAAGAGATTGCCACAACCATACTCCAGATGCTTGCCGAGCGCAGCAACGCTGGCCGCTGAACCGCGCATCCGGCCCACGGCTACACCGCCGATGACGTGCGGCGCCGCTGGCGATGCTGCTCGTAGAGGAGAATGCCCTGGGCCATCGCTGCATTGAGCGAGTCAACGCCGTGCACCATCGGAACGGCCACCCGCCCCACGTGCGGGTCGCTTCTCACCTCCAGCGAAAGCCCCCTGCCCTCTGCGCCCAGTATCCAGATACCGGGCAGACGCAGATCGAGTTGATCGGCAGGCGTTCCATCCGGATCTGCCGCACGTAGTATCCGGTGCATACGCGCGCCGAAATCCAACCATCGAGCCACCGCGTGCAATTGCAGGCGGGGGTGAGCGCCCATTGCCGCCCGGAGTACCTTTGGGGACCAGAGGTCGGCACAACCCGGACCCGGCACCACCCGCACCACGCCGAAGGCTGCGGCGGCGCGCAGGATCGTGCCAACATTACCCGGGTCCTGGATGCCATCGAGGTAGAGGACATCGCCGCCTCCCGCCCCGGGCTCGGCATGTTCAAGAACTACCGCAAGGGCAAGCGGTCCGCTCGCGCCACCTATCCGGTCAAGTGCCGACGAAAGCTCGCGGCCGACCCTGACCCGGGCGACCGCTGCAGCGGGCTCGACAGGGCCGGCGGAGGCTTGCCCCTGCGAAGCAGCCTCGGCCCGCACATCAGGCGCAGCGCCCTCCAACTCGACAAGGCACTCGATCGCGCCGCCGTTGGCAACCCAGTCCCTGATCAGGCGCTCGCCCTGGATCACGCAGCGCTGCGCAACCCGTCGCGCTGCCGGGTCGTCGGCGAGTTGACGCAGACGCCGCAGCAACGGGTTGTGGCGGGAGCGGATCACTTCCATGCGAAGGTGCGCCGGTGAATCGGCGAGAGCCCAAGCCGACTGAGCACGCTGCGATGCTCCAGCGTGGGATAGCCCTTATGTTGTTCGAAACCATAGCCGGGAAAGCGCAGCGCCGCCTCGGTCATCCAGCGGTCGCGATAGGTCTTGGCCAGAATCGACGCTGCGGCAATCTCCGCCACTTGCTGGTCTCCGCGCACGATGCAACGCACCGACAACGTGGCCCAGAGCGCGCGGTCGGCCGCAGCCTCGGCTTGGGCTTTCGCACCTGCTTCAGGTTCGACCTCGGCTTCGAACCCGGGCTGAAACCCGCCCTTGAGCGGCATCACGCGATGATGGGGCGATTTCGAGACCGATTCAGAGTGCGGAGCGATAAAACCCCCTGGGTTATGTGGCCCATCCACCTGGACCTCGGAAAACGCTATTGCGAGTTGCCGCACTGCCCGGCGCATTGCAAGCATGCTCGCAGCAAGGATGTTCATCCGATCGATCTCCTCGGCGCTTGCCTCGCCAATCGCCCATGCGAGAGCCCGGGTGCGAATCTCCAGGGATCGCGCATCACGCTGACGTGCTGACAACTTCTTCGAATCGCGCAGGCCGTCGATGGGCGATGCCGGGTTGAGAACCACTGCTGCGGCCACGACCGGACCGGCAAGAGGTCCGCGTCCCGCCTCGTCCACCCCCGCGAAGCGGCTGCCAGCGGCGTTCGAGGTCAGGCTCAGATCAGACACCGAGCATCTGGCGAATCACCGCCGGGTACGCACCGAATCACCGCCGGGTACACGTCGCGTCACCCCCGGGTACACGTCGCGTCACCACCGCGTACGCACCGAATCACCGCCGAGGATACGGCGAATCACTGTCGCGGTCTGCCGCGCGCAGTCTTGCCGCAGGGCGCGATGCATCTGGAGGAATGCATCCTTGAGTCGATGCCGCTGATCCTGATCCCTCCATTGCCCTTCGAGTGCCTCAACGACCGGACCGGTCCTTGCTGCCCCCTGGATCAACTCCGGCACCAGGAAGCGTCCCGCGAGAATATTCGGCAGTCCAACCCAGGGCTGCAACTGCTGGCGCCTCATCCAGGCATAGCTGGCTGCCGGCATGCGATAGATCACCACCATTGGACGCCCCAGCAATGCGGCTTCCAGGCACGCGGTACCGCTTGCTGCAAGCACCTGGTCGCTCGCCGCGATACAGGCGCGCGCGTTGCCCGATACCAGAAAGATACGATCGGCCGCCTCACGTACTCCGGCCACCACCTGTTGCGCCAGCATGCGGTGCAGCAACGGGGAGGCTGCCGGAATGAGGAAAGTGCTGTGCGGATGCTTGCGCGCAATCTGCTGCGCAACATCGATCATCAGCGGCCCGTGCTGAAGAATCTCGTCGGGCCGCGACCCCGGAAGAAGGCAGATCCAACGCCCCTGCGCACCCCGACCGTGGTCCGCGCGCGAATCGACGAACACGCGATGATCTCCATGCATGCCGAATGCGTTGGCGCCTGTAATGCCCAGCGCGCGGCGCGCCGCTTCCGGATCCGGATCAAATTCGATCTGATCGGCCATCGGATGCCCCACAAAATGCGCCTGGATCCCAGTGTCTGCATAAAGGGGGGGTTCAAAGGGAAAGACGAGCAGGAGATGATCGGCGCTCGAGGCAATCGTGTGCTTGCGTTTTGCCCGCCAAGCCCAGATCGAGGGTCCCACCATATGCACCGTTGGGATTCCCCTTGCACGTATCCGTCGTTCAAGCGCCAGGTTGAAGTCGGGAGCGTCAACCCCCACGAAACAATCGGCGGGCCAACGGGTGTAGAGCTCAGCCAGACGCGCCCGGAGCCTGAGCAGTCTTGGCAGATGCCGGAGCACTTCCACATAGCCGCGCACCGAGAGCTGGTCGATCCCCGCATCGCAACGCAATCCCGCAGCGCGCATGGCAGGCCCGCCAACGCCCCTTTGCACAACATTCGATTCGGCTCCGAGCCGATCCACTGACCCTGCCGCGATCAGGTCTCCAGACACCTCGCCGGCTACCCAGGCCACGCGGAAGTCACCGCCGATCCTCCGTGACCCCTGTGGCGCGGCATCGCTCATGGCCTCACGATGCCCCGGCCGGACTGCGCGATGAAGGCGAGCGTGGCGCTCAGGTCGGCGACGCAATCAGCGTCGAGTGCCTCCTCGAGCTCGCGCAGCTGCGCCGAGAGGCGCTCTCGCGCCTCCTCGAGCGTGTGACCCTCGCGATACAAGGTACGGTAGGCGCGCTGCAACGACTGAAGGCGATGTTTGTCGAAGCCTCGGCGTCTGAGGCCTTCGAGATTCAGGCCGAAGGCCTTTGCCGCGTTTCCGGAGATCATCAGAAAGGGCGGTACATCCTTCACCACGACGCTGGCGATCCCGGCCATCACATGCGCCCCGATCCTGCAATACTGGTGCACACCGGTGTAGCCGCCAAGTACGGCCCAGTCGCCCACCTGCACATGACCTGCGAGGTTCACGCTGTTGGCGAGTACACAGTGGTTGCCGATCCGGCAATCGTGCGCGATGTGCACATACGCCATCACCCAGTTGTCGTTTCCCACGGCGGTGAGGCCCTCATCCTGCACCGTGCCACGGTTGATCGTGACGCCTTCGCGAAAGCGGTTACCCTGGCCGATCACGAGCCGTGTAACTTCCCCGCGATACTTCTTGTCCTGCGGTGGTCCGCCAATGGATGCAAAGGGATGGATCACGTTGTCGGGACCGAGCGTTGTGGGTCCTTCCAGCACCACGTGCGACAGCAAGTCGCAACCCTCGCCGAGTTCGACCCCGGCACCTACCTGACAGAAAGGTCCGATACGAACCCCCGGATGCAGCACCGCTCCGGGATCAACCACAGCGCTCGGGTGGACCCGCGCCACGGCTCAGATGCGCTTGAAGCGCTCGAAATCGTGCTGCTGCGGCAAGTGGCCCGGCTTGCCGGCGTCGCGCCAACGCGCTGCGATCACGATGTTTGGGCTGCGCTGCGGTCGATCCGGCGCATGGTGCACATCAGTTGCGCCTCCACCACGCGGTGTTCATCCACCGTCGCCCAGGCGTCGTACTGCCAGATTCCGCTTCGGACACGCCTGATCCGCACTTCAAGCCGCAACTGGTCCCCAGGCCCGACCGGACGCTTGAACCGCGCAGCGTCGATCCCCACAAAATAGAAGACCGAGTGCGGGTCGATTGCCTGCCCGAGCGTGCGAAAAGCGAGAATTCCTGCGGCCTGAGCAAGCGCCTCGATCATCAGCACGCCGGGCATCACCGGAATGTGCGGGAAGTGGCCAGCGAAGTAGGGCTCGTTGATGCTCACATTCTTCAGCGCAACGATACGCTCTCCCGGTACCACTTCAAGTACACGGTCCACGAGCAACATCGGATAGCGATGCGGCAGATGGTCCATGATGCTTCGAATGTCAAGCGCGGAAGCCTGGGCGATCGACGTCGGCTCACTCAATTAGGTTTTCCCCTGGATTCTCTCCGGCCCCCGCAGCGGCTTCAACGCCGCTGCAGACCCGGGACACTGTGGCCTCCACGCGGATCAAGCGCCGGCGCAACGCCGGAAGCTGTCTCACAACTGCGGCCGAACGCTCCCAGTCGGCATTGCGCATTTGCGGGTAGCTCGAGCCGTGCAAGCCGGGCTCAGCGATCGAGCGACTGATCAGACTCATTGCCGCAATCACCACATCATCAGCGATCCGCAGGTGTCCAAGGATACCTGCGCCCCCGCCCACCAGCACCCTGTTTCCGAGCACCGTGCTTCCGGCGATCCCCACGCAACCGGCAATCGCACAGTCCTCCCCGATGCACACGTTGTGCCCCACCTGGATCTGGTTGTCGAGCTTGGATCCGCGACCGATGCGGGTGTCGTCGAGCGCCCCACGGTCGATGCTGCAAAGCGCGCCGATCTCCACGTCGTCGCCCACGACAACAGCGCCAAGTTGCGCGATCTTGATCCAGCGGCCCTCCCCGGAGCGGGCAAAGCCAAACCCGTCGGCCCCCAGTACCGTGTTTGCATGAATCCGTACCCGGTCACCGACCCGGCAGGCATGCTCAACCACAACCCCGGCACGCAATTCCACCTCGCACCCAAGGATTACGTCGGTACCGATCCGTGCGCCCGGTCCGATCCGGCTTCCCGAACCCACGCACGCGCGTTCGCCGACCGAGCAGCCCGGCCCGAGATTCACGCCCGGCCCGAGAACCACACCCCGCCCGAGAACCACACCCTGCCCGAGAACCACTCCTTCTCCGAGCTCCACGCCCTGCCCGAGAACCACACCCTGCCCGAGAACCACACCCTGCCCGAGAGACACGCCTTCTCCGAGCTCCACGCCCTGCCCGAGAGACACCCCTTCTCCGAGCTCCACACCCTGCCCGAGAACCACACCCGGCCCGAGAACCACCTCCCTGTGCGCCACCGCGCCATCGCAGACCGGCTCTGCGTGCCGGATGCCTACCTCGTCGGGATTGCCGCGTCGCAGGGTACTGTCCCACCAGGGCTCACGGGGTGTGACCCAGAGAGCGGAGGCTCTGGCGTAGGCGAGGTAGGGGTCGTCTACGATCCAGGCCACCGTGTGCGGACTGAGCAGGGCGCGATGCTGCAGGCGCACCAGCACTGCGGCAGCCTTCGTGGCCCTCGCTTGCGCGCGGTAATGCGCGGAACTGAGAAAGCTCAGATCGGTGGGCGTTGCCGATTCGAGGCTGCGCAGACCCAGGAAGCGGAAATCGGGCGCGAGAGCACAGTCCCCGCCAATCAGTGCATGGAGATGGCCAAACGCCAACGATCGGCTGGTCTCGGGAGACACGGCGACAGCCAAGGCAGGAGGGCTCGCTGGTGGAGGGGCTTCGGACACGCTTGCTGCCAGAACAGGAAAGAGCCTGAAAGGCTGTACCGCCCTGGCGCACCGCAGCGCGGCGCGCCACGGAGGGCTCTTGCTATTTCGCGGTGGAAAGCGCCTTGAGGACCTTGTCGGTCAAATCGATCCGCGGGCTGAAATACACCGCCTCCTGGAGAACGAGGTCGTATTTCTCCTGCTCGGCGAGTTGGCGGATGACACGGTTGACCCGCTCAACCACCTGGGAAAGTTCCTCGTTGCGCCGCTGGTTGAGGTCTTCACGAAATTCCCTCTGGCGACGCTGAAACTCCTTGTCGAGCTCGGCCACCTCGCGCTGCCGACGGGTGCGCTCGGACTCGGAAAGCACGGTTGCGTCGCGCTCGAGCCGCTCACCAGCCGTCTTCAGGCGTGTTCCGAGCTCCTGCAGCTCCTTGTCGCGCTTGCCAAACTCCTGCTCGAGCTTCTGCTGGGCAGCCTTTGCCGGCGCAGCCTCGCGAAGGATTCTTTCGGTGTGCACCACCGCGATACGCGGTGAATCCTGCGCCTGGAGCGGCGATGCGGCTGCTGCAACCATCACGGCAAGCGGCCAAAGCCTTTGCCGCAAACCTTCCGAAGCCCTGGATGAGAACCGAAACATGGAGAGAAATCCCATTTGCTGACACGACTTCAAGCCCCTGCACCCCCGAAAAGGCTCAAGGGAATTTGCCGGGATGATCGCACAACTCGTGGTGAGAACGATTCACAGCCCGGTACCCACCTGAAACTGGATGCGCTGGGTACGGTCGCTGGGCTCGGGGCTGATCGGCACGCCGAAACTCAGCTTCAGCGGACCGAAGGGCGACAGCCAGGCCACGCCGAGTCCTGCCGAGTAGCGCAGGTTGGCGGGATCGATGCGCCCGGTCGGGAAGACATTGCCGGCGTCGGTGAAAGCGAAGGCCCTCAACCCCAGATCCTTGGTTCCGGGGATCGGGAAACCAAGTTCGGCGTTGAACACGGTCTTGGCACGGCCGCCGATGGCCACACCATCGGTGTCGCGTGCACCCAGCGACGAGGGAAAGTATCCGCGTACGCTGCCAATACCCCCGGCGTAGAAGTTCTTGAAGATCGGGTAGACCTGTCCACCATAGGCCTGCCCATAGCCAAGGTCGGCGGTGAGCCCGAGCGTGAGTTGCCGGGTAATGGGGAAGTACCAGTTCTGGATGTGCGTGAGCCGAAAATAACGGAGGTCGAGGCCTGGAAGCGCGGTATCGAGCGTGGCCACCATGAACGCGCCCTGGCGCGGCTGGAAAGCGCTGTCGCGACTGTCACGCGACCAGGTCAGCGTGTTGACCACCGCACGCGGTTCGGCGCCGAACTGCGCCACATAGTCGGCAAAGCGCCTGGGTGGATTGGCACCAAGGTCGAGCTTGGTCTGTTCGAAAGCGAGGCCGGCTCCCAGACGGGTGAGTTCGGTGTAGGGCAGAAAAAAGCGCACTCCTGCGCCGGTATTGCGCAGGCTGTAGTCGCCGAGCCCGAGGAAGGCTGCGTCGAAGCGACGGCTGAAGAGGTCCACCGATCGGCCAACCCCGTCGCGCGTCCAGTAGGGGTTGGACCAGGAAATCGCGATCGTCTGGTTCAGCCGGCTGGTGTTGACCGAAAGCGCTAGCGACTGCCCGGTACCGAATAAATTCGATTCGTTGATACCCGCTGAAAATACAATACGTTCCGTGGAGGAAAATCCTGCTCCAACGTTCACATTGCCCGTGGGCAACTCCTCCACCACAACCGCAAGATCCACCTGGTCTGGCGAATCGGCCACTGGCACCGTGTCGATCTGTACCTGCTTGAAGAACCCGGTGCGCTGCACCCGCTCCCGCGACAGCCTGATGCGATCGGCGTCGTACCACGAACCCTCGAACTGGCGCATCTCGCGACGCACCACTTCGTCCTTCGTGCGCGCGTTGCCCGACACGTTGATGCGCCGCACATAAACGCGTCGACCCGGATCAACAAGGATGGTGAACGAGACCTCCTTGCGGTCTCGGTCGAGTTCCGGCACCGGATTCACATTAGCAAAGGCGTAGCCGAGGCTTGCGAGTTCGTCCGAGATCCGCTTCATGCTCTCGCTCAGGATCCGACCGTTGAAGATTTCCCCTGGACGAAAGCGCAGCGCTGCCCGGAAGCGGTCTTCGCGACCGAGGAGGTTGCCGCCAAAGTCGGTCCGCGCAACCCGGAACTGATCGCCTTCCTTGATCGCCACCGTGATGTACACATCCTCACGGTCAGGCGTGATCGACACCTGTGTGGAGTCAACCTGAAACTCGAGGTAGCCACGCTCGGTGTAGAACGAGCGAAGCGCTTCGAGGTCGGCCTGCAATTTCTCACGTGAGTACTGATCATTCTTGGTGAACCAGGTGAGCCACCCCGGTCGCTGCAACTTGATCTGATCGAGGAGCACACGCTCGCTGAACGCCGCATTACCCACGAAGGCAATCTGCTCGATGCGCGCGTTTTCACCCTCGGTCACATTGAGATTCACCGAAACCCGATTGCGCTCGAGCGGCGTGACGGTGGCAACGAGCCGTACCGCATACTTTCCCCGCGACAGATACTGTCGCTTGATCTCCTGCTCGGCGCGGTCGAGCACGCTGCGATCGAAGATACGCCCCTCGGCCAGGCCAGTGTCGGCAAGCGCCTTGCGGATCACTTCCTTGTCGAATTCCTTGATGCCGTCGAAGTTGACAGCGCCGATGGCTGGACGCTCCTCGATGTAGACCACAAGGACTTCGCCGTCACGCTCAAGGCGCACATCCCGGTAAAAACCGGTTGCAAAGAGCGCACGAATGGCGGCGCTCGCGAGTTCGGGAGAAATCTCATCGCCGATCCGAACCGGCAGATAGTTGAAGACCGTACCGGGGTCGGTCCGCTGCACGCCCTCGATGCGGATATCGCCCACGCGAAACACTTCGAAAGCCCGGACGGCGCCGAAGGAAAGCAGACTCGCGAGGATGAGCACGATCAGGGACCAGCGGCGGCAAGGGGGCCTGCCGCCAAGGCGCAGAAAGCGGCGGAACAGGATCCACGTGATCATCGGGGGCCAGCGGCGGCGAGGGGACTTGCGTGGGAACTGGCGGCTAGAGATAGCGGGAAAGGTCATTGAAAAGAGCCACCAGAGTGAGCGCAAGTACGGCGGCGAGTCCGAACTGCTGCAGCCGCATGCGCAGCGACTCCGGGAGCGCCTTGCCACGCGCCGCTTCGAGCGCGCAATATAGCAAATGGCCCCCGTCGAGAATCGGGAGCGGGAGCATGTTGAGCACAAAGAGCCCGATGCTCAACACTGCCAGAAATCCCAGAAAGGCGCTGCCCCCGCGTTGTGCGCTCTGGTTGGCCTGATCGGCGATGGCCACCGGTCCACCCAGGTTGCGCCACGACATCTCGCCCCAGAGGATCTTCCACAAGCTTGTGGTGGTGAGCGCGGTAACGTGCCACGTCTGGGCGCTGGCGGCTGCCACCACCGACAGAAGATCGCGCTCCACCGCAACCATGTCGTATTCCGGGACGAGCGTTGCGCCAATACGACCCCGTGACCCGGATGACGCCCCCGAACGCGTGGATCCAGCGCCCTCCGCAGAAGTGCCGGAGCCGCCTTCGATCGGAACCAGTCTGGGCCGCACCACGAGTTCGAGGTCCTGACCTCCCCGCTCCAGCCTGAAGTGCAGCTCCTTGCCAGGGGATTGCTGAATCAGGGCGATCAGCGCCTGCGAGTGGCTCACTGCACGCCCATCCACCGAGAGGATCCGGTCGCCCGCTTGCAACCCTGCTTCCTCGGCGGCGCTCTGTGGCATCACCTGTCCGATCTGCAAGGCCTTCGCCATCGGTCGAAACCCCAGTGAGGCGGCAGTGAGCACGGTGGGGGCGCCCTCGGGCTCGGTTGACAAGCGCTGCGCGTTGAGGCTCTGCGCATCGATACGCAAGGCGCCCGCCCTCTCCAGCACCAATTCGAAGTCGTCGTCCTTCACGCCGCGGAGCGCGCCCTCCAGGGCACGCCAGTGGTCCACCGACGCATCGTCGACGGCCATGACACGGTCTCCGCGTTCGATCCCCAGTGTTGCCGCAAGTGTCCCGGCCGCCGGTTGCTCGAGGCGGGTTGAAGGTTCCTCGGGCACCCCCCACACCAGGGCTGCAAACAGCACCCAGGCGAGCAGCAGGTTGGCCAGCGGCCCGGCAAACGCAATCCAGGCACGCCGCAGCGGCGTCTGGGCAGCGAAGGATTCCGCTGCCAATCCAGCGTCGGTGCCGCCGCCCGGGCTGTCACCGAGCATCTTCACATAGCCACCGAGCGGAATCACCGCAAGACGAAACTCGGTATGCCCGTACTGAAAACGCGCAAGCGCAGGGCCGAAACCGATCGAAAAACAAAGTACCCGTACGCCCACCGAGCGGGCCGCGAGGAAGTGACCGAGTTCGTGGACGAAGATCAGGACCGTGATCGCCAGCAGGAAGAGCGCAACACTCACCGGCGGGTCTCCATGGGGCCGCGCAGGCACCCCATCAGTGCAGCGCCCTGCCACGGCGCAGGAAACTCGCGGCTGCTTCGCGGCTGCGGCGGTCGCTCTCGAGCACCGCTGCAAGTTCACGGGGCGGGGCCGGATCCGCGTGCTGCTGGAGCACCTCCTCCACGCAGGCTTCGATCTGAAGGAAGCCACAGCGCTGATGCAGGAAGGCATCGACCGCCACCTCGTTTGCGGCGTTGAGCACACAGGCGGCATTGCCGCCGGCTTCCATGGCCTGGCGCGCAAGCCGAAGTGCAGGAAAGCGGATCTCGTCGGGAGCCTCGAAGTCGAGCCGTCCCAGAACCGCCAGGTCGAGCGAAGCGACCGGGGTGTGCAGCCGCGTGGCCGGTTCGCATGCCCAGGCAAGCGCGTGGGCGATCGGCGAGCGCATGTCGGGGTGCCCGAGTTCGGCGAGCACCGATCCGTCGTCGTATTGCACCAGCGCGTGGACGATGCTCTGGGGATGCACCAGCACGCGCAACTGCTCCGGATGCAGGCCAAACAGCCAGTGTGCCTCGATCAACTCAAGCCCCTTGTTCATCAGCGTGGCCGAGTCTACCGAAATCTTGCGACCCATCTTCCAGCGTGGATGAGCAACCGCTTGCTCGATGCTCGCGCTGCGCATGGCCTCACGGCTCCACGTGCGGAAAGGCCCGCCGGATGCGGTGAGGGTGACGCAGCGGATGCCAAGCGCCGGATCGTTGCCAATACGGCCGCAGCCCGGGCTCCGGACCGCGAGGGCCCTGGCGGGCAGGCACTGCAAGACCGCATTGTGTTCACTGTCGACCGGCAGCAACTGTGCCCCGTGCTCCTGGCAGGCGTTGATCATCAGGGCTCCACTCATGACCAGCGCCTCCTTGTTGGCCAGCGCGATCACCTTCCCCTCACGCGCTGCGGCAAGACATGAGGACAGACCTGCCCCGCCCACGATCGCCGCCATCACCAGATCGACCGAGGGCTCTGCGGCGAGTTGTTCGAGCGCAACAGCGCCGCTCAGGATCTCCGGCATCGGCGGCCCCGCCCTTGTTTTGAGATCGTTCGCAAGCACTGCGACATCCTCGGGATGCGCAACCGCCACCCGCGCCGGCTTGAAGCGCGCGCAGATGGCTGCGAGCTTTTCAAGATTGCGGTAACCCGAGATCGCGCGAAGGCAGAAGCGCTCCGGGTGCCTGGCGATGACATCGAGGGTGCTGTCGCCTATCGAGCCGGTTCCGCCAAGAAGACAGACCTGAAGCGCTCGGTCGGCGCTCACCGCGAAATCCCCAACCACCCGAACCAGGCGTCAACCAGCACAAGCGCCGGCAGCACTGGCAGGAGCGCATCGATGCGATCGAGCACACCGCCATGCCCGGGAAGCAGCCCTGAGCTGTCCTTCACGCCTGCCTCGCGCTTGATCATCGACTCGTAGAGGTCTCCGAGAATGCTCAGGCCCACCAGCATCAGCAGCATTGCGATCCAGGTGAGCCAGGCCAGACCCGCGGGGATTGTCGCCGAAAGCTCCGCGAGCCAACGCACCGGGAGCACCGTAGGCCAGTGCGGCGGAGCGAATCCATACACCGCCAGACTCAGGGCCACTACCGCAAAGCCCGCCCCGAACGCCCCTTCGCGGGTCTTTCCCGGGCTGATCCGGGGTGCGAGTTTGTTGCGTCCGAAGCGTCGCCCCACGAAATAGGCGGCAACGTCTGCCACCCACACCAGGGCAAGCCCGGAAAGCAGCTCCCACAGGCCGAGGAGCCGCAGTTGCAGGACCGCCAGCCAGGCGGATGCAAGCACCAGTACCGCACTCCACGCGGGGACGAAATTGTTGCGCAGCGTGCGCAGCTGCCACGGTGCAACCAGGCCCCAGAAAAGGCAGCCGAGGGCGCATCCGGCCAGAACAAGTGCCGACCAGAGCGCTTGGCCTACGGAAACGTGGCCAGGTTCGCGACCGACGGCCAGGATCACCCCCAGACCGAAGAAGGCCAGCGCCGACAGCGCCGCAAGGTTGGCTCTTGCGGGCTTGAGCATGCGCACCCACTCCCAGGCGGCAAGCAGCACGAACACGAAGCTGACTGCAGGCCAGACCACGGCCCGTTCTGCGAGGAGTGCGGGAAGCATCAAGGCAAGCAGGGCCAGGGCAGTGATGACCCGGCGAAGGAGCATCAGGAACTCGCCTTCAACTGCTCGCTGGTACGACCAAAGCGTCGCTCGCGCTGCTGGTAGCTTTGCAGCGCAAGCTCGAAGGCGGTCTCGTCGAAATCGGGCCAAAGGGTTTCGGTGAAGTAAAGCTCGGTGTAGGCGAGATGCCAGAGCATAAAGTTGCTGATGCGCTGCTCTCCGCCGGTGCGGATGAAGAGATCCGGCTCCGGAGTGTGGGCCATCGCGAGAAACGCCGAGAGGTCGGCCTCGCCGATGCGCTCGGGGTTGTGCGCGAGAGACGGCTTGGCGATGAGCATTGCCTTGAGCGCCTGCAGCAGGTCCCAACGTCCGCCGTAGTTGGCCGCGATGGTGAGCGTGAGTCCGGCATTTGCCGCAGTCTGGTCCTGAACCGAGTGAATCAGCGCCTGCAGCCTCGGTTCGAAGGCAGTGCAATCGCCGATCACCCGGAGCCGGACCTGATTCCTGTGCAGGCTGTTGGCCTCGCGCTCCAGCAGCGAGACGAAGAGTCCCATCAACCACGAGACCTCTTCGGCCGGCCGCCTCCAGTTCTCCGAACTGAAGGCAAAGAGCGTGAGATACCCGACCCTGCGCTTCCAGCATGCCCTCACCAGCGCGCGTACCGACTCGACACCGCGCCTGTGCCCCGCCATGCGCGGCAGACTGCGTGCCCTGGCCCAGCGGCCGTTCCCGTCCATGATCACCGCCACATGCTGCGGCACGGCACCGGTTTCCGGAATGATCTGGGTGGAACTGTGCAAGCCTGCGTCCTTTCAGGAGATCGATAACGAGCCGGTCTGGGACGCAACGAGGGTTGCAAAACAATCAGGTGGCCCGAGTCTCAGATCGACATCAATTCCTGTTCCTTGGCTGCAACCACCTTCTCGACTTCAGCGATGCAGCGGTCAGTCATCTTCTGGGTGTCGTCCTGCGCCCTGCGCTCCTCGTCCTCGGAGATCAGTTTGTCGCGCTGCAACTTCCTGAGTTGATCGTTGGCGTCTCGACGGAGGTTACGCACCGCCACCTTGGCCTGCTCGGCCTCTCCCTTCACCACCTTCACGAGTTCGCGGCGCCGCTCCTCGGAGAGCGGAGGCATGGGCACGCGCAGTGCCTCCCCCGTCATCACCGGGTTGAGTCCGAGGTCGGCCTCCCGGATCGCACGGTCGACCGCCTGCGCCATCTTGCGTTCCCACACGTTCACCCCGAGCGTGCGGGCGTCGATCACACTTACCGTTGCCACCTGCGTGATTGGCACCATACTTCCGTAGTACTCGACCTGAACATGTTCGAGCAGCCCACCGTGGGCGCGTCCCGAGCGGATACGGGTGAGGGCCTGACGAAGCGATTCGATGGCGCGCAGCATCCTGTGCTCCGCCTGCGTCTTGATCTCGGCTACGCTCATAAGTGCACCAGGGTTCCTTCAGGTTCGCCCAGGAGCACCCTGCGTAGCGAACCCTCCTGAAAGATGGAGAATACAACCACGGGGAGCTTCTGATCGCGGCACAACGCGAAGGCAGTGGCATCCATCACCCGCAGGTTGTCGCGGATTGCGCGATCGAAACTCAAGGTCGCATAGCGCCGGGCATCCGGGTTCACCGCAGGATCGGCATCGTAGACCCCGTCGACTTTGGTTGCCTTGAGCACCACCTCCACCCCCATCTCGGCGCCGCGCAGGGCTGCCGCAGTGTCGGTGGTGAAGAAAGGGTTTCCGGTGCCCGCCGCGAAGATCATCACCTTCGACTCCTCGAGGTAGCGCAAAGCCTTGGGTCGGATGTAGGGTTCGACCACCTGCTCGATCTTGAGCGCCGACTGCGTGCGCGCGGGCACCTCAACCTGGCGCAGCGCGTCCTGCAGAGCAAGCGCATTCATGACCGTGGCGAGCATGCCCATGTAGTCGGCGGTGGCGCGGTCGATGCCAGCTGCGCCTCCCGCCACGCCGCGAAAGATGTTGCCCCCCCCGATCACCACCGCGAGTTCAACGCCGAGGGCGTGGACCGCGCGGATGTCGCGAGCGATCCTCTCGATGGTTGGGCGGTTGATTCCAAAGGAATCATCGCCCATCAACGCCTCTCCCGAGAGTTTGAGAAGTACCCGCCGGTACTTCAGTTGCCGGGTGCCGGCCACACTCAAGCCTGGCCCCCGGTGCTCTGCCCCTGCGCCGCAGCGGCCTGCGCCGCCACCTCGGCAGCGAAGTCGACCGTTTTCCTCTCGATACCCTCGCCCACCATGTAGAGCACGAACCCGGCCACACGCGCGTGCTGCTGGCGCAGCAACTGCTCGATCATGATCTTGTCGTCCTTCACGAAAACCTGACCCAGCAGCGTGACTTCCTTGAGGAATTTCTGTACGCTGCCCTCGATCATCCGGGCTGCGATTTCGGCAGGCTTGCCCGATTCGGCGGCCTTTTCGGTGGCCACCCGGCGCTCGGTGTCGATGAGTGCCTGCGGCACGCCACTCCGGTCGAGCGCCTTTGGTTTGCTCGCCGCAATATGCATGGCCAGATCGCGGCCAAGGGTATCGTGGCCACCGGCCACATCGACAAGCACTCCGATGCGGCTGCCGCCGTGCACATAGCTCGAGAGCCTCCCCTCGGCACGGACCCGTGTGAAGCGCCGGATGCTCATGTTTTCACCGATCTTTCCCACGAGCGCGGTGCGGACCGCCTCCACCGACCGTCCCTCGTGCGTGAGGCAGCGGCCCAGCGCATCGGGATCCGGCGGATCATGCTCCGCGATCAGACGCGCAAGTTCGAGCGAAAAAGCCACAAAGTCCTCGTTCTTCGCAACAAAGTCGGTTTCCGAGTTGAGTTCCACGATCGCACCTGTCTTGCCGTCGTGGTGCACATGAAGCGCCACAACACCCTCGGCGGTGACGCGTTCTGCGGCCTTGCTTGCCTTGTTTCCGAGGCGTACCCTGAGGATCTCCTCGGCCTTGCCGGGATCGCCCTGCGCCTCGGTGAGCGCCTTCTTGCATTCCATCATCGGCGCGTCGGTCTTTTCGCGCAGCGCCTTCACCAGCGCCGCTGTGATTTCCGCCATGATCAGACCGCCTCTTCGGTCTCGTCGACCTCAACGAACTCCTCTTCATCGTCGGCGTGCTTGACCACTTCGGCGAGCGCCGCGGCACGCCCCTCCAGGATGGCGTCCGCGATTCCGCGGGCGTAGAGACGCACCGCGCGCGCGGCGTCGTCGTTGCCTGGGATCACATAGTCGATCCCGTCGGGAGAATGGTTGGTGTCGACCACACCCACGATCGGAATCCCGAGTTTGTTGGCTTCGGTCACCGCGATCTTGTGGTAGCCAACATCGATCACAAACACTGCATCGGGCATGCCCACCATGTCCTTGATACCCCCGAGGCTCTTGCCCAGCTTGTCGTACTCGCGCTGAAAGAGGAGCCCTTCCTTCTTGGGCATGCGCTCGACGCCCCCGTCGAGGACCACGGCCTCCATGTCCTTGAGTCGCTTCACCGAACCCTTCACCGTCTTGAAGTTGGTGAGCATTCCGCCGAGCCAGCGCTGATCCACGAATGGCATACCGCTCCGGTGCGCCTCCTCGGCGATCACGTCGCGCGAAGACCTCTTTGTGCCAACGAAGAGCACGGTTCCGCGATTGGCCGAGAGCTTCCTCACAAAACGCGCAGCGTCGTTGAACATCGCAAGCGTCTTCTCGAGGTTGATGATATGGATCTTGTTGCGATGACCAAAGATGAACGGGGCCATCGTTGGATTCCAGAATCGCGTCTGGTGGCCGAAGTGCACTCCGGCTTCAAGCATTTGCCGCATGGAAATGGTCATGAGGTCGAACTCCGCGGTCAGGGTTGAGACTTAGGCCAGCCGTAACGCAACGCCCACAAGAGCTTGCGCACCCGACGGTTCAAGCAGGTTCCGCCGACGCCTGATCAACCTTCGACGCACCGTTGAGTCGGGTTAACATCGGAGCGTGGAAGAGGCAGGGATTCAGCGGGTCTGCTGGAGTGCTGGCGGATTTGATAAAGCCCCTGATTATAAGCGAAACGTTTTCCGCGGCCTGGCATGGGCTTGTGGTGCGCCGAGGGGCGTGCAAACATGGCCCTCCCACACCTCACCCGCACCTCGCCCGCACCTC
>Ga0194129_10002853_pt1 | contig 25068 bp, 20 predicted proteins | sample TA2KigCa35mmetaG_FD_150862 | JGI IMG/M metagenome (GOLD analysis project Ga0194129, IMG submission 150862) | Freshwater microbial communities from Lake Tanganyika, Tanzania - TA2015038 Kigoma Deep Cast 35m | ecosystem: Environmental > Aquatic > Freshwater > Lake | place: Tanzania: Lake...
GGGCGCGTGGATCGGGGCCTGGCCCCTCGACCTGCTGGGTGCTGACGCACGACGCCCACAGCGGGCCAGCAGCGACCAGCGCGACGAGCGCGCGGGGCGGCGACAGACGAGGCAGCGCGCGGCTCATCGAGCACCTTCCTTCTTCGATGGGGTCGACTCGTGATGCAGCACAACCACGGCGCGCTGCGCGCGACCAAAGTGCGCCCGCACGTATGCCTGCATATCGGCGGGCGTCAGCGCGGCGAGCGCGGCGTGGACGGCGTCGACGGCGCCGGTGTCCAGGGACGGACCGCTGACGAACACCAGCGTGCTCGCGATGCTCTCGGCCGACGTCAGCTGCATCAAGAGCCCGTAGCGCAGGTTCGAGCGGACGTCGTCGAAGCGGCGCGCGTCGATGGTGCCTTCGCCTATGGCGTCCAGCGCGCGCTGCACGCGATCGAGGACGTCGTCGGGGCGCTTGCCCTCCTTGATCGTCGAAGCGACGGGGAACAGCGACGCGTCCTTGTGCATGCTCCACGCAGCGTCGACGCTCTCGGCCAGCTGGTCGTCGAGGACGACCTGCCGCGCCAGCGCGCTCGACGGGCCGAAGGCGTAGCCCTGCAGCAGCAGCCCGAGCGCCGCCTGCTTCGGGTCGTCCACCGCCGAGGGCACGCGCCAGCCCACGTGCAGCCGGTCCTGCGTCGGGTTCGCCCAGCCGATGGTCCGGCGCCGCTCGGCGGACAGCGGCGGCTCGTCGGGCAGGTCGGTCTTCGCGCGCCTGCCCTTCCAGCCAGCGAAGGCCCGCGCCGTCGCGGCGTGGACGGCGTCGGGATCGACGTCGCCAACGACCACCAGCAGGACGTTGTCGGGCGTGTAGAAGCGCTCGAAGAACGAGCGCGCGTACCGGTACCCGTCGGGCATCTGCTCGATGTCGGCGAGGAAGCCCATCGTCGTGTGCTTGTACGTGTGCTTGTCGAAGGCCAGATCAAACAGCGCCTCCTCTGCCTTGTTGTCAGGGTTCGAAAAGTTCTTGTTGTACTCGCCGAGCACCGCGCGCGACTCGACGCGGAAGACGTCCTCTCCGTAGGTCAGGTTCTGGTAGCGGTCGGCCTCGAGTTCGAGGATGCGCGGAAGGGCCTCGGCCGGCCCCACCAGCGAGTAGCCGGTGAAGTCGTCGGTGGTGAAGCCGCTCTCGTCGACGCCAAGCGAGGCAAGCAGCGCGACCCGCGCGTCGGCGGGCACGGCCTTCGTGCCCTTGAACATGATGTGCTCGAAGAAGTGGGCGAACCCCGAGCGGCCGGGCTCGACCTCGTCGCGCGAGCCGGTGCCCACCAGCTCGTACAGCGCGAAGAAGCCGCTCTTGTCGGTGGGCACGACGACGGTGCGCAGCCCGTTGTCGAGGCGCTGCTCGAGCCGCGGGAACGGGAACACCGGGCCGGTCGCAGGCGAGGATGACGGCGACGGCGACGGCGCGGACGGGCCGGCCGTCGAGGGCGTCGCTATCGGCGAGAGGAGCAGCAAGGGGACGAGCGTGGCGAGCATGTGCTCGGGTTACGCGGCGCGGTCGCGGACGACCAGCGGGATCAGGCGAGGCCCGGCGTCGGGCCCGTCCTCACACCTCGTCGTCGAGCATGCGCAGCAGCTCGCGCACCGTGTCGTCCTCGGGCTCCTCGGCCAGCGCCGCGCGCGCGTGCTTCAGGGCGCGCGCCTTCTCGCCGGTGCGATGGCACAGCACGGCCATCGATGCGTGGGCCTCGGCCGACGACGGCTCGAGGCGCAACGCGCGGTCGAGGGCGATCTTCGCCTCCGCGAACAGGCGTACGTCGCAGCAGGTGCGTCCGAGGTTGACGAGAAAGCCGACCTCGTCGGGGCTCAGCTTGACCGCGCGCAGGAACGCAAGGCGGGCGTCGCCAGCGGAGCCCGACTTGTACAGCGCGACACCCAGCGCGTTCTGCACGTCAGCGTGCTCGGGCAGCGCGCCGGCGGCGCGCTCCAGCACCGAGACGGCGCGGCCGTGCTCGCCCGACGCCGACAGCGTCCGCCCGAGCGCGAGGTTCAGCTCGCCGTCGTCCGAACGGGCGCGCACCGCGCGCTCGAACGCGCGCACCGCCTTGTCGGTCAGGCCGAGGGACTCGAAGGCGAGGCCGCGCAGATAGTCGGCGTGGGCGCGGCCGAGGTCGCCGGTCTGCGCGGCCTGATCGGCGAGCACGAAGAACTCGTCGGGGACCAGCGTCACCCCGAAGTGCCCGGCGCCGACGTCGGGCATCACGAGCGTGCGACGCACCTCAAGCGGGTCGGCGCCATCGTCGAACAGGTCGCCTTCGAGGCGGAGCGCGCGCCGGCGCGCCTCGGCCATCACCGGACCGACGTCGACGACTTCGCTGCCACCATCCTCGAGGGCTACCTGGGCCGGACGCACGAGCACGACGTTTTCGCTCAGCGTCTCGACCTCGACGACCGGGGGCACCGGGCCCAGCTGCTCGAGGAACCCGCGCAAGAGCCGCGGGTTCAAGAGCAGCGTCGCGGCCTTGTCGCCCACCAATCCGCAGGTCCGCGCGTCAGCGTGGCGGCGGCCGCCGGGTGCAGCGGCCAGCTCGACGACGAAGGCGTGCCCGTCGACCTTGAAGAACGGCAGCTGCCGCAGCGCCTCGCGCTGCAGGAAGGCGAACCGCTCGGGGGCGTCGTCGGCGAACGCCTTGATCGGCCGCGCGCGGCCGTCCTCCTCGCGGACGGCGACGAGCAGGGCGCCGTCGCTCTCCGCGCAGACGACGTCGGGCCACGCCTTCCTGTAGCCGGGCGAGCGCACCAGCATGGCGACGTCGCCGCTTTGTTCGAGCAGATCGTCGAGGCGCGCGCCGGCGAGGAACGCGTCGATGCCAAGGCCGCTGGCCCGCGCGGCGGCGGCGAGCTGGCGGTAGTCGATGCGCGCGACATCGCCGGCGCCGCGGGCGACCAGGCACTCGCCCTGCACCTCGAACCGGCGACCGACGAACCGGCGCTCGAGCCCGCGCAGCAGCGCGACGAAGCTGCGCAGCTCGGCCGGCAGCTGCTGCACCCGACGCATCAGCACCGACAGCGGGCCGGACCCCGTCCACAGGGCCTCAGCGACGAGAGCGCTCGTGTTGATGTGGGCGATGAAGCGCCCGTCGGACACGCACACCAGGCTGGCGTCGTCCTCGACGGCGGCGGCGAGGCCGAGCGACTCGGTCGCCTGCTGCACCGCCAGCGCGATCGCCTCGACATCGAGAAAGAACAGCAGGCCGGCGTCACCGTCGAGGAAGGGCGCGAGGTCCTCAGGCGCCCACTCGAGGGGCGCCGGCGAGAACGGTGGCCGCGCGTCGCGCAGCGCCGACCACGTCAACGACAACAGCGGGTGCGTGCCGCTCTCGACCTCGCGCAGCGCGGTGTCGATGCGCTCGTCGGCAGCGCGGGCCTGCTGCGCCAGCACGAGCACGCGCACGCAGCTGTCGAGCTGCGCCACGTGGACGTCACTGCTGGCGTTGCGCAGGGCCTCGAGCAGCCGCTGACGGAACACGTCGGCCGGCGCCCGGGGCAGACGCGCCAGCGTCTCGGCGTCCAGCGCCGGCCGCTCGGGCGTCGCGCGGCTGCGGCCCGCCGGCGTCGGCGGCTTCGGCCGCGCTGGTGGCGCCGGCGGGCTGCGCTCGGCCCGGCCGGCGTCGGCGCCGACGCCCCCGGAGAGTGCCGGACGAGGGTCGGCGAGCGCACCGCGGGCGCGCAGCCACGAGCCGAGCCGGGAAAAGAGTCGCACCGCGTCAGCCTACAGGAGCCGTCGAGCGAGGGGCGCGGCGAGACGCCCGCCGGCGCGACGCCCTGCGGCAGCGGGCCCCCTTGTGTCCGGACCACCGCACCGTCGAGTCTGGGCGCATGAGCAATCAGCGTGGCGCGACGGTGGTGGTCAAGGCATCGAGCGGCCTGACGCTCGAGCGTCCGGTGTTCGAGCTGGTCGAGAGCGGCGGGCGCAAGCACCGCTTCGACGCGACCACGGTGCGCATCGGCGCCGGGCCGGGCAATGACCTGATCCTCGATCGGCCCACGGTGTCGAGCGTGCACGCCGAGCTCGTGGCGACGTCGCGGGGCCTGCGACTTCGCGATCTGGGCAGCACCAACGGCACGACCGTGGCGGGCGTGCGCGTCTTCGACGCCCTCGTCGAGGACGGCGCGACCATCGCCGTCGGCGACGTCGCGCTGACGTTGCGGATGGGCAAGGACACGGTGGCGCAGCCGCTGTCGGACAAGACCGAGCTGAACGGCGCCGTGGGCGCGTCGCCGGCGATGCGCGCGGTGTTCTCGCGCCTCGAGCGCGTGGCGAAGACCGACGCCACCGTGCTCATCCACGGCGAGACCGGCACCGGCAAGGAGGTCGTCGCCTGGTCGCTGTACGAAGCGAGCCGGCGCAAGGACCAGCCCTTCGTCGTCCTCGACTGCGGGTCCATCGCTCGCACGCTCATCGAGAGTGAGCTGTTCGGCCACGAGAAGGGCGCCTTCACCGGCGCCGACAAGCGCCGCATCGGCGCCTTTGAGCGGGCGCAGGGCGGCACGCTCTTCCTCGACGAGCTCGGCGAGCTCGATCTGGAGCTGCAGCCCAAGCTGCTGCGCGCCCTCGAGCGGCGCGAGATCCAGCGGCTCGGGGGCGACAAGCCCATGGCCGTCGACGTGCGGATCATCGCCGCCACCCACCGCGACCTGCGCACGATGGTGGCGCGCGGCGAGTTCCGAGAGGACCTCTACTACCGCCTCGCCGTCGTCACCCTCGAACTGCCGCCGCTGCGCGAGCGCCGCGAGGACGTCCCGCTGCTGGTCGACCACTTCCTGAAGGCACTCGGCGCCGACCGCGCCGCCCTGCCCGCCGGCGCCATCGAGCGCTTCGTCGAGCACGACTGGCCCGGTAACGCGCGCGAGCTGAAGAACGCTGTCGAGCGCGCCGTCGTGCTCGGCGAGACACGGCTGCAGACCAGCCCGCGCGCCGCGGCCGCGCTGTCAGGTACGCCGTCGGGCGCAACGTCGGGCGCAACGACGTCGTCGCCGCCGGCGCCCGCCGGCAGCTTCGTCATCGACCCGTCGCAGCCCTACAAGGACCAGAAGGCCGCGGTGATCGCCGACTTCGAGGAGCGCTACGCGCGCCTGCTGATGAAGTTGCACCAGGGCAACGTGTCGGCGGCGGCGCGTGTCGCCGGGATCGACCGGATGAGCCTGCACAAAATCCTCGATCGCTATGGTCTCGATGCCCGCGACCTCGGACGCGGCGAGTGATCCCACGGACCTGTGCCCCCGGGAGCCTGATGCGGACGACCACGATCGAGCTGTTCAAGGAGGAGATGAAGTTCTCCGCCGGCCACTTCACGATGTTTTCGGCCACCGAGCGCGAAAACCTGCACGGCCACAACTTCACCGTCTACGTGGCGCTCGAGGGCGTCGTCGGCGACACCGGCATGCTCGCCGACTACGGCGGCTACAAGCGCTGGATCACCGAGCGTTGCAAGCAGTGGAACGAGACGTTCCTGCTCGCCGGCCGGTCGCCCTGGCTCAACGTCGAGCAGCACGGCGATGGCACGGTGACGGCGCGCTTCGCCGACGAGCGGATCCCGTTTCTTGCCCGAGACGTCACGGTGCTGCCGGCAGCCAACGTCACCCTCGAGGAGCTGGCGCGGCTGTTTGGCGAGGGCCTGTGCGGCGATGTCGACCGGCTGCGCCACGACCGCATCGTCTCGGTCACCGTGAAGTGCGCCTCGGGCCCGGGCCAGTGGGCCTCGTGGCGCTGGTCGTCCTCGTCCTTGTCGTCGTCGGAGCCCACATGAACGCCGCGTCATCGTCCCCGGGCCCCGGGCCCCGCACTCTCGTCGTTACCGGCGGCTCCGCCGGCATCGGCGCCGCTACCGCCGCCGCGTTTGCCGCCGCCGGCTGGGACGTCGTGTCGCTGGCGCGGCGGCCCTGCCCGGTGTCGGGCGCGCTCAGCGTGGCCATCGACTTCGGCGTCGGCGATTGGGAGCGCGTGGTTGAGCGGTCGGTGCTGCCGCTGGTGCGCGACGGCGTCGTCTGCGTGGTGCACAACGCGGCGCTGTTGCACAAGGACGACGCGCTGCACCTGACCGCCGAGGCGCTGCGCCACGTGCTCGACGTCAACGTCGTCGTGCCGGCGGTGCTCAACCGCCTGCTCGCGCCGCGCATGGGCCCGGGGTCGAGCATCCTGTTCGTCGGCAGCACGCTGTCGGAGAAGGCGGTGAAGAACACCGCGAGCTATGTGACATCGAAGCACGCCCTCGTCGGGCTGATGCGGGCGACCTGCCAGGACAACGCCGGGCGCGGCATCCACACCGCCTGCGTCTGCCCAGGCTTCGTCGACACCGAGATGCTGCGCGCGCACACCCGCCACGACAACGGCGTGCTGCAGGCGCTGGCGGCGATGAGCGGGCACGGTCGCTTGATCCGCCCCGATGAGATCGCCGCGCTGCTGCTGTCGTGCGCGACCCAGCCGGTCGTCGACGGCGCGGTCATCCACGCGAACCTCGGGCAGGTCCAGAGCTGAGGCCCCCGCGCCGCTATTCGCGGTCGCGGGCTGCCACGCTCCGAAACGAGAAGGGGCCGAGCGGGCCTCTGCGGCAGACGCGCCGCATGCGCGCCGGTTGCGCGCAGCGAGCGTTCAACGCCGCCGCCGTCTGGCGATCGCCAGCAGCGCGATGGGCGCCGCCAGACCGGCCGACGCGCAGCTGCCCCCGTCAGCCAGCGGAGCGGGAGCACCCTCGCCCTCGCCCTCGCCAACGGCGCCTTCGCCTTCGCCCTCGCCGACGTCGCCTTCGCCTTCGCCGATCGGCGGCGCGGGCTCGCCTTCGCCCTCGCCCTCGCCGACGGGCGCCTCGGGCTCGCCTTCGCCTTCGCCGACGGGCGCCTCGCCTTCATCACCTTCGGCCTCGCCTTCGCCCTCGCCGGCGCTGATGCCAGTGAGCACGATGTCGGCGCAGTCGTAGTAGGTGGACGCGCCGGTGGGGTTGGCGATGGGATCGCGGGTGTTGCCGTTCATCACCTGAATCAGCTGCAGCGTGCAGCGGGCGCAGGGCGTGTCGGGCAGCGTGACCTGGATGGTCTTGCGGCCGCCGTCACCGCTGGGGTCGGGGATGTCGGCGAGCACGTGGGCGTTGAAGTCGGCCAGGTCGGCGCCGTCGGGATCGAAGGCGACGCGGATGCGCCCCGTGTGGCCGATGTACTCGTCGAACTCGACGGTGATGGTCTGTCCGGCGGCGTAGGTCGTGACGTTGCTCGAGCGATTGGGATCGCTCTGCACGCCGTTTTCGCAGCGCATGCCCCCCGAGCCGGGGCCGCAGGGGCAGTTCTTGATGTCGCTGTTCGTCGACGTCCGCGGGGCCGGCGAGATCAGCGCCGCGTGCGCCCCTGCGGGCGCGCTGGCGATTGTGACGAAGAGCAGAAGAAGAGATCCAGCGAGCCGCACGCAAGGACGTTAGCCCGCCCTCGGTTCGGTCGTCATCAGACTGGCTCGACTGCTACACCTGAGGTCCGTGATGCCCTTCGCCGCTGCCCTGCTCATCGCCTTCGTCGCTTCGGCCCCGCCCACCGTCTGGACCGACGCCGACCCAAAGGCGCGCCCGCTGGTGGCCGTGCCGGGCGTCGCTCCGCTGGTCGCCCGCGCCGAGCCCGCCGTGCTCGTCGTCTTCGCCGAGGGCGTCGCCCCGGGGGCCGCGCTGCCGCCCGGGCACCCGCCGCTGCCCGAGGGGCCTGGCAACGGCGGCGGCCGTGGGCAGGGGGCCGGCTTCCTCATCTCGAAGGACGGCTACGCGCTGACCAACCACCACGTGGTCGAGGGCGCGACGCGGGTGGCCGTCTTCGTGGGCGCCGACCACACCGAGGTCGAGGTCGAGGTCGTCGGCTCCGACGAGCGCGCCGACGTCGCGCTGCTGAAGCTGCGCTCGTCGCGCACCGACTGGCCGACGGTGGCGCTCGCCGACAGCGACGCGGTGAAGGTCGGCGACTTCGTCGTCGCCATCGGCTCGCCGTTCGGGCTCGAGCAGTCGGTGAGCCTCGGCATCGTGTCGGCGCGCGGCCGTCGCGACATCGCGCCGTCGGGCCGGCAGGGCCTGTACGACTTCCTGCAGACCGACGCCTCGATCAACCCCGGCAACTCCGGAGGTCCGCTGCTCGACGTCTACGGCGCCGTCGTCGGCATCAACGCCGCCGTCAACGCCGCCGGCAATGGCATCGGCTTTGCGATCCCCGTCAACATGGTGAAGCGCATGCTCCCCTCGCTGGTGGCCCGCGGGCGCTACGAGCGCTCGTGGATCGGCGTCTCCATCGCCGACGTGTCGGCAGATCTGGCGCCCGGCCTCGGCCTGCGCGGGCCGCAGGGCGCGCTGGTGCGCGAGGTCGTCGCCGGCGGCCCGGCGGATCAGGCCGGCCTGCAACCCGGAGACGTGATCACTGCGTTCGGCGGCCGCCCGGTGCGCGACGCCAGCGAGTTGCCGCTGCTCGCCAGCGACGCCGGCGTCGGCGCCACGGTCAGCCTCGACGTCGTGCGTGACCGGAAGCCCGGGCAGCGCCGGGTCACGCTCGGCAGCCACCCCGACAACGCGAAGGCCACGGTCGTCGCCGCCACGCCGGCACCCTCGGCGAAGCAGCCGGCCGACGCGAGCCTCGGCTTCAGCGTCGCCTCCCTGGACGGCGCCGATCGTGCGCGCCTCGGCCTGCCGCGTGAGGCCGCCGGCGCGCGGGTGACCAGGGTGCGGCCCGGCTCGGCGGCCATGCTGGCCGGGCTTGACGTCGACGACGTGGTCGTCGACGTCAACGGCGCTACGATCGCCGACGCCGACGGCCTCGCCGCTGTCGTTCGGGCGCTGCCCACGGGCGATCTGGTGAAGGTCACGGTGCTGCGTGAGGGCAACCGCGTATTCTGTGCGCTGAAGAAGCCCTGATGAAGCGCCGACACGGCGCCCACGGAGCCCCGAGATGGTCGACGACCCAGCGCGCACCACCGACGACGACGTGCTCGCGCCGTGGCGCGGAGCGCGGGCGCGCGCGCTGCCCGACGACGAGCTCGTCGCCCGCGCGCGCGCGGTGCGCGTGCTGGCCTTCGACGTCGACGGCGTCTGCACCGACGGGCGGCTCTATTACGGCCCCGACGGCTGCGCGTTGCACGCGTTCCACGCCCGCGACGGGCTCGGCATCGTCAAGGCGCGGGATGCGGGGCTCGTGCTCGCAGCGATCAGCGGCCGCGCGTCGAAGAACGTCGCCGCCCGCCTCGGCGAGCTGAAGGTGCCGCACATCCGACAGGGTGTCGCCCGCAAGGCCGTCGAGCTCGACGGCCTGCTCGGCGAGCTCGGCGTGCTGTGGTCAGCCTGCTGCTACGTCGGCGACGACGTCAACGACGTCGGCTGCTTGCGCCGCGCCGGCCTGGCCGTCGCGCCCGCCGGCGCGGTGTTCGACGCCATCGCCGCCGCCCACCTCGTCACGCAGCGGCAGGGCGGCGAGGGCGTGTTGCGCGAGCTGGTCGAGCTGATCCTGCGCGCCCAGGGGCGCTGGAGCATCGACGACGTGTAGCCCTCGCCGGTGGGGCTTCGACGCTCTAGGACCGTCGTCGCGCGACGTGCTCTTGGACGATGGCGCGCAGCCTCGCCCGGTCGAACGGCTTCTCGAGCACCGGGTTCGTCGCCGTCGCGAGGGCGGCGCGTGCCTCGGCGGAGAACGCACCGCCGGTCAAGAACACGATGCGGTCGGCCAGGGCGGTGTAGCGCGCCTTCAAGGCGGCGAGCAGCTCGGTGCCCGACATGCCAGGCAACATCACGTCGCAGAGCACGACGTCGAAGCCGTCATCCCCGGCCAGCAGCTGCAGCGCGGCCGGCGCCTCCTGCACGACCACGACCTCGTGGTCGCGCCCGAGCATGCGGCGCAGGAGCATGCCGATCATCTCATCGTCGTCGACGACGAGTATCCGGCCACGCTGAGGGCTCGGTGGGTCGTTCACACGGTGAAAGTAGCAGCCAGCCGGCGGGCAAGCGAAAAACGCGTCGGGCGGCCTGACCGGGCCGTCGGCGCCGAGCCGGGCGGTCGCGACAGCAACGAGAGTGCGGCCTCGGCAAAGGCCCCACCGTGACGTCGACGGGCCGCATCCTGCTGTGGGCGCTCAGGGCGGCGGCGGGTGGGCCGCGACCCACGCCCGCAGGCGGGTGACGTCGGCGACCACGTAGTCGGCGTGCGCGAAGGCGACGAGCTCGGCAGGGAGCTGCGCCAGCGCAAAACCCGCGGCCTTGCGGGCCTGAAACACCGCGTCGATCTTGCCGCGCACCGGCTCGAACAGCTGGCCGTCGCCCTGCTCCACCGCGGCGAAGCGGGTGCGATCGACGATGAACCAGTCAATCTCCTCGGCGTCGCAGAAGGCGACGACGTCCTTGAGGTCCGTGGCGTAGTAGGCGCCATACATGGCCAGCATGCGCCGCTCGTTCTCGGCGAAGTACCCGGCTCGCACCGGGTGGGCCATCTTCCAATTCACATAGACCTGACGCTTCGAGAACAGCGGCAGCTCGTCGAGGATCTGCAGGGTACCGGCGAACTGCGCGTGCAGCGACGTGTGCTGCTCGACCCACTCGTACAGCGGCGCGTCCTTCGAGTAGTCGCGCCAGCCGGCCGCCTGCAGGCCGTCGCCGGCGAAGACGAACGGCGCAAGGACGAGGGCGAGCGCGGCGACCGTGGCCCGCCGCTCGCCGAGCCAGGCGCGGGCGACGACGACGGCGGCGATCACGAAAGTCGGCAGGATGGCGTAGGGGATCGTGTGCTGGATCATGCGGTGCGGCAGGTAGAGCCGGAACGCGAGGGTGCGCGCCAGCCAGAAGGCCACCACCGCGCCGGCGACAACGGCGAAGGGCTGCCACGGCACCGGCGACGACGTGGGTCGACGGCGGCGCTGCACCAGCGCGGCGACGATGAGCGCGACGAGAACGACGACGAAGACGCGGGCGATGGCGTCGCTCGACCACGGGTAGATCTCGAGGCGCTTGCCGAGCAGGCCCCGCAGCGAGAACGGCTGCTCGATGTAGTGCAGCACCCGCGGCCAGAACTCCGAAAACGGCAGCCACGGGAACCGCCCGTCGGGCCCGAGCTCGGGGCGGTCGCGGGCCTCGTCGAGGGTGAGCACCGGCCCCCACCATTCTGGCGCGGTGAAGTTCTGCAGCAGCGACAGCCCGGCGACGAGCGCGGCGCAGGCGGCCAGCTCGAGGTTGCGGCGCCACCAGCCCGCGCGACCAGCGAACAGCACGCACCACACGCCGTAGGCCAGCGCGCACGGCACGACCACCGACGGATACAGCGCGGCGCCGACGACGAACGTGCCGAGCACGAAGCGGTGGCGGCCCTCGAGCCAGAAGGTCAGCACGGCGAGGACCAGCAGCGGCCCGAATGTGCGCGGGTAGCCGCCGAGGGTGACGCGGTGGAAGACCTCGTCGCGGGCGAGCAGCGCGGCGGCGGCGGCGGCGAACAACGGGCCCGTGCGGCCCTGGACGAGGCGGGCGACGAAGTACAGCGAGCCGCCGTAGGCGAGCATGTTGACGACGGACGCCGCCCACTGCGGCTTCAGCACCGTCGACAGCGGCGCCATCATCGCCCAGTACAGCGGCGGCTGCATCGCGAAGGCGTAGTCGGTGAGCAGGTGCCCCGGCGGAAAGGCGCCGTCGACGCCGTAGCGGTGGTACTGCCAGACCCACTGCTTCCAGTCGGTCTCGGCGAACCACGGGAAGAAGTTCGGCGCCATGTGCGTGAAGAACACGACGAGCACGTAGAGCCACAGCGCCTGGATGGTCGTCTGCTCACCGCGCATCAGCGCACCTCGAGGTCGAACAGGAAGCCCGGCTGCGGCAGCCTCGGCCCGCGCACGACGACGTTGACGTCGCCGGCGCCCGCCGCCTGGTCGACAAGCTCGACGGTGCGCCAGCCCGGCGCAACGGGCACGCGCTCGACGTGGACCGTCGCACCGGCGCGCCGGACCTCGACGGTGACGGTACGGTCGACAGGCTCCTTGCCCGCCTCGCCCGCCGCCTGCACCGCCCAGTCGGGGAAGCCGGCGACGAGCCGCAACGACCGGCCCACGGGCACGCCGGCGAACGACACGACGACGTCGCCGCCGCCGGGGCTGGCCCACACGCCGGTACGCAGCACGGTGCCCGACAGCTCGGACGAGCGGCCCACCGAGTCGCCGGGATGCTGCTGCTCGCCCGGGCACACCCACCGGCGCGCCACCCAGCGCAGCCAGCCCCCGTTCAGCCGCGAGCGCGTCGTCGCGAACGACGCGCACGGCTGGCCGGCGCGCACGACGCGGGCCTGCTCGACGTGGTCGGCCGCCCGCCAGAGCAGCGGTGGCGACGACGACGACGGTTCGAGGAGCGACGCGGTGTCCTGCGCCGGCGCCGGGCGGGGGCGGTGATCGGTCTCGTGGTGGATGGGGATCAAGCGAAAGCCGGTGCGTGCCTTGCCGTCGTAGCCGACGGCGAGCAGGAAGCGCGGGCTCGTGCGGTGCCGCAGCCACGGCGCCTTCTTGTCGAAGGCGAGATCGCCAAGGCTGTAGGCGATCAGCCCGTTCTTGTACGACTCGACGGGCTGCTGCACGTGCGGGTGGTGCCCGATCACGAGGTCGACGCCGGCGTCGACCAGGCGGTGCGCGTCGGCGCGCTGCCAGTCCTGCGGCTCGTGCGACAGCTCGTTGCCCCAGTGCAGGCTGACCACCAGGTGATCGACCTGCGGGCGCGCGCGCGCCACGTCGGCGAGCACGGCCTCGATGTCGTAGGGCGCGGCGCGCGGGCGGAAGTCGAGGTGGAACCACTCGTCGCCGTGGGCGTTGTAGGCGAGGAACCCCACGGTCATCTGGCCGACGGGCACGACGAGCAGCCGCTGCCCATCTTCCTCGGCGACGCCGGTGACGCGCAGGCCGAGCGCGCTCGTCGCCTGCAGGGTCTGGAAGAACCCCGGATAAAGGAAGTCCATCGCGTGGTTGTTGGCGACGCTGACGACGTCGACGCCGCCGGCGACGAGGGCACGGGCGTCGTCAGGGTCGCCGCGGATCGTGAACTTCTTCTTCGCCGCCGGCAGCGCAGGGTCGCCGAGCACGCACTCGAGGTTGGCGAAGACCAGGTCGGCGGCGTCGAAGATCGGGCGCACGTGCTGGAGCAGCCAGCCCGGGTCGCCGCCGGCCTGGGTCATCTGCCTCGCGACGCCGCGGGCCACGCTGATGTCGCCGGCGAAGACCAGCTCGACGACCTGCTTGCCCGGCGACAGCGGCGGCGTCACCGCCGGCTGCCAGACGAACGCCGGCGGTCGCTGGGCGACGACCCACACCGCAAAGCCGCCGGTGCCTCCGACGATCACCGCGGCGATCACCGCCGCGAGCGCGCGCCCGTGGGCGCGCCACCGCGCGTGCCACGCGGCGCGCAGCGGCGCCCCGGTCGACGGGGATGGCGTCGTCGACGTCTCCAGCATGGGGGCGGGGTGACACGTCGCGCCTCCCCGGACAACCGGGCCGCCCTGCTCGTCGCAGTCGTCGGCCGCGGCGAGCGTACGGTTCCATCACGGCGCACTCACGGCGCACTCACGGCGCACTCACGGCGCACGCACGGCCGACGCATTGTGGACTCGCTGGACTCACTGTGGACGCCCGGCCACGCGCGGCGGGCGCACGGACGCGCGCAGCCTTGTCCTGCAGGTCAAAATTCCGCCCGGCCACGCGCGGCGGGCGCACGGACGGGACCCGCGCTAGTCTGCCGCCATGATTTCGCGTCTGCCGTCGTCGTTCCTCGCTCGTCCCCGCGTGCTCGTTCTCGCGCTCGTCGCGCCGGCGGCCCTCGCCGCGCTCGCACCCGTCGCCGGCTGCCCCGCCGAGGTCGCGGTGCCCGACGGCGGCGACGGTGACGCGCCGAGCGGCAACGATCTGGTCGCGCTTGAGGCGACCCCCGATGCGCTCGACCTGATCGTCGGCGACCAGGTCACGATCCAGGTGCTCGGTCGCCAGCGCGACGGCGGGCGCGTCGACGTGTCCAACCGCCTCATCTTCGAGAGCACCGACGAGGAGGTCATCCGCGTCGACGACATCGGCAACGCCACCGCGGCCGGCCCCGGCGAGGCGCGCGTGGTCGCCGCCGTCGGCAAGGTGCTCACCGAGCTCCCCGTCCGCGTCACGCGGCCGCAGGCGCCGCAGCGCCTGCAGTACCCCGACGTCACCGGCGCCGCCGGCGAAGAGCTCGACGTCATCCCCGACACCGACGCCCGGGACGCACGCTTCGCGGTGAGCCCGGCCCTGCCCGCCGGCCTCGCCCTCGACGCCGCCACCGGGGCGCTCTCCGGCGCGTCGACCCGCGAGGTCGACGGCGCGCGCTACGTGGTGACGGCGACCAGCGACCTCGGATCGATCACGAGCTCGTTCGAGCTGCGCATCGTCTGCGACCCCGCGGTGGCGGTGCCGCCGCGCGACGCCGACGAGCCCGACGCCGACGCCGTCGACGACAACGATGACGGCGTCGACGGACTGGCCTGTGGCCCGGTGTTCGTCAGCGCCGGCGGCGACGACGCCGACGACGGCGCACGCGGCGCGCCCGTGCGCAGCCTCGGGCGCGCGCTCCAGCTCGCCACCGCGATCCCCGGGCGCGACATCTACGTCGCCGCCGGCACGTACGCTGGCCCCATCGCGCTGGCCGCCGACGTGTCGATCCACGGCGGCTACGACGCCGCCTCCTGGCAACGCGCCGGTGGTGACACCGTCGTCGCTGGCGGCACCCCGGTCGTGCAGGCGCAGGGCCTGCCGCGCGACGGCGCGCTGCGCCTGTCGCAGCTGATCCTGCGCGGCGACGATGCCCGCGGCGCCGGCGCGGCGGCGGTGGGCGTCCTGCTGCGAGACGCCGGCGCCGTCACCCTCGACGACGTGCGCGTGCAGGCCGGCGACGGCGCCCCAGGCGCCGCCGGAGCGACGGGCACCACGGGTAGCGCCGGCAATCCCGGCGGCAGCGGCGACGGCGGCTGCGAGGACGGCAACGGCACCTGCGACTCCTGCAGCGTTCCGCGGGGCGGCAGCGCGGCGATCCGGCCCGTCCCCGACGCGCTCGGCGACGGCGGCAAGGGCGGCGCCCCGGGCTACGACGACGAAGCCGGTCAGGACGGCGCCGACGGCGGCGGCGGCGCCCTGGGCGGCCTGCGCGGCTTCGGCGGCTCGGCCACCGGGCTCTCCCGCGACGGCGATCCCGGGCTCGCTGGCGACCCCGGCACCGCGGGCAGCGACGGCGACGGCGGCGGCCCCGACGCCCCCGGCCTCGGCGGCGCCGGCGGCGGTGACGGCGACGGCGGCGCCGGCGGCGGCGGCGGCGCCGGCGGCGACTACACGTTCTGCGACGAGTACGGCGGCGCCGGCGGCGGCGGCGGCGCTGCCGGCGGCGGCGGGCTCGGCGGCGCCGCCGGTGGCGCCGGCGGCGCGAGCGTCGGCATCAGCGTCGCCGGACAGACGACGCTGCGCCTGCAGGGGGCGGTGGTCGTCGCCGGCGACGGCGGCAAGGGCGGCGACGGCGGCCGCGGCGGCGACGGCGGCCGCGGCGGCGACGGCGGCAAGGGCGGCCTCGGCCAGACGAGCAGCGCGCCGACGCGGGGCGGGCGCGGCGGCGACGGCGGCAAGGGCGGCGACGGTGGCCGCGGCGGCCACGGTGGTGGCGGCGGCGGCGGCTCATCGCTGGCGCTGTCGGTGGCCGGCGCCGTCGTCACGCTCGACGCGGGCTCGACGCTGACCCCCGGCGCCGCCGGCCCGGGCGGCGCGGGCCCGGGACGACGCGGCCAGTCCGGCACCAGCCGCGCACGCAACGACCGCTGACCGCGCACGGGGAACGCGCTGCATGGGCACGGCGGACGCGCACGGCGCTCGCCGGCCCGTGCGCGCGTTGAGCAGCGACGCAGATCCCCGCTAGCGTGCGCTCGTTGGTACTGCCGATGACCGCGGGCGCCGCCGCCGGGCCGCGCGCCGGTCGTCGTTCGGAGGTCCCCGGTGCGCGCGCTCTCCCTGCCCCTCTCGGCCGTCGTCGCCGGGCTGCTCGCCGCCGCGCTCGTCGCCGTGGGCTGCCAGACCACCGCCACCGCCGTGTCGCCGACCGCCCGCGGCGAGAAATTCTTCAAGACCAAGTGCAACGCCTGCCACCCCGGCGGCGGTCAGGGCGCCGGCCCCCCCATCGACGTCACCGTCGCCGCGACGTTTCTTGAGCGCGGCAAGACCAGCGGGCGCCACGGCGTCCCCGAGGCCGAGTGGAACGCCCTGCTGGCGTACATGGGCGAGCGCTTCGGCGCCCCGGGCATGGCCGCGGGCGTGACCCCGGACGCGGCCCTCGCCGCCGCTCCCGCCGCCCTCGCAGCGCAAGTCCTCCCCACCGCCGCCGCGCCGACGATCCCCGCCGGCACCGACCCGGCCCGCGGCGGCCGATGGTTCGACGCGAAGTGCAACAAGTGCCACCCCAACGGCGGCCGCGGCGTCGGACCGGCCATCGTCGCCACGAAGCTCCCCGGGCCGCTCAAGAGCGCCGGTACCGGCGGCCGCCACGACGTTCCGCCCGAGGAGTACGAGCACCTGCTGGCCCACCTCGCCGTCCGCGTCGGTGGCGCCATCGTCGGGCTGTCGGCTCCGTCGGCGCCGGCCGCGCGCGCGCCGGCGGCAGTCCCGGTCGCCGCCCCCGCCATCGGCGGGCCCGCCAGTGGCGCGCCCGCCGCCGTGCCGGCGGGCGCGAGCGTCGACGCCATCGCCGGCGCCGCGTATTTTCAGGCGAAGTGCAACAAGTGCCACATGGGCGGCCGGAACATCGCGGGGCGCACCCTGCCCGGCGCGCTGCAGGTCGACGGCTCCGGCAAGCACGGCGTGCCGTCGGCCGTGTTCGAGAACCTGCTCGCCCATCTGGTGACGCTGGGCGCCGTCCGTGGCGCACCCGCGGCGCCCCCGACCGCCGCAGCGGCGACGATCACCCCGGTGCCGGCTCCCGTGGCTCCCCCGCCGCCGCCGCTGCCGACGACGACGCGGATCGCCCCGGGGCCGATTCCGGCGAACGCCGGCATGGTGCCCTGCACCTGCAACTGCCAGTGCCCCCCGGGCGCACCCGCCGCGGCGATACCGGCGGCGTGCATCTGCCAATGCGCGTGCCCCCGCTGACGCCGTGCGCCGCGCCAACGACACGATTCGTGCGCGCGCCCGACGCGTGACATAGATTCTCCACGATGCCGGCACGCGCCGACGACGAAGCTCGTCGCTCCCTCAGGATCCCGCGCCTCGCGCTGCCAACGAAGCTCTTTGCCTCGTACCTCGTGGTCGTTGCCCTCGGCGCGGTGCCGACATTCCTGTACGTGCGACAGCAGCTGCAGGGCGATCTGGTCGACCTCGCGGTGGCGCAGCTGCGCACGGCGACGGCGCGGGCGGCCAACAGCGTGATGCCTTTCGACGAGCGCACCCTGAGCGCGCGCGTGCGGCTCGTCGCCAACGTCATCCCCCACCGCGTCACGCTCGTCGCCCCCACCGGCGAGGTGCTGTTCGAGAGCGAGGCGCTCACCAACGAGAACCACCGCGAGCGGCCCGAGATCAAGGCCGCCCTCGGCAGCCGCCCGCTCGTCGACGTGTTCGACGCCCACCGCGTATCGGGCACCACCGGCGTCGACACCATCTACGCCGCCACGCGGCTCGTGCCCGACGGGCCGGTGCTGCGGCTCGCCAGCCCCATCGCGCCCACCATCGAGGCCGCCGACGCGCTGAAGCGGTTCGCGCGCAACGTGCAGGCCATCGCCATCTCGGCGGCGCTCGGGTTCTCGCTGCTCGCCGCGCTGCTGTTCGTGCGGCCGCTGCAGCGGGTCACCGCCACCGCCCGCGCCTTTGGCGAAGGCGACCTGTCGGCGCGCGCACGCCTGCACGCCGACGACGAGGTGGGCGACGTCGCCCGCGCCCTCGATCAGATGGCCGTCGACCTGCGTCGGCGCCTCGCCAATGCCGGCTCTGGCGACGCCGTGGTCGCGCAGCTCGTCGACGTCATCCCCGTCCCCTGCGTCGTCGTCGAGGCCACCGGTGAGCTGCTCGCGCTCAACGGCGCCGCCCGGTGCTCCCTCGGCATCGACAGCGGCTCGGCCCGTCGGCGCGTGCAGGAGCTGACCGTGCACGGCCGCTTCCGCCGCGCCCTCGACGAGGCCGAGGCCGACGGCGACCCTGAGCCCTGCGTGCTGCCGCTGCCCGACGGCGGGCGCTTCGAAGGCATCGTGCACGTGCTGAAGCGCCCCGGCGCGCCGCCGCTCACCGTTCTGCTCGGTCACGAGCCGCCCCCCGACGGGACGACGACGCTGCCCCCGGTGTCGGCGGTGGCGGCGACGCCGTTCGAGGACGTGCTGTCCGAAGCACACGACCGCGCGCGCGCGACGCTGGCGGCCCTGTCCGTCGCCGTCGAGGTAGACGACAGCCCCGGCGTGCTCGTCGCCGACGTCGACGGGCGTCTCGCCCGCGCGCTCGGGCTGGCGTTCGAGGCCTGCGCGCGCGGGCTCGCCGGCAAGGGCGATATCGTCAGCGTCGCCGTACACGTCGAGCCCACACGCGTGCGCATCGTGCTCGACGTTGGCGTCGACTACGGCTTCGTCTACGCCGTGCGACCGCTGCTCGCGCCGCTCGGCGGCGACGTCGTCACTGCGGAGCGGGAGGTGCGGCTGTGGTTGCCGCGGGCCTAGGGCGACAGGGCGGGCGCGAGCTCGAGGTCGCCGCGCGGGACCGGCGCACGCTCGAGCTGCGGCAGCTGTTTCGCGTGCCCCACGTCCGCGACGTCGAGCGCACCTACGAGACGCGGGTGTTCCTGTACTTCCCGCGCAGCTTCGGCATCACGCCGTCGACGTGGACGCCCATGGAGTTCTACCGCGACGCGCACACGTTCATGCGGCTGCACGCGCCGATGCTGCGGCTGCGCGACTTTGCCAACCTCGAGCACAGCGAGAACCCCGCCGCGATCCTGCGGCGCGAGCTGCCCCGCCTGCTCGAGGAGACGCCGCCGACGTCCGAGGCCCTCGACACCCTGGCCAAGACGCTGGGCGCGGAGCTGGTCGACGCTGTCACGCAGACCGCGCGCGGCATCACGGCGCGCCTGCACGAGGCCGACGTCGCCGACAACAAGACCATCCTGATTCGCGACATCGAGGACTGCTGCAGCGACGTCCTGCGCGCCCTCGGCGCGCTCCGTCGCGTGCGCGCCAAGGCCCGCGCCTACCGCACCGTGGCGCCGCCGACGCTCTTGCCTTCGCTCGCCTTCGCCGAGGAGTACGCCTCCGCCGTCATCGATGAGCGTCTGGCCGAGCTGGCGCGCGCCATCGACGCGACGGCGGCGCTGCGCGATGGTACGGGCGCGGCGCTGCGGATGCGGCTCGCTGTAGCGCGCGCCGCCGAGAGCGTGCACCGTCGGCGACGCGAGCAGGGCTTCCCCATTCCGTCGGGGCCGTCGGGGGCAAGCCCCGAGTACTTCACCTACCGCCTCGGGCTCCTGAAGAAGGAGATGCAGCGCGCGCTCTACGTCGACACGCGCGCCGACCGCGCCGACCCGTTCGTCCGCAACAGCGCCGCGATGGTGGCGGCGGGGCTCGCCGCGACGTGGGCGACGCTGGCGCAGATCCCGTTCCTGCAGGGCGGGCTGTCACCGACAGAGTCGGTGGCGCTGTTCGGCTCCGTCGTCGGCGCCTATGTCCTGAAGGACCGCATCAAGGAGTGGACGCGGGCGGTGCTCACCGAGAAGCTGCTGCGCTGGGACCACAACGAAGAGCTCCTCGGCGACGCGCTGTCCTGCGCCGGCCTGGGTCGCATCGAGGGCCGTGTCTCCGAGCAGGTCCGCTGGCTGAGAGGCGAGGACATCCCCCGTCACATCGCAGCCCTGCGGCAGTCGGTGCGCACGGTGCGCGGCGTCAGCGAGTTCGAGCACGTGCTCCGCTACCACCGGCGCGTCGTGTTCGACGGCGGCGACACCCCAGTGCCCGACGGCTTCGGCGTGCAGGAGCTCTTCCGCCTGTCGCTCGACGAGCTGCTGAAGCGGCTCGACGACCCGGTCGACGAGGTTGCCTACTACGACCCGCAGACCGGCGCGTTCGAGCAGGCGCAGATGCCGAAGGTCTACCACCTGAACGTCGTCACCGAGACCATCGACGCCGACACCGGCACGCAGCAGCTCGGCCGCTTCCGCGTCGTCGTGAACCAGCAGGGCATCGTGCACATCGACCGCGTCGTCGAACGCGCCAGCATCCTCGGCCCGGCCGACGAGTCGCTGCCGGTGCGCGCGCGCGACCCGACCGGCGTTTGAGGGGCGCCGGGCGACCGGGACAGCATCGCGCAGCGAGGCGTCGCCCTGTTGTCTCGCGTGGCTCACGCGCCGAGGTGGCTCACGCGCCGAGGTGGCTCACGCGCCAAGGATGCGGGCCAGCTCGTCGAGCTGGGTCGCGAGTTGGGCGTCGATCACGCCGGACTCGGTCTCGATCAACACGCCGCCCTGGCCCACCCGGCGGTCCTCGCGGACCTCGAGATCGCGGGCGCGGGTGAGGTTGGCGACCAGACGCGCCTTGGCAGCGCGCAGCGCCCCGGCGTCGCGCGGGTTGACGCGCAGGTTGATGTCGCGGGCGGTGCGGGCGGCGACGAGCGCGGTGGCGGCGACGTCGACGACCGCGTCTTCGCGGGCCTGCGTCTCGGCGGCGAGGATCTCGGCGGCCACGCGCACGGCGGCGCGGACGACCTCGCCCTCGACCTCCTTCAGCATGCGCACCTCCAGGCCGGCGATCTCGTCGCGCATGTGCTGGGCCTGCGAGGCGCCCTCGTCGCCGCCCTCGGCGGTGGCGGCGGCGATCCAGCGCGCGGCCTCGGCGCGCGCGTCGTCGAGCATGGTTTGTTTGCCGCGCGCGGCCTCGGCGAGGAGCTGCTCAGACTCGTCCATGTCGCGACGGTAGCAGAAGGCGCCGCGCGCGCCGGGCTCATCGCTTGGGCCGCCGGACTGGGCCGCCGGACTGGGCCGCCGGACTGGGCCGCCGGGCTGGGCCGCCGGGCTGGGCCGCCCGGACCACGCAGACGACGACGCGGGCGTGAATTTGTGCCCGACGGCAGCGACGGGCTAAACGATTCCGTCCGCGCGGGTTTCCGCGAGCGCGACGTCGAGTTCGGTCCCGCCCTGCCGGCGGGCAGCCGGGAGCCGCAATGCACACCATCCTCGTGGCCGATGACAGCGTGACGATCCAGCGGGCCGTCGAGATTGCATTCGACAAGGAGCCCTTCACCGTCCTCAAGGCAAGCAATGCCGGCGAGGCGTTCGCGCGGGCCCTCGAGCTGCGACCACACCTCGTGCTCGCCGACCACACGATGCCCGACCGCAGCGGTTACGACCTCGCCGCCGCGCTCCGCGCCGATCCCACCACGCAGGCGATCCCCGTCGTGCTGCTGACCGCCGCGAGCGCGCCGTTCGACACCGCGCGGGCCCAGTCCGCCGGCGTCGCCGTCCATGTGCAGAAGCCCTTCGACTGCCAGACGCTGCTCGAACGGGTGCGCGGCGTGCTCGGCGTGAGCGCCCCTGCCCCCGGCGCAGCAGCGCCGGCGCCCGCCCCCACGGCGGCGCCCGCCAGCGCGGCGACGACGGATATGCCTCGTCCGCCCGGGATCCCCGGCGTGCTCGCCGCACCTTCGATCTCAAGCTCGATGGGGGCGACGCTCGCCGCCGCCGCTGCCGCCGCACCGCGAACGCCCGCCGCTCCCGCACCGCGCCCGTCAACGCTGCCAGCGCCAGCCCCCGCACCGACGTCGGCGGCGTTCGCGCCGACCCTCGCACCCGCAGCCCCGTCGGCGGCGCTCGCGGCGCCAGCCCCGGCACCGGCACCGGCGACGTCGTCCTGGCAGTCGATACCGACGGGCAGCGCCTTTGGCGCCTCGCGGACCGACGACGTCATCGAGCTGGCCGACGCCGACTTCGGCGACATCGCCGCTGCGCTGCCGGTGGCCGTGCCACCGCCGGCCCCGCCCGCTGGCGACACCGACTTCAGCGAGTTCGCCGCGACGGTGGCCGCGCCGCCGGCTCCGGCCGCGCCAGCGGCGGCCGCACCGGCGTGGGCCGCGCCGGCAGCCCTGGCAGCCGCACCGGCAGCCCCCCCGCAGCCCGCGCCGCCGGCAGCGGCGGCGGCCGCCGTCACCGCCGCGGTCGTCGCGCAGGCCGCGCCGGCGATCGCGGCCGTCACAGGCGCTGCGCCGTCGGCCGCAGTGCTCACCGCCGAGGCGCGGGCCATCGTCGAGAAGATCGCATGGGAGGTCGTGCCCGAGCTCGCCGAGGTGATCATCCGCGAGGAGATCCAGCGCCTGCTGAAGGCGCGCCCGGGTGGATGAACGCCGCGCGCGCTGCGCTCGGCGTCCTCCTCGTCGGCGCGGCGGTCATCGGTGCCGGCTGCGCGGCGGGGCCTCGCCCGGCGCGGCCGCCTTCGCTCTCGACATCGGCGGCGGAGCGGGTGGTCTCGTCCAGAGACGACAAGCCCGTCGACGGCCGGGTTGACGGACGGGTCGACGGCTGGGTCTGGCGCGTGCGCCTGCGTCCCGGGCAGTCCCTCGACGTTGGCGGTGTCGACCTGCGCCTGTGCTTCACTGGCGCCGCCCCGCGCCGGGTGGTGCCTGACAGCCCGCTCGCCCTCGCGTTCCTGAGCGACGGTCCGCGCGCCACCGATGCCTCGGACGCGCGGGGCCGGCCGCTGGTCGTCGATGACGACGGCATCGTCACCGCGGGGCTGCCGCCGCGCTCTTGCGTCGCCTTTGGCGTCGACCTCGAGGCCGCCGCCCGGCTGCAGCGCGTGGACCTGGCGCTGCGCCTGCAGCGAGCGCTGCTCGCCTCGCCCGACGTGTGGCTGTGGCGCCCGCGGCCGTGGCCCCCCGGCGTCACCGGGTCGCTCGTCATCGAGGGTGACGACGCCCGTGCGCTGGTGGCGCTGCCGTTCGCCGACGACGGACGCGGCGGCCTGCTCGTGCCGCCGAGCACGTTCACGTTGCAGTCCTACGGGCTCTTTGGTCGACGACGCGAGCACGTGCTCGAGCGGGCCCACGCGCGCCTGCGCGTGCTGGTCACCGGCGACCCCGCCGCCGTCGACGTGCCCCGCCTCGCTGCCTGGCTCGCAACCGCCGTCGACGACGTCGCCACCCCGCTCGGGCGGTTTCCCGCGACCGACGGCCTGCTGGTCGCCGCCCCGCTGTCGGGCACGCCCGCCGTGCTCGGCGGCTTCCTCGGCCGCGGCGGCGGGCTGCCCAGCGTCGTCGTGCTGCTTGGCCGCGTAGCGCCGGCCGGCGAAGGCGGCGACGACCGGGACGGCGAAGACGACGACGCGCCCGATGAGGACGGGCGGTGGGTGCTCACCCACGAGCTGTCCCACACGCTGCTGCCCCCCGTCGTGCGCGGCGACGCCTGGCTCAACGAGGGGCTGGCCACCTGGCACCAGGAGGTGCTGCCGGCGCGCTCGGGGCGTCGACGGCCCGACGTCGCCCGCGCGCAGCTGGCGCTCGGCTTCGCCACCGGCGCGCAACGCGCGCGGGAAGACGGCCTGAGCCTCGAGCGGGCCTGCGCCGGCATGGACGCCCACGGCGCGTACCAGCACTGCTACTGGGGCGGCGCGGCCCTGTTCGCGCTGCTCGCCGACGAGGTCGGCGATGACGGCGTCACCGCCCTGGTGACGGCGCTGCATGCGCTGGCCCCGCTCGACGCGCCCCCCCGGCCGGCGCTGGCGCTGCTCGACGACGTCGCTGACGGCAAGGACGAGCCGCCAGCCGCCGCCGCCGCCGCCCGGGCGCTGATCGCGCTGTGGCAGCGGTTCCGCGACCGACCGTTCCCCGAAACGCCCCCCCGTGCCGCGGCCGGATCCTCGTCGTCTTCGGGCGCCTCGGGCTAGAACCTCATCGTGCCCACGATCCTGTACATCGAAGACGACCGAGCCCTGCAAAAGGTCGCCCAGCGCCAACTCGAGAAGCGCGGCTGCTCGGTGGTCTGCGCCGATGACGGCGAGGCGGGGCTCGAGGCCTCCCTGGGTGGCGTCGACGCCGTCGTCGTCGACCTCGGGCTGCCGGGCATGAGCGGCGTGCGCGTCATCGAGGCCCTGCGCGCCGACGAGCGTACCGCCCGCATCCCCATCGTCGTCGTCAGCGCCCGATGCGATGTGCAGGACCACGCCCTCGCGCTCGAGTGCGGCGCCGACGCCTACCACTCCAAGCCGGTGCAGTGGCCGGCGGTCGAGGACGAGCTGCAGCGCCTCATGAAGGAGCGGGCCGCCCCATGAACGACGCGCGCGTGCCGTTTGGCCGCATCCACGTCGACCCCGTCAGCTTCGACGGCGCGGTCGACGCCATCGTTGCCCTGCGCCGCGCCGGGCGCGGCGGCACCGTGCTGACGCCCAATGTCGACCACGTGTGCATGGCCGAGACCGACGACGCCCTGAAGGCCGCCTACGACGCCGCGAGCCTGTCGCTGCTCGACGGCAAGCCGCTGCAGTGGCTGGCGTCGGCGATGGGCCGGCCGGTGCCGGCCAAGGTCTCGGGCAGCGACCTGCTGCGCCCGCTTTGCGCCCGCGCCGCGCGCGAGGGGCTGTCGTGCTTCTTCTTCGGCGGCGTCGACGGCGTGGCCCAGAGGGCCGCCGACATCCTCGCCGCAGAGCACCCCGGGCTGCGCGTCGCTGGCTGCCACAGCCCGCCGTTCGGCTTCGAGAGGGACCCCGACAAGGACGCCGCGGTCGTCGCGCTCGTGCGCGCGGCGCAGCCCGACCTGCTCTTCGTGGCGCTGGGCGCGCCCAAGCAGGAGTTGTGGATGTCGAAGCACCGCGCGGCGCTGGCGCCGGCGGTGTCACTTGGGATCGGCGCGAGCCTCGACTTCGTCGCCGGCCTCGTGCAGCGCGCGCCGCGCTGGATGAGCGACGTCGGGCTCGAGTGGGCCTACCGTCTCGGGCAGGAGCCGCGGCGCATGTACCACCGCTACCTCGTGCGCGACCGCGCCTTCGTCGGGATCGCCTGGCGCACGTGGCGCGCCCATCGACGCTGACGACGATCGCGGCAGGGACGACGGCAGGGACGAC
>Ga0194129_10002854_pt1 | contig 25064 bp, 23 predicted proteins | sample TA2KigCa35mmetaG_FD_150862 | JGI IMG/M metagenome (GOLD analysis project Ga0194129, IMG submission 150862) | Freshwater microbial communities from Lake Tanganyika, Tanzania - TA2015038 Kigoma Deep Cast 35m | ecosystem: Environmental > Aquatic > Freshwater > Lake | place: Tanzania: Lake...
CTCACTGGATGATCTTGGTGACGACGCCCGCGCCGACGGTCTTGCCGCCCTCGCGGATGGCGAAGCGCATCTGCTCCTCGAGCGCGACGGGGGCGATGAGCTCGATGTTCATGGTGACGTTGTCACCCGGCATGACCATCTTGACGCCCTCGGGCAGCTTGACCGAGCCGGTGACGTCCGTCGTGCGGAGGTAGAACTGCGGGCGGTAGTTGTCGAAGAACGGCGTGTGACGACCGCCCTCCTCCTTCTTGAGGACGTAGACCTCGCCCTCGAACTTGGTGTGCGGCGAGATGCTGCCCGGCTTCGCCAGGACCTGGCCACGCTCGATGTCGTCCTTCTCGATGCCGCGCAGGAGGCAGCCGACGTTGTCGCCCGCTTGACCGAAGTCCATCTCCTTACGGAACATCTCGACGCCGGTCACGGTCGTCTTGCGCGTGTCGCCGAAGCCGATGATCTCGACCTCCTCGCCCGTCTTGACCTGGCCACGCTCGATGCGGCCCGTCGCCACGGTGCCGCGGCCCTTGATCGAGAACACGTCCTCGATCGCCATCAGGAACGGCTTGTCCACCGCGCGGACCGGGTCCGGGATGTAGCTGTCGAGCGCCGCGAGCAGCTCCTTGATCTTCAGCGACCACTGCGCGTCGCCCTGCAGCGCCGGCAGCGCCGCGCCACGGACGACCGGCGCGTTGTCGCCGTCGAACTTGTACTTGTTGAGGAGCTCACGCACCTCCATCTCGACCAGGTCGAGCATCTCCGGGTCCTCGACCGCGTCGCACTTGTTCAAGAACACGACGAGGTAGTTCAGACCGACCTGGCGCGCCAAGAGCACGTGCTCGCGCGTCTGCGGCATGACCGAGTCGAGCGAGCTCACCGTCAGGATGGCGCCATCCATCTGCGCCGCGCCGGTGATCATGTTCTTGATGTAGTCGGCGTGACCGGGGCAATCGATGTGCGCGTAGTGGCGCTTCTCGGTCTCGTACTCGACGTGCGAGACGGCGATCGTGACGGTCTTCGAGTCGTCGCGAACCGTGCCGCCCTTGGCGATGTCCGAGTAGCTCTTGACCTGAGCCATCTTGTCGCGCGCCTGCACGGCGAGCAGCGAAGCGGTCAGCGTCGTCTTGCCATGGTCGATGTGACCGATGGTGCCGACGTTGACGTGGGGCTTGGTACGGACGAATTTCTCCTTGGCCATCTCTTTCTCACTCGGTTGGGTTCAAACGGTTCGCGTTACTCGGATCTTCGGCTGATCGTGTTCACCAGCTGGTGAAGCCTTGTTGCTTCGCGATGATGTCCTCTTGGACTGCCTGCGGCACGACCTCGTACCGTAGAAACTGCATGGTGTGGTCGGCCCGGCCCTGCGACTTGCTACGGAGGTCGGTGGCGTAGCCGAACATGCCCGCGAGGGGAATCTCTGCCTTGATGACTCGAAGATTTCCTCGCTGGCCCATCTCGGTGATGCGGCCTCGGCGGGCGTTCACGTCACCGATGATCCGATGATCTCGCCGAGGTAGTCGTCTGGGGTCACGATCTCGACGGCCATGATCGGCTCGAGGAGCTGCATCCCGGCGCGGTTTGCGGCCTCCTGGAAGGCGAACGAGCCGGCGACCTCGAAGGCCGGCCCAGACGAGTCAACGTCGTGGAAGCTGCCGTCGAAGAGCCGCACGACCACATCGACGACGGGGTAGCTGGCGAGGACGCCGCGCTCCATCGCGCCCTTCACGCCCTTCTCGACGAACGGGATGAACTCCGCCGGGATGACGCCGCCCTTCACGTCGTTGACGAACGTGAGGCCCGTGCCCGGCTCACCTGGCGCGGCGTCGATCCACACGTCGCCGTACTGGCCGTGGCCGCCCGACTGACGGACGAACTTGCCCTGCACGCCGGTGACCTTCTGGCGAAGGCGCTCGCGGTAGGCGACCTGCCGCTTGCCGACGTTGCAGTTGACCTTGAACTCGCGCTTCAGGCGGTCGACGATGATGTCGAGGTGCAGCTCACCCATGCCGGCGATGACGGTCTGGGACGTCTCACTGTCCGTGTAGAAGCGGAACGACGGGTCTTCGTAGGCGAGCTTTTGCAGCGTATCGCCGAGCTTGTCGAGGTCGGCCTTCGTCTTCGGCTCGATGGCGATCGAGATGACCGGCTCGGGGAAGGTCATCGACTCGAGCGCGATCGGGTGCTTCTGATCGCACAGGCTGTCGCCGGTGCGGGCCTCCTTCAAGCCGACCGCGGCGTAGATGTTCCCCGCGTAGCAGGTCTCGATCTCCTCGCGCTTGTTGGCGTGCATCCGGAGGATGCGCCCGATGCGCTCGCGCTTGCCGACGCGCGGGTTCAGGACCACCGCGCCCGCGTCGAGCTTGCCCGAGTAGACGCGGAAGTAGGTGAGGTTGCCGACGTAGGAGTCGTTCGCGATCTTGAAGGCTAGCGCGCAGAACGGCTCGTCATCGCTCGGCTTGCGGGTCAGCGTCTTCGCGTCCTCGTCTTCGCCCTTCTTCGACTTCGCGGCGCGCTCCGGATCCAGCCCGCGCACCGGCGGCACGTCGGACGGCGCCGGCAGGTACATCACGATCGCGTCGAGCAGCTGCTGAACCGCCTTGTTCTTGAACGCCGAGCCGCACAGCACGGGCACGAACGTGAACGCCAGCGAGCCCTTTCGAAGGGCGAGGTGCAGCTCGTCCTCGGAGATCGAGGCGACCTCTTCGGCGAGGAACTTCTCCATCACCGCGTCGCTCACATCGGCGCACGCTTCGATGAGCTCGAGCCGCTTCTGCTCGCAGATCTCGACGAGGTCGGCCGGCACGTCGGTCCACTCGAACTTGGTCCCGTGAGACTGTGGATCGAAGTGACGCGCGGCGCGCATGCTCACGAGGTCGACAACGCCTTCGAACTTGTCCTCAGAGCCGATCGGCCACGTCACCGCGACGGGGCGAGCACCGAGGCGCTCCTTCATCGACTCGAGGCACATCTCGAAGTCCGCCCCGACCTTGTCCATCTTGTTGATGAACGCGATGCGCGGCACGCGGTAACGGTCCGCTTGGCGCCACACCGTCTCGCTCTGCGGCTCGACGCCGTTGCCGCCGTCGAACACCGCCACGGCGCCGTCGAGCACGCGCAGCGAGCGCTCGACCTCGATCGTGAAGTCGACGTGGCCGGGCGTGTCGATGATGTTGATGCGGTGGTCGATGCCGACGAACGGGCCGCGGTTCGGCTTCCAGAAGACGTTGGTCGCGGCGGACGTGATGGTGATGCCGCGCTCCTGCTCCTGAACCATCCAGTCCATCGTGGCCGCGCCCTCATGCACCTCGCCGAGCGCGTGGTTCACGCCGGTGTAGAAGAGGATGCGCTCCGTGCACGTGGTCTTGCCCGCATCGATGTGCGCCATGATCCCGATGTTGCGGGTGCGCTCGATCGCGTAGTCGCGCGCCATCAGGGCCTCCCCGAAGGCGTGACGGCGAGGCCATCGCTCCGTGCTGCGGTCCGAGGGTCGCGTACCCATGAGGACGCCGCACGTCGGTCCTCGCACGCACCTTGGCTGCGCCGCCCCTCTTCGGGGAGGCTGCTGAGGGCAGCGAGGAATCGTTGAGGGTGCAGCATGGCTGACGGGGCGGAGTGTCGTACCGAGGTCGAGACGCACGAAACCCCCTCCGGGCCGAGGTCTCGCCGCCGTTTGGCGAGCCGTGTTCGGTGGCCCGAAGGGGGTCCGGGGAGCAGAGCTACGAAGGAGGTGCTACCCGGTCCTTATGTCGTCGTCGTCATCTCTCGATAGAGTCCTGTACGAGGTCAGATTCGTGGGGTTCGTGCGGTCGCGTCACCAGCGATAGTGAGCGAACGCGCGGTTGGCGTCGGCCATCTTGTGCGTGTCTTCGCGCTTCTTCACCGCGTTGCCGCGATTGTTCGAGGCGTCGACGAACTCGCTCGCGAGGCGCTCGCGCATCGTCTTCTCACCACGGTCGCGCGAGTAATTGACGAGCCAGCGCATCGCCAGCGCGACGCGACGCTCGGGGCGAACCTCGACGGGGACCTGGTAGGTGGCACCGCCGACGCGGCGGCTCTTCACCTCGAGCTTCGGCTTCACGTTGTCGAGCGCCTTGCGGAAGGTCTCTAGCGGGTCGGACTTGAAGCGATCCTGGATGATGTCGAACGCACCGTACATGATGCGCTCGGCGGTCGACTTCTTGCCGCCCTCCATGATGGTGTTGATGAACTTCGCGACCAGCTTGTCCTTGTACTTGGGGTCGGGAAGGATCAGGCGCTTGGCTACTTCACGTCGACGAGGCATGGTGGCTCCTCAGAGTCCTAGGGTCACTTCTTGGGGCGCTTGACGCCGTACTTGGAGCGCTTGCGGTTGCGCTCCTTCTTGTTCGTCGAGCTCGGTCCGATCGCGCCCGAGGCGTCGAGCGTGCCGCGCACCACGTGGTAGCGCACGCCCGGCAGGTCCTTCACGCGGCCGCCACGAATGAGGACGACCGAGTGCTCCTGGAGGTTGTGGCCCTCGCCGGGGATGTAGCTCGTCACCTCGATTCCGTTGGTGAGTCGCACGCGGCAGACCTTACGAAGGGCCGAGTTCGGCTTCTTCGGCGTGGTGGTGTACACGCGAACGCAGACGCCACGGCGCTGCGGGCACGACTTCAGCGCCGGCGACGCGGTCTTGTAGACCTTGTCGTGACGCCCCTGGCGGATGAGCTGACTGATGGTCGGCATTGCTTTGACGGCTGTGGATCGCGGGCAAATCGCACCCGCAAGATTGGGGACGCGGACAATAGTCGCCTGGTCAAACAAGTCAAGCGTCGAGTTCCCCGAGACTCCGAAGGCCGGAATTCATCGAGCGGAGCGAAGGGCGGCTCATGCGAAGGAGAGTAGGAGGCTCGACCAGGAGAGGCCCGAGCCGACCACGATCACGGCGACGTGCTCCCCAGCGCCGATGGCGTCCCAGTGCTCGGACAAGACCGTCGGCGCGCCGGCGGCGGCCTGGTTTCCGAACGCGTCGATGTTGAACCAGTGTCGATCCTCGCCGAGCTCGCAACGCTTCGCGACGCTCTGCAGCATCGTCAGGTTCGCCTGGTGACCCACGTACACGAGGCGCTCGGCGGCCTCCTGCGGCAGGCGCGCACGGCTCGCGAGGAAGAGGTCGGTCATGCGCTTGATCGCGAACTTTTGAACCTTCGCGCCGTTCTGGGCGAAGTGCCCGGTGCGAGGGATCGTGACGTCGAGCGCGCCCTCGGGGGCGCCGCCGAAGGTGCTGTGGAGGAGCCGCGCACGCCCCGGGATCCGCGGCGACACCACCGCCGCGGCCGTGGCGTCGCCGAAGAGGATGGCGCTCGAACGGTCGGCGTAGTCGACGATGCGGCTCGTGTTCTCGGGGACGACGCAGAGCACGAAGTCGGGCAGTGCGGCCCCGAGGTTGGCGAGGAAATGCAGCTGCGCGCCAAACGTGGAGCAGGCCGATTGCAGGTCGAACGCCGGGGCATCGATACCGAGCTCGCGAGCGACCGCCGCTGCCTCGGCGGGGATGCACCAGTCGGGCGAGCAGCCGCCCGCGACGACCATGCCGATCTGGCTCGCCGTGACGCCTGCGCGCGCCATCGCCGCCTCGGCCGCGAGCGCTCCGGTCTTGGCGTTCGAGAACTCGGCGGCCTCGACCGCGCCCCGGAGATCGCGGTTCTTCGTGGTGCGGATGTAGTCGAGCGGCAGCACGGTGCGGCGCGACCGGATGCCCACCCGCGAGAGGATCCACTCTTCGGTCGTGCCGATGTCGAGCGCCTCGAGGAACGCGTTGTCGAGCACGTTCGGAGGGTGGAAGTGGCCGACTCCGTGCAGGTGCAGCATCGTGGACGGATACCACGGTTGTGTGGCGGGCTGGGATCGCGCTGGCGCCCGCGGCGCGCGTCCGCTACGCCCCCAGGCTCGATGCATGACGATTCCGCCGTGGTGCGCGTGAAGGTCGAGGCGCTGTGCAAGCGGCTCGATGACTCGCTCCGCGCGGGCGCCCTCGGCGCGGTCGCGAGCGACGGTGACGGAACCCTCTGGACGGGCGACCTCGGGGACGCGCTCTTCGACGCGGTGGTCGAAGAAGACGGGCTCCGCGAGGACGTCCGTGAGGCGCTCGCTCGCGAACTCGGGGCGCTCGGGCTCGAGGCGAAGGGCGACGCGAATGCGCTCGCGCGGGCGCTGCGCCACGAGTTTCTGGCCGGACGGCTCGGCGGCGACCGCTACTTCGCGCTGCAGGCCTGGAGTTACGCGGGGTGGCGCGAGGACGACCTCGCGCGCAAGTGCTCCGAGGTGCTCGAGGCCTTCGGCTTCGAGGCGGCGGTGAGGCCCGAGATGCGGCGCGTCGTCGCGTGGTGCCGCGAGCGCGACGTCCCGTTTTTCTTGGTGTCGGCGTCGCCCGAGCCGATCGTGGCGCGGTCGGGGCGCGCGCTGGGGATTGATGGTCATCAAGTCGTTGCGATGCGCGCGGCCACCCGCGACGGAGTGGTTCTCCCGGAGCTCGCCGCGGTGCCGACGTACGGCCGCGGCAAGGTCGAACGGCTCACGGACGAGCTCGGCGATTCGCCCCTGCTCGCGGCGTTTGGCGACAACACCTGGGACGCCGCGATGCTCGAGCGCGCGGCCTATCCCGTCATGGTCGCGCCGCGCCCCGGGCTGCTCGAGGCGCTCGCCGGGTTCGATGGCGTCTTCGAGCTGGAGGTCACGTGACGGCCCGCTTGGTCCTCGAGGGGCTGACGAAGCGCTTCGATGGACGCGCGGGTCCGGCGGCGGCGCTCGCCGGGCTCGATCTCGAGGTGCAGGACGGTGAGCTCCTCGTGCTCGTCGGCCCGAGCGGCTGCGGCAAGTCGACTGCGCTGCGGCTCATCGCGGGGCTCGAGCAGCCGACCGCGGGGCGCGTCCTTCTCGACGGGCGCGATCTCGTGGAGGTGGCGCCTGGTGAGCGTGACGTCGCGATGGTGTTTCAGGGGTACGCGCTCTACCCGCACCTCACGGCCGCGGAGAACATGGCGTTTCCGCTCGAGATGCGGCGGGTGCCGAAGGCGGAGCGCGAGGCGCGCGTGCGCGAGGCCGCCGGGATCGTAGGCCTCACCGACAAGCTCGATCGGCTGCCGTCCGAGCTCTCGGGCGGCGAGCGGCAGCGCGTTGCGATGGCGCGCGCGATCGTCCGTAGGCCCCGGCTCTTTCTCTTCGACGAGCCACTCTCGAACCTCGATGCCAAGCTCCGCGCCGAGCTCCGCGTGGAGCTCGGCGAGCTCGTCCGACGGCTCGGCGCGACCGCGCTCTACGTCACGCACGATCAGGCCGAGGCGATGACGATGGGCGATCGCATCGCGGTCCTCGAAGGGGGGCGCCTCGCGCAGCTCGACAGTCCGAGGGACGTGTACCAACGTCCGAGGAATCGCTTCGTGGCGGGCTTCGTCGGCGTCCCCGCGATGAACCTGATCGAGCACGGTGCGCCGTCCGAGGCCCTCGTCGTGTCGCGTCCCTCGGCGGTCGTCGTCGGGTTCCGCCCCGAGCACGTTCGATTGAATGGGCTCGCGGGTTCGAGCGCCGCCGCGGAAGGCGTTCACTTCACTGGAGACGTGTGCCTCGTCGAGCCGCTCGGCGCCGAGAGCTTCGTACACGTCCGCGTCGCCGACTCGGTGGTGCGCGCGCGCGTCGAAGGCTTCGGGGGGCCGAACCTTGGGGCGCGCGTCGGCGGGATCGTCGAGCGGCAGCACCTGCACTGGTTCGACGAGGAGGGGCGGCGCGTGGAGGAGCGTGGGTGATCACCCGGCGATCGCTCTCGAGGCGTGAGCTCGCGGCGGGACTCGCCGGGCTCTTCGCGTCCGCATGCGACACGCCGCGTCGGGCCCCGGGCGAGGTGGCGTTCTGGTTCAGCTACGGCGGCAACAACCGCAAGGTCCTCCTCGAGCTCGTTGCGCGCTTCAATCGCGAGCAGTCGGCGGTGCGCGTGCTTCCCACCTTTCAGGGGGACTACTTCGAGGGGCTCGTGAAGCTGCGCACCGGGCTCTTCGTGGCCGCGGTGCCCACGGTGACTCACGTCGTCGGCGAGGTCCTCCCCTACCTCGCCGAGGCGGGCGTGCTCGAGCCGCTCGACGAGATCGGGGACGACGTCGTCGCGGACCTCGAGCCCTCGCTTTCGCAGCGCGGGACGTTCGACGGGGCTGCGCCTCACCCCCTGTGGGCCTTGCCCTTCAATCGATCGACCCCGATCGCGTTCTTCAACCGTCCGTTGTTCGACTCGCTCGGGCTCTCGCCACCCCGGACCTGGGCAGAGCTCCGCGACGTGGCAGATCGCGCGCGAGTCGAGGGCGATCGTGCGCGCTGGGGCTTCGAGTGCCCGGTCGACTGGTGGTTCTGGACGGCGCTCGTCGGGCAGGCCGGGGGCGGACTCGTGGAGCGCGGCGCGCTGACCCTCGGAGGCGAGGCTGGCGTGCGCGCGCTCGAGCTGTGGCAGCGGATGGTCCACGAGGATCGGACCATGCGTCCTCCGCCGGGCCGCGATTTCAATGCGTGGGAGGCCTCGAATGGAGATTTTCTCGCGGGCCGCGCCGCGATGATTTGGACGTCGACCGCGTTCGTTCGCTACCTCGAGGACAACGCGTCCTTCGCCGTCGGGGCCGCGCCGTTGCCGGGCGACGTGCGCCGGGCGGTGCCGACGGGAGGCACGTTCTTCGTCATGCCGCGAGGCCTGCCTCCCGCGGAGCGCGAGGCAGGGCGGGCCTTCCTTCGCTGGATGATGGCGCCGGCGCAGGCGAGCGAGTGGGCGCGCAGGACCGGCTACATGCCGGTGACGACGCGGGCGCGCGGCGAGCTCGAGGCGAGCGGCTTCTTCCGCGAACACCCGAACTTTCGCGTCGCCGTCGATCAGCTCGAGGTCGCGCAGCGCTGGCCGTGGTCGGCGTCGCTGTTCCGAACTCAGCGCGAGGCCGTGCAGCCTCGGCTCGAGGCCGCCGTGGCACGAAAAGAGGATGCTCGCGCGGTGCTCGCCGCCGCGAGGGCCGCGTCGGAGGCGCCGTGAGCTTGCGCCCGACGCGCGCCTGGCATCCCTACGCGATGCTCGCTCCGACGGTCATCGTCCTCGGGCTCTTCTTCCTGTTGCCGCTCGCGCTCGCCTTCCATCAGAGCTTTCACGCTTGGGATCTCCTGACGCCGCCGCGCCCCGTCGGGCTCGCGAATTATCGGGCGCTCTGGGCGTCCGGCGAGCTCGTCGAGATCGCGGCTCGCACGCTCGGGTACGGCGTGCTCGTCGTCTCGTTTTCGCTGTCGTTCGGCCTCGGCCTAGCGCTGCTCCTCGACCGTGAGGGGCGGCTCTATGCGTTCGTGCGCGGAGCCGTCTTCAGCGCGTACGTCGTGTCCTGGGTCGCCGTCGCGCTCCTGTGGCTCTGGCTCCTCGACCCGCAGTCTGGCCTCGTCGCGCGGGCGGCTCGCGGCGTCGGCCTTCCTGGGGTCGACTGGCTCGGCGATCCCGACCTCGTACTCTTCACTCTGGCCGGTGTGACGGTGTGGAAGATCACGGGGTACGCGATGGTGTGCTTCCTCGCCGGGCTTCAGGACATCCCGCGCTCGGTGCTCGAGGCGGCCGCGCTCGACGGCGCGACGCCGTGGCTGCGATTCCGTCGCATCGTGTGGCCGCTGTTGCGCCCCACCGCGGCGTTCGTCGGGACGACGAGCCTCATCCTCTCGTTCCAGGCGTTCGATGTGGTGCGCGTGATGACTCAGGGCGGACCGGTCCGGGCGAGCACGATCTTCGTCTACGCGATCTACGAGCAAGTCTTCGTCAACTTGCGGGTCGGTCGCGCGAGCGCGCTCACCGTGGTCTTCTTCGTGATGCTCGTGGGCCTCACCGCGCTCCAGCTCCGCGTTTGGCAGAAGCGCTCGAACGGGAGGGTGGAGACGTGAAGGCGCGTGCCAGGGAGGCCCTCCTTCGCGTGGCGCTCGTGGTGGTCGCGCTGGTCTGGATCGGCCCGTACGCGTGGATGATCGCGACCTCCTTTAAGTCCCTCGATGAGCTGGTGCGGGCCCCTGCGTGGCCGTTCCCGTCGACGCTGCGGCTCGACGCTTACCGCGAAGTGATGGAGACGATTCCGGTGTGGCGCTACGGCCTCCACACCTTCGTGATGGCGACGTTGATCGGTCTCCTCCAGATCGCGCTCGCGCTCCCGGCCGGCTACGCGCTCGCCAAGCTGCGATTTCGCGGGCGACGCAGAGCGTTCTTGCTGGTGATGGCCTGTTTGATCGTGCCGCCGCAGGTGACCTTCGTTCCGGTCTTCACCATGCTCGGACCCCTCGGGCTCGTGAACACGATGGCCGCGCTGGTCGTGCCATTCGCCGTGAGCGCCATGGGCACCTTCCTCCGCCGTGAGCGCCATGGGCACCTTCCTCGTTCGTCAAGCCATGCTCGCCGTGCCAGACGAGCTCGTGGAAGCGGCCCGGCTCGATGGTGCGGGCGAGGCCACGATCGTGTTTCGGGTCCTCGCGCCGCTCGTTCGCCCGACGCTGGCGGCGATGTTCCTTTTCAGCTTCGTGTATCACTACAGCGATTATTTCTGGCCCTTGATGATGACGACCGATGACCGGGTCCGGACGTTGCCACTCGCCGTCGCGCTGCTCCGCGAGCAGGGCACGGGCGTCCGCTGGCACATCGTGATGGCTGGGAACGTCCTCCTCAGCCTGCCGGTGCTGGCCCTGTTCGCGTTGGCGCAGCGGCGCATCTTGAGGGCCGTCACGGCGCGCGCGACGTCATGAGACCGAGCGTCGCGACCGAGGTGCGCCGAGGTCTCGTCGTCACGGCTGTGCTCGCGAGCGCGGCCACGGGCGTCGTCGCCCTGCCCGAGCTTGCCCTGAACCGCGGCGTCGACGTCGCGTCGGTGTGCTTCGAAGCGTTCGAGCGCGCGGAGAGCGCTCCCGAGGAGAGCTGCCGCGCATCGGCGCGTCGTTGGCTCTCGGTCGCGGCGCGTATCCCCTGGACGGCGCGGCGCGCGACGCTCGCGGAGGAGGAGCTCGACGCTCGCTGGGCGGTCGCTCGTTACGTCGATGCCGCTGTCGGCCGCGTCGACGACGAGGCGCTCGCGGGGGCGTGGAAGCCCATCGACGAGGCGCGCGAGGCGCTGCTCGCGGGGACGGCGCGCCTTCGGTTCGATGACCTCGGCCGGCCGCTCCCGCTCCCGAACGACGGGCGGCTCGCGTTTCAGCTCGGCGACCGCCGAGCGCTCGATGAGCACGCCTTCGCGTTCGTTCATCACGACGTCGAAAAGCACGCGATCCGCGCGGTGCTCGTCGAGGGGCTGCCCGAGCGCGCCATCCGGCTCGCCGAGCACTACCAGGGTCGTCCGAACACCGATCTGCGTGTGCTCGTCGGGGCCCTCGACTGCATGTCGAAGGAGCCGCGTCCGAATGACCTCGTCGTCGAGGTCGAGGGGGGGCGAGCCGCGAAGAAAACCGCCAATTTTGCGCGCGATTTTGGCGAGGTGCGCGTCGTGCTCGACGCCTGCTCGAGGCTTCGTGGCACCCCCGCGATCCCTCCGCCGACCGAGCAAACCGCAGGCTCGCTCGATCGCTTCGAGCAGCGTGCCGCGCTCGCGTTGCGGCGTTGGCCAGATGAGTGCGATCCGGCGCACGTGACCCCGAGCACTCCGCGCGCGATGGAGCCATGCCGGGGGAGCGAGCGGAATCGCGCGCGGGTTCAAGCGGTGCTGGAGCGGCTCGCGAGCCCGGACCCGCTCGCGTATCGCCTCGAGCTCGTCGCGCTCGTGGCTCCGTGGTTCGACGAGGCCTCGCCGCTCACGAGGCTGGCGCGCCCTCGTCCCGCCGAGCGGAGCGCCACCGACCGCATCCCTTGGTCGATCGACGAGTGGCTCGACCGACATGACCCCGCGGCGCCCTTCGTCATGCCGAGGGCCTACGCCGCAGCCGCCTCGAGGCTCACCGAGATGGCGCTCGCGGGCGACCCGGACAAGGCGGTCGCGACGCTCGCGGGCGTCATGCGGATGCACGCGGCTCGAGGGTTCGCCTTCACGGGCGATGCGGCTCGGGCGAGCGAGGCGCTCGAGGGGGCGCTCGTCGAGCTCGCACCGATGAAGGGGCAGGCCCAGCTCGCGCGCTCGAGTCTCGCCTGGTTGCTCGGGGACCTGGCCCGCGCCGTCGCGGTGCTCGAGCCCACGACCGTCGGAACGCCTCGCGATCGCGCGGCGGTGCGCTTCCAGCGAGCGCTGTTGCTCTTGCCCGATGTCGAGGCGTCCAAGGCAGAGCTCACGCTCGCGCGCGTCGACGCCGTGAACGACCCCGTGCTCGCGGACCGGTGCAGGTGGTTCCTCGCCGCGCTCGGCGTCTTCGACGCGTCGGTCCTTGCTCCGGCCGACGCGGATGCGCTCCCGACCATCGGTGCGCTCGCCGGGGTGTCGCCGGATGTCCGCGCCGGAAAGACGAGCCGCGCGCTCGGCGTGTGGCGGGCATGGCTCGAGTCTCACGAGGCGCGACGGCGCGCGCTCCGCTACCGCGCGCTCGAGGCTCGCGGTCATGCGCCGCACGAGTCGCTCGTGGCGCACCTGCTCCTCGGGGCGAAGCTGGCTCCGGCGGGGCGTGAGGAGCGCTGGCTCGACGCCTTCTTCGCGCTCGACGCCGTGCGCCTGCCCGTCACCGAAGAGGTCTGGTGGCGCTATGTCGTCGCCCGTGCGCGCGGCGACTCCCTCGCGGCCGAGCGCTGGCGCAAACGCTTCGACTTGCTTGCGAACCTCGCCTTCGATCCCGCGCGCGCCGAGCTCTGGCGGGTGGCCGGCCTCTGACGGGTGAGTCTCGATGGCGTCGTCCGACGGCGGCTTACGAACCCCACGCGAACTCGGCACGCGCGAGCCCGAGGAAGCCGTTCATCGGTGACCGTGTCTCGTCCCCGAAGAGCAACAGGCGATAGCGGAGCTCGGCCCCGATGACCCAGTTGCGCGTGAGCTGGTAACCGAGGCCAAGCGGTACGTCGATTCCTAGGTGGACCACGGTTTTGTCGTTCTGCACGACCATCACGCTCGGGCCCGCAGTCACGCCGATCGAGGGCACCCACCGAAGCACGTCGAACACGTACTCGGCCCCGAGGCCTGACGTGACGAGCATCGCGCTCGAGCGTGGCTCGGGGAGGTCGAACGCCGAGAGGTCTGCGTGCATGCGAAGGTTGACCGCGTCCGTGAGGCCGTAGGTCCCGTGGACACCGACATCGAATCCACTGACCGCCGCTGCCGAAACGGGCACTTTGTTCAAGACCGTCTCGGGAAAAGACGCGAGCGCGTAGCCGCCGTCGAGCCCGACATGCCACTGCTTCTCGAACGCAGCTGACTCTCGCTCGAGGAACGCGCACGTCGCGAGGCCGATCGCGATGGCGAGCGAGAGCTTTGGGGGGAGGCAACGTCGACGCACCAAGGGGCCTCGCGGAAACGATAGTCGAAAGGAGGCCGCCTCGCTCATGCGCGGCGGTCTCGCAGCTTCGCCGCCTTCGTCCTCATGCTGCGATCTTCGCCCACCTCTCGGCGTCGCTGCAAGCGCCTACCGGCGGCCGATCAGCGGCGCGACGAGCGCTTCGGCTCCGAAGGCGGATCCGGCGCCGCCCCTCGCTTGCAAAGCAGCAGGGCCAGGCCCGCGTACAGCACAAAAAACTTCGAAGGCACCTCGATGGCTTTCGTCAGCTCGTGCGCCTCTCGCAGCTCGCGCTCCGTCTCGTCGGCACGAATGAGGCGGCGCTCGGCGCCCGGCGCGACGGGGTGCTTCGCCTCGTCGAGCCGAGCGCGCACGGCCTCGAGCGCCGCGGCGCACTCCTCGTCGAAGACGAGCTCGCGCGCGCGGATCGACACGACCCAACCACCACCGTCGCCGCGGGACTCGTGCGGATGGTAACAATCGAAGGCCACGACCGGACCCCGGTCCGACTCGACGAGCGCCGTCGCGGACTTTTCTTAGCGACCGTGTCGCTTGACGCCGCGCTTGCTCACGCCGGACACGTAACGACCCGACACCGTCGCGGTGGTTTCGGTGAGGTAGGCGAGGGGCCTCGTGTGCACGAGGCGCTCGCTCGACTCGGGAGACCAGTCGACGATCAAGGCATGTTCGGCGACCGGGCTCATCGTCGCGACCCACGCCTTGCGGCCCTCGATCGCGCTGCCGACCGCCGCGGCGACCCCGAGCATCACCGCGCCGAACCACGCGAACGCCGAGAGCCTCTGCGCGGCCCATGCGCCGCCGCCCAGGAACAGCACGAGCCCGCCGCCGGCCATCCCGACCATCGGGTGCAGCACGCCGAGCACCCCGCCGACCACCGCGCCGGCGGCGAGCATGACGACGGCCGTCCCGATGGCCCTGCCGGCCCAGCGCAGCGGTGTCAGCGGTTCGGTCATGCGCGTCTCGCGCGCTGTTTCTGCTACGGCACGAGCCTACGGTCGAGCGCGGCAAGCGGCGGCGGCTCCGCGCCTCGTCCGCCGGGCGGCTCTCCCGGCCCCTGGGCATGTGGCGCCCCTCGGCCCTGCGGGAATAAGGCTGTCTCCCGGCTGTTCAAAGCGCGAGCGCTCCTCGGACGCTCGCTCCAGATTGCCAGCCGACGCTCGAGTCGCGATTCCATTGACACCGATCGGAACCTAACTAGATTGCGCGGTCCGGAGGGGTGGATCATCTTTCGCCCCGGGTTCGCACGAGGCTTCGGACAGCGGTCCGGCCCGATGGAGAGTGTGTCTTGTCCACCGATGTGATGATTGAAGCCACCGGCCTGACGAAGGTCTACGGCGCGTACCGCGCGCTCGATCGCGTCAGCTTCGAAGTCCGCAAGGGTGAGGTCGTCGGGTTCCTCGGGCCGAACGGCGCGGGCAAGTCGACCACGATGCGCATCCTCACCTGCTACAACTCCGCCTCGGGCGGCAGCGCGAAGGTGCACGGCTACGACGTGTTCGACGAGCCGCTCGCGGTGCGCGAGAAGATCGGCTACCTGCCGCAGCGCGCCCAAATGTACGGCGAGATGAGCGTGAAGGAATACCTCCGCTTCGTCGCCGACGTCCGCGGCATCGACGACGCGTCCTTCAACAAGCGGATGCGCAACATCGTCGAGGTGTGCGGCCTCGGGACCGTGCTCGGCAAGGACATCCGGCAGCTGTCGCACGGCTATCGCCAGCGCGTCGGGCTTGGCCAGGCGCTCATCCACAACCCGCCGATCCTCATCCTCGACGAGCCCACGAGCGACCTCGACCCGAACGAGAAGGCCGAGGTCCTCGAGTACATCAAGGAGATCGGCAAGGACCGCACCGTCATCCTGTCGACCCACAACCTCGGCGAGGTCGAGGAGTCGTGCGCTCGCGCGATCATCATCTCGAAGGGACGGGTCGTCGCCGACGGCGCCATCGACGAGGTCCGCGCGCGCGGCGGGCGCGTCCGCTACCAGCTGCTGGTCGACGAGAAGGCCGCCCTTCGCGGCACGGCGCCCTCGAACGAGGAGGTCTCGGCCGCGCTCGGCGCCATCGCCGGGGTCCTATCGGTGAAGGAGCTCCCGACCGACGACCGAGCCCACGGCTTCACGCTGCTCGGCAACAAGAGCACCGATCTCCGTGGCGAGATCTTCAAGCTCTGCGTCGAGAAGGGCTGGCTCTTGCTCGAGATGCGCCGCGACATCCAGAAGCTCGAGGACGTGTTCAAGTCGCTGACGAAGGGCGATGAGGCCGCCGACCGCCTCCGGACGGCCGCGCCGGCCGACGAGGACGACGAGCCTGCCGATGAGGACGAGGATGATGACGTCGAGGACGAGGCCGGCGAGGACGCGAGCGACGACGATGACGCGAGCGACGACAAGGCCGACTCGAAGGACGAGGACTGAGCCATGAGCACCACTCTGAACATCGCGAAGCGCGAGTTTCGCTCCTACTTCGACTCGCCGGTGGCCTACGTGGTCATCTGCCTCAGCCTGTTTGGCCTTGGAGGCGTGTTCTTCAACTACAACGGCGGCTTCTGGCAGGCGAACCGCGCCAGCCTCGAGCAGCTCTTCGTTCAGATCCCTCGCGCCCTGTCGTGGATCGTGATCCCCGTGGTCACGATGCGCCTCATCGCGGAGGAGAAGCGCTCGGGCACGCTCGAGATGCTGATCACGCTCCCGGTGAAGGACTCGGAGGTCATCCTCGGGAAGTTCCTTGGGGCGTGGGGCCTCGTGCTCGTGCTGCTCGGCGCGACCATCGTCTACCCGGCGTTGATGTTCGGTGCGCCCTGGAATCTCGGCGCGCTCGACTCGGGTCCGGTCGCGGCGGGCTACCTCGGCCTCGCGCTCTACAGCGCCGCGGCGGTCGCGATCGGGCTGTTCATCTCGGCGCTGACCGAGAGCCAGATCATCGCCTTCTTCGTGACGTTCGTCGTGCTGTTCTTCCTGCACGTCCTCGGCGCCGGCGCGGTGCTCTCGATGTTGCCGCAGCGCGCCGAGTACGTCCTCACCTTCATCAGCTTCGACTCCCGGCTCGCCTCGTTCATGCGCGGCCTCGTGAATACCCGGGACGTCGTTTACTTCCTGTCGATCACCTTCGGCTCCCTCATCGGCGCCTTCTGGGCGCTCGAGCGCCGCAAGTGGAACTGAGGAACTCGCGATGGAACGCAAGCAACGTGCAGCCAGTCTCTCGGGCGTCTATCTCGCCGTCGTCGCGATCGCGATCGCGCTCGTCAACGTCATCGCCTGGAACCTCAACAAGCGCATCGACGTCACGAAGAACGAGCGCTTCACCCTCTCGAAGGGCTCGGCGAACCTCGTCTCGAAGGGCCTTAAAGAGACCCTGAGCATCAAGCTCTACGTGACGAAGGGCCTTCCGACCCTCGACCTCTTCGTCGATGACCTCACCAACCTGATGGGCGAGTACGAGCGCGCCTCGGGCGGCAAGCTCACCTACCAGGTGATCGAGCCGAAGACCGACGAGCAGAAGGAAGAGGCGAAGAAGCACTGCTCGAGCGGTGGGTGCCAGCCCCTTCAGATGGTGCCGTTCGGCGAAGGTAGCGAGCAGGCCGACCAGGCGACGATCACCCAGGGCTACATGGGCATCGTGTTCGAGTACGGCGCCGAGGAGGACACCATCCCCGTCCTCTCGCCCGAGAACACGCAGGGCCTCGAGTTCTGGATCACCAACAAGATCCGCAATCTCCGCGACAAGGTCGACGACAGCTACCCGAAGATCGGCCTCGTCAAGAAGGAGGGCATCTCGATCAACGACGAGAACCTCGTGCCGAGCGGTCGCGGACCCGGCCCGAACATGAAGGGGATCCTCTCGCAGCACTTCCCCTTCTACAAGTTCGAGGACGTCGATCTGGAAGGCGGCAAGAAGGCCATCGACGAGAAGCTGAACGGCGTCCTCCTCATGCAGGCCGACAAGGACTGGACCGACGCCGAGCTCGCGCGCATCGACCAGTTCCTGATGCGCGGCGACAAGGCGCTCCTCGTGATGTCGGGCGCCGTCAACATCAAGGCCGCCGACGCGTCGATGAAGGCCGAGCTGAACCTGCGGAACCTCGACAAGCTCGTCAGCGCCTACGGCGTCGAGATGAAGAACGAGGCGATCTTCGAGTGGGGCCAGAGCGTGCGCCTGCCCGTTCAGGACGCGGGCTCGGGCCGTCAGCAGTGGATCGTGTTCCCGGGCGTCCTCACGCTCACGAACACCCCTGAGTTCGACGAGAAGAACCAGCCGATCGACTCCTCGTTCACCGGCTTCTTCCGCATGGAGCAGCTCGGAATCGGCTTCCCGTCGCCGCTCGTCGGACACCCCGAGAAGCAGCCGCAGGCGAAGGTCCGCACCGTGATGCGCACGACCGAGAACGCGTCGGTCGACGCCTCGAGCCCGGTCGACTTCGGCATGAAGATCCAGTGGCCTCAGGAGGGCAAGGGCGACCGCGCTCAGCGCGACATCGCGATCGAGGTCTCGGGCGTGCTGAAGAGCGCGTTCGCCGACAAGAAGCCAGAGGGTTTCGACGGCGACCTGCCGGCCGAGTCGAAGGCGCCGTGCCGCGTGCTCGTCATCGCGGCAGGTCAGTTCCTCGCGAACCCGTTCGCGCGCGCCGGCAACCCGCCGCCGATGCCGCCGCAGATGGCCATGATGGGCCCGATGGGCGGGGACCGAAACCTGCAGTCGATCGCGCAGGTCTACGCGCAGGCGACTTACGTCACCAACGCGATCCTCGCGTTCAAGAACCTCCTCGACTGGATCTCGAACGACACCGACCTCATCGCGACGAGCGCCAAGCTCACGAGCGATCCGCAGCTCACCTACGGCGACGTCGCGAAGCCCAAGTTCGCGCCGACCGACGACGAGAAGACCATCCAGAAGCGCAACGAGGAGTGGCGCGAGGAGCGGCGTGCGCTGCAAAGCCAGATTAGCCTCACCCTGACCCTATTGCCGCCGGTGGTGTTCATGGCCTTCGGCATCCTGCGCTGGCGCCGACGCGAAGCGAACCGCGCCAACATCAAGCTCGCCTCCTGAGGAGAACCGACAGATGAAGACCGAGCAGAAGCTCACTGTCGCGGGCGTTGCGCTCGTCGCCCTCGTCGGCGGCTACGTCGTCACGCGTAAAAACAAAGAGCAGGACGACAAGGCGCACTCGACCCAAGCCGCGAAGGATCTGCCCAAGATCGGCGTCGCGAAGGAGAAGGCCGAGAAGGTCACGCGGCTCGTCGTCAAGAGCAAGGACCACGGCGAAGTGGTCCTCGAGAAGAAGGGTGACGCCTGGCGAGTCACGAAGCCGATTGAGGCTCCCGCGAGCGCGAGCAGCGTCGACAGCGTCTTGAAGAACCTCGAGAAGCTCGAGCTCACGACGACCATCAGCGCGACCGCCGACGACAAGGCCTTCGAGAGGTACGAGCTCGACGAGAAGCAGGCGACGCACGTGCAGGCGTTCGCCGGCGACGAGAAGCTCATCGACGCGTACTTCGGCAAGAGTGGCTCTCGGGGGCAGCTCGCGCGCGTCGACGGGCAGCCGTCGATCTTCGGGGCGCAAGGGTACGCGAGCTACCTGTACGCCAAGGAGCTGAAGAGCTGGCGCGACACCGACATCCTCAAGTTCGAGGACGCGAACGCCGTCTCGGTCGAGATCGAGAACAAGACCGGCCGCTTCAGCTTCACGAAGAACGCCGACAAGTGGGCCGGTGCGGTGTACCCGCGTGACGCGAAGAAGGGCACCATCGCCGAGAAGGCCGCGAAGTGGGAGCGCTTCGAGGAGGCCAAGGTGAAGGAGCTCCTGACCGCGCTCAAGAACTTGAAGGCCTCCGATTTTGCCAAAGAGGGCGCCGACACGGGTCTCGAGACGGCGACCGTCGAGGGCGGCCTCGTCACCATCAAGTTCAAGGATGGAAACGGCGACCTCGCGCTGAAGGTCGGCAAGAAGCAGGACGGAGACAATCGCTACCTCGTGAGGGAAGGCGGAGACGGCACCGTCTACGTCATCTCGAGCTACAGCGCGGGCTGGGCGGTCGCCGACGTCGAGAAGTTCTCGAAGACCGACGAGAAGAAGGACGGCAAGAAGGACGACGCTAAGGGCGACGCCGACCTGCCGGAGATGCCCGACCTCGGCGGCGAGTGACGCTCACCCTCGACGCTCGGCGCGTGTGGTCGACCGTCGACGCCCCTCGCGCGGCTTCGTGGGCTCGTCTCGCACGGCAGAGCCCTCTCGATTCTTGGAGGTCCTCCGTCCCTTGTCGCCGCTGCACGGCGGTGTCATGCCGCAGCCGCCATGCGTGCGAGCTACCACTGGCTGCGTTCCCTCGTCCCCGGACTCGATGCTTCTCCGCGTGAGGTGGCCGAGCGGCTGACCCGTGCCGGTCTCGAGGTCGAGGACACGACCGAGTACGGCGCCGCGAGCCCGAGCGTCGTCGTCGCCATCGTGCGGCGAGTCGAGCGTCACCCGAAGCACGACAAGCTCTCGCTCGTGACGGTCGATCGCGGTGGGGCCGAGCAGACCGTGGTGTGCGGCGCCCCGAACGTGCCGGCGCCAGGGCGTAAGGTCGTGCTCGCGCCGCTCGGCACGCACCTTCCCGCGGTCGGCATGACCATCACCTCGCGTCCGGTCGGCGGCGTGGTGAGCGAGGGCATGCTGTGTTCCGAGAACGAGCTCGGCCTCGTCGCGGGCGGAGGGAAGGGCGAGGGGATCCTCGTCCTGCCCGAGGGCTTCGAGGCGCCTGCCGGTACGCCGCTCGCGACGGCGATCCCTGCGACGCACGACTTCGTCTTCGAGATCGGCGTGACGCCGAATCGGCCGGACGCGCTCGGGCACGTCGGTCTCGCGCGTGAGCTCGCCGCCCTCTACGAACTCGCCTTCTCTCCGCCGCCGTCCGACGCGCCGGCGCGCATCGCCGACGGGCAGCGGGTCGACCGGCTCGCGAGCGTGGTCGTGGAGGACACAGAGCGCTGCCCGCATTACGGGGCCGCCGTCTTGATAAATGTCAAGGTAGGGCCGTCGCCGGCTTGGCTCCGATACCGACTCGAGAGCCTCGGCGTGAGGTCGATCTCAAATGTCGTCGACGTTACGAACCTCGTGCTCCTCGAGTACTCGCACCCGATGCATGCGTTCGACCTCGACAAGCTCCCCGGCGGGCGCGTCGTGGTGCGTCGCGCACGCGAAGCGGAGGTGCTCGTCACGCTCGACGGCGTCTCGCGCACGCTGAGCTCGGATGACCTCGTCATCACCGACGGTGAGCGGCCGCTCGCGCTCGCTGGCGTGATGGGCGGCGCTGACAGCGAGATCGGGAGCGAGACGCGGCGCGTGTTGCTCGAGTGCGCGTACTTCTCGCCGCGTGGGATCCGTCGAGCGTCGCGGCGCCACGGCCTCCACACCGAGGCGAGCCACCGCTTCGAGCGCGGCATCGATCCCGAAGGGGTGCCCGAGGTGCTCGCGCACGCCGCCGCTTTGATGACGCGGCTCGCGGGCGCGTCCGCGGTGCCAGGCAGCATCCTCGCGGGGATCTCGCCGAGCCCGCGGCCCACCGTCCGCTACCGCCACGCGCGCGCGACCGGGATCCTCGGGTTCGAGGTGTCGCTCGAGAGGGCGTCGGCGATCCTCACTCGGCTCGGCTGCGAGGTGGTGCGCGTCGGAGGCGACGAGCTCTCGGTGACGACGCCGAGCCATCGGCCTGACCTGGGCCGCGAGGAGGACCTCGTTGAAGAGGTGATGCGCGTGCACGGCATCGATCACGTCCCGGCCGCGCCGCGCGCGCTCGTGACCCGTGCGGGGCGCTCGACGCCCTCGCTCGTCGAGCGGCTCCGCCGCGAGGCTGCGGGCATGGGGCTCTCCGAAGCGCTGACGTTCGGCTTCACGTCCCACGCGGCGCTCGCAGCGCTCGAGGCTCCCTCGCCGGCGGTCACGCTGAAGAACCCGCTGACCGAGGACCGCGCGGTGATGCGCACGAGCCTCTTGCCCGGCTTGCTCGAGGCGCTTCGACGCGCGCGGCGCCACGGCGTTCGTGATGTGCGCATGTTCGCGGTCGGGAGCGCGTTCTTCGCGGGGGCACAAGGCTCCTCACTGCCTCGCGAGGCGCGCGGCTTCGCGGCGGTGCTCGCGGGCACGCGGCCGACCGCGATGGGGAAGGCAGAGGCCGTCGACGTCTATGACGCCAAGGGCCTCGCGGTCGAGCTCGTCGAGCGCGCCCTGCACAGGGCGGTGTCGGTGGTGAGCGCGCCGGCGGCACACCTGCACCCGCGCGGCGCGGGCGCCATCCTCGTCGACGAGCGCATCGTCGGCCGCCTCGGGCCGCTCCATCCCGACGTCGTCGAGCGGCTCGATCTCGACGGTGACGCGGTGGTGCTCGAGCTCGATCTCGACGCGCTGGCCGAGGTTGGCGTCACGTCGCCGCGGTTCCGCGCGATCCCGCAGCTCCCGGCTGTGACGCGCGATCTCGCACTCGTGGTGCACGAGGACGTCACGGCCGGCGCGCTCGCGGCGTCGATTCGTGAGCTCGTGGGCGCTCTGTGCGAGTCGGTCGAGCTCTTCGATCTGTACCGCGGCAAGGGGCTCCCCGACGACCACAAGAGCCTCGCGTATCGCATCGTGTTCCGCGATCCGCGCGCCGCGAGCGATCCCGAGCACGCGAAGACGCTGACCGACGCAGAGGTCGATGCCTGCACCCGCACCCTGGTCGACGCGGTCAAGGAGCGGCACGGCGCCGTCGTACGCGCATGACGGACGAGCCACGCGCGCCGACCGTCACCTGGCGCGTCGAGGGCTCCGTCGCGGTGGTGTCGCTCGCACGCCCCGAGGTGAAGAACGCCGTCGATCGCGCGACGGCCGACGCGCTCGCCGAGGCGCTGCAACGCTTCGAGGCGGACGACGCGCTCGCCGTCGCCGTGCTCGCAGGGGAGGGGGGCACCTTCTGCGCAGGCGCCGATCTCAAGGCCTTCGCCGAGGGGCGCGGAAATCGGCTCGACCCCGAGGGAGACGGGCCGATGGGACCGAGTCGGATGCTCCTCTCGAAGCCGCTGATCGCCGCGATCGAGGGCCATTGCCTCGCGGGCGGCCTCGAGCTCGCGGCGCTGTGCGATCTTCGCGTCGCGGCCGAAGACGCCGTCTTCGGGGTCGCGTGTCGTCGCTTCGGGGTCCCGCTCATCGACGGCGGCACGGTGCGTTTGCCGCGCCTCATCGGGTTGAGCCACGCGCTCGACCTGATCCTGACCGGCCGCGACGTCTCGGCGCGCGAGGCACACGCGATGGGCCTCGTGAACCGCGTCGTCGCCCCGGGCGGCGCGCTCCTCGCGGCGATCGAGCTCGCCTCGCAGATCGCGCGCCACCCGCAGACCTGCCTCCGACAGGACCGCCTCTCGACCTACGAGCAGGTCGGTCTCGACTTGCCGAGCGCGCTCGCGAACGAGTTTAGGCGAGGCGAGGTGTCGCTCGCGTCGCCGGAGCTCGAGGTCGGGGTCGCGACGTTCCTCGGGCGTGTGCGCGGGCGGGGCTAACCCTGCTCGTGCTTGAGCGGGCGCCCCATGAGCTCCATCAGCGCCTGCCGCGCGGGCTTGTCCTCGTAGAGGACTCGGTACACCTCCTCGGTGATCGGCAGCTCGACGCCGAGCCGGCGGCCGAGCTCATAGGCACTCTTCGTCGTCTCGACACCCTCGGCGACGTGCCCGAGGCCCTCGAGGATTTCACCGAGCTTGCGGCCCTTACCGAGCTCGACGCCGACGGTGCGATTGCGCGACAGGCTGCCGGTGCAGGTGAGGACGAGATCTCCGACCCCGGCGAGGCCGGCGAGGGTGAGCGGGTGCCCGCCCTTCTTTGCGGCGAGGCGTCCGATCTCGGCGAGGCCGCGCGTGATAAGCGCCGCGCGACAGTTCTGGCCGAAGCCGAGGCCGTCGACGATCCCGGCAGCGATCGCGATCACGTTCTTCAGCGCGCCGCCGACCTCGACGCCCACGACATCCTCGGTCGCGTAGACGCGCAGGGCTCCGCCCGAGAAGGCCCGCTGCACGACGCTCGTGCTCGACGCGTCCTCGCCGGCGATGGTGACCGCGGTCGGGATGCGCTCGGCGAGCTCCCTCGCGAAGCTCGGCCCCGAGAGGCACGTGAGCCGTGATGCGGCGCCTTGCCCGAGGACGTCGAGCACGACTTCGCTCATCAACATCAACGTGCCGCGCTCGATGCCCTTGCTCGCGCAGCAGAGGACGGCACGGTCGAGGTGCGGTCGCGCGAGCTCGAGCGTCGCGCGCGTCGCCTGACTCGGTACCGCGAGCACGACGAGCTCGGCGCCGGACAGCGCGGACGCGAGGTCGCTCGTCACGTGGAGGTCATCGGGGAATCGCACACCTGCGAGGTAGCGCGCGTTCTCACGCGTCGACTCGAGCGCCAGAGCTTCGTTCGCGCCGCGCGACCAGATGGTGGTCGAGTGACCCTGTCGCAGGAGCTGGATCGCGAGTGCGGTGCCGAACGCGCCCGCGCCGAGGACCGTGGTCTCCATGGTCATGAGGCTAACACCGAGTTGCGCAGAGCGAAGCGAACGGAGTAGGTCTTCTTCGCGATGCTGACACGACGTCTCCTCGGGCACGCGCTCGTCTTCGCCTGTGCCGTCGCGTCGCTAGGCGCGTCGTGCGGTCAACGCGCCGTCACGCTGATGCCCGGCATCATCAACAACCCCGCGAACCGCTCGCTGCGGCGTGCGATCTTCGGCTTCGCCGTCGACCGCATCTGCGGCGAGACGCGCTCTCGGAGCTTGCCCCTGCGGATGAACGAGGGTGAACCGAGCACCGGGCGCTTCTTCCCGAGCGCGTGCGCGGTGAACGAGCTGCCGAACGAGAACCTCTACGTCCAGTTCGTCGGGCACGGCTACGCTTGGACGAACGTCACGGGCCGCGTTGGGTTCGAGGCGTCGGCGTCGGTCGAGTACGCGCATGACTTCCTCGTCGAGGGCTCGTCGATGGTGGTCTACTTCCGCGAGGCGAAGACGACCGCCAGCTCGTGGAAGCCCGTCCTCTTGGAGCGGCGCGACGGCGGGGTCGCAGGGGGCGCGCTCGAGCTCCTCGGTCGGGACCCTGGCGGGGTGGTCACTCAGGGAGGGCAGCGAATCCTCGAGGGGCAGCTCGCGCGCGGCTTCACGGTGGTCCGTGACGGCGACGGCGCCGTGTCGTTCTCGATGGGCCTCATGAAGAAGGGCGAGCGCCCCCCGGTACCCTTCGACACGCGGAACGCGCGCCATCCGGTCGTCGCCAACGATCGCACCGAGCTCCACGCCGGGCAGCGTGACTACCTCGGGCCGTTCACGCTCGACGGCGACGGGCGCGCGCTCGTCGTCACCGCCGTCGTCGAGGGCGCGCCTTCGGTCGACGTCCTCGTGGTCGCGAGCGCGACCGGAGAGACCTGGCTCGCCCAATACGAGCGGTACGCGGAGACGGGCCCCGCGCCAGGGCCGACGCTCTACGACGACACCGTCCCCGCCGTTGCGGCGTACGCCGCGACCACCCCGGGTGCACCTCCGGTGACCCCACCGCCGTGGCGGCGCGCGTTCCCGCTGCCGGCGGGGAGCTACTACGTGGTTCTCGACCACTCCGCGACGGCGGGGCGCTCGGCGCCTCCGGCGTCACGGGGCGATGACCGCGCCGCGCTCGTCAGCTACGCGA
>Ga0194129_10002855_pt1 | contig 25063 bp, 28 predicted proteins | sample TA2KigCa35mmetaG_FD_150862 | JGI IMG/M metagenome (GOLD analysis project Ga0194129, IMG submission 150862) | Freshwater microbial communities from Lake Tanganyika, Tanzania - TA2015038 Kigoma Deep Cast 35m | ecosystem: Environmental > Aquatic > Freshwater > Lake | place: Tanzania: Lake...
TAATTGAAAAGGCAAAAAATCTACTCGGCTTTAAAATTGAGGAAATACAAGACGGGGATGTTGCCAACACCCGTAAATCCAATTCTTCTATTGGAAACAGCGCGCAGGTTAAGACTTACGATACTACGTTCTCTAGTAGTGTTCTTCGGCTCTGGGCAACGCTTCGCTCTGAGTTATTACCCGCTACCGGCCCTGTAGGATTTAGAACCGATATAAGTGTGGATCAGGACTACGAATTAAAAGGCGAGATGGTCAGGGATATTTTAAACGAATATTTAACAGTCGAAGATAAAGGCTTTTATCCTGATTACGATCGGTTCTTGTTATATCTGATTCTTTATGGGTGTGTATTCCGTAAAATCTACTACGACCCTATTACAGGCAAACCATTGAGCCGGTTTATCATGCCTGAGGACTTTTTATTTGATAATAACTGCTCAAGTATTACCGAATCAAATCGTCTAACCCATATTAGATATCTTTCTAAAAGGGAAATCCTCTTTAATATGAATAGCGGGATATTTTCCAAACTTGATCTTGATTACCTGGATAATGTAGGTAGCAGCGAGGGCGAAGAAGCAAAGGATGAAAATGAGCAAAAACAGGTTGATCCGACCGGCTCCCGTTTTCCTTTTTATGAAACGCACGAATATCTGGTTTTAAATGATTTTTTTGATGATAGCTCTTCGCTAGAGGATTACAGCATACCACTACCTTATGTTATTACCAGATGCGGTGTTACTAATCAGATCGTATCACTTACGCCGAACTGGGATGAAAGCGATCCAACCAGAACAAGGATTAACTGCTTTATTCATTATAACTTATTCCCCGGGTTTGATGTTTTTGGACTAGGTCTTGCTCAAATCCTCGGCTCTAATTCAAAGAGCTTAACTTCCATGCAGCAAATGGCAATTGACGCAGCTATTTTCCAGAATTTCCCGGGAGGGATGAAGTCCAAGGGAATAAAGACTACCAATAATGATTTAACGATATTACCCGGGCAATTCGTAACTGTTGAAACCGGTAATTTATCCTTGCGTGATTCAATCATGCCGCTTCCTTATAATGGCCCGTCTCCTGCTTTACTTGAATATATTAACCGGATAACTGCTCAGACACAGGAGTTAGCATCTACAACGGAAGCAGGACTAGCTGAAAATAATCAGAATACGCCTGTCGGTACTACTATTGCCTTGCTTGAAGTATCAAATCGGATGCAATCGGCAATAATGAGAACAGTTCATAGTAGTTTTAGTGAAGAGCTACAACTTTTTTATAAAATGTTCAACCTGCCATCACTACCTCTGGATAAAGAGAGTTTGAAAGTAATCCCTGTATCTGATCCGTCTGTTGAGTCTTCTACGCAGCGAATAATCAAGGCAGAGAGTATTTTAAAGTTAGCTAGCAGTAGCCCTGAGCTACATAACATGAGAGAGGTGTATTTAAAAGTATATCAGGCACTTGGTATTAACGATATTGATAAGATACTACTTCCCGAAGTAGCGCCACAAGAGCAGCAGGAGCAACCTATAGACCCGGCTCTGCAGGTTCAGATTGCCGATATTGAGCAGCGGCGCCTTGAAGTAGAGTCAAAGGAACGGCTAGCTCATTTAAATATTGAAGCTGACGGCTATAAGACCCAAATGAACATTGAATTTGATAAGGCAAAATTAGAGCAAGAGAAGTATTTAGCCGAGTTAAAAGTATCCGAACAACAACAGCTTGCCGAGCAGAAATATCAAATTGAACTTTTAAAGCTCGAGCTAAACGAGAAAGAAAAAGTAATAGATACGTTAACTAAGGAGCAAGAAATAAACAGTAAGACCGAGCTTGAATTACTAAAGCTTGAGTACAAAGCAAAAGAAGCTGAGTTAAAGGCACAAGTAGAAGCGCTACGGTCGCAAATTCCACCCGAACCAATAAAAGAGGAGATTATTTATGAATAGACAAAAAAGAGAATTCGCTATGAACAAAATGCAAGAAATGGCAAGAGACAAGGAAACAAGCTGTAATAAGTATGCTGCCGGGGGCGCTGCTAAAATTAGAAAAGATGTTGCTACCAAGAGTGGTGCAGTAGCAAAGCCTTGTAAGAATAAGGGAAGGAGTGGTAAATAATCACAATGAACCGGAATAATATGTATAAGCAACGTTCTTTTACTTCTGGCGTTATAGGAAATATTGAAGCTGAAATTGATAGATACAGGAGCATTTTAAGCGATCCTTCGAGTATCTCTACGCTAGAGGGATACAAGTATCATGTCGGGGTAATTACCGGTCTTGATATAGCGCTTGAACTGTTTAACAGACACATAATAGAGGTAAATAACAATGAATAACTGTGAAATAACCAATTACAAACCGGAAGATTTTAAAACCAAAGGTATTGATCTTCAAAGCTTTCATAAGGAAGCAATGATAGAGAGATTCAAGGAAGTATCGGTTACCGGAATCAATGTATTAATTCTTATCTACAAACCTCCTGTTGAAGAAGTTACAAGGGGAGGAATTATAAAACCCCCGAGTGCTATTGCTGATGATCTGGAATACAACTCAATGGTTGGCATGGTATTAAAGCTTGGCCCGGATAGTTATAAGGGCGATCAGTTTCCGAGCGGCCCTTATGTAAAAGAGGGAGACTGGGTTATATTCCCGCGTGGTTCATCATTGCAGTCAAAATATGAGGGAGAGCCAATAATTATGGTAGAGGATTTTAAAATCAAGCTACTAGTAGACAACCCATCAAAAGTATCGAGGTAAAGAGCATGTTTAAAGTAGATATTGAAAATACAAGCGATTTAAATGGTTCTATTCCTCCTTTAAAAGAGCTTGATGAAAACAAGGATGACAAGCTTGAGGACAAAGAAGCCCAAAAGAATGTCGAAGCAGCTGAGCAAGAATCGGAAAATATGGAGGATAAGAATGAAAAAATTGATATTTCTGGGGATGTTAGCGAAAAAGACGAAAAGTCTACTAAAACTTCTGTCTCTGAAAAAGACAGAGAAAAATACTGGTCAAAATTAAAAAAGGAACGTGAAGAAAAAGCAAAGCTTAGCGAGCAGTTGGAGCAGTTAAATCAAGAAAAACTAGAAATGCAGCAGTTGCTCCGTCAGGCGATAAATACCGGTTCTACCCATTATAAGAACAATGTTGCCAGCGAACTTGAAATGGCCCAGGCAAGGTTGCAGTTAGCACTAGAAAACGGCGATGCTGCTGGGGTTAGTAGAGCTACAGCTGAGATTTCAAAGGCGACCCATGCTTTGAATGAGGCATCTAGAATATCAAGTTTTCCCAAAGAAGAATATTCCGAAGAAGAATTAAATAGAATCAGGGCAAGAGAATATGAAGATAGGTTATATAGCTGGCTTGAAAGTAATCCTGAAATAGATAAAAACGCCCCTGAGTATGATGAGAAGCTAGCTACATCAGTATTATCCTTTATTAAAAGGCTAGATCGCAAATACCAGACTAACAATAAGGAACACCTAATAGGTTCCGGTAGTTATTACAGCATGATAGATGAGTATATCGATAATTTAAAATCGCCGGATATTTCCTCTGCTCATGTACCTGCCAAACATTTTGGGGCGGTTCGTAGCCGTGCTCCTATGGAGGGAGTGCCTGATTCAAGAACAAGGGAATTAAGCGATAGAGAGAAAAAGGCAGCACTTGCTTTTGGTATGTCTTATGAGAGATATCGTGAGCTTTTAGATAAACATAATAAGGAAATGAGGTCAAAAAATGGCAATTAAATATAAACAGGATAAAAATAATGAGTTTCAGTCCGTAGATAGAGATATCAGGGAGCATGATCTTGAAAACAATGATTTTGATTTGATGTTTAGTGATTCAACATGTCCCTTTAAATCTCTTATTGACGAAATCAAGCAACCGGGCGAGGAATATTATTTTGCTTATAATAATCCTGAAAGGATTAATAGATTACTAGCTAAGAAGTGGTATATCGTATCTCCTGATAGACTTAAAAACAAACGTACTTATAGAGGAGACCTAAGATCGGAAAATGACAGTATTACTACTGGTGATACAATTCTTTTAGCTCGTGATGAACGTTATGGACTTAAAGAACAGGAATATTATGAGGTCAAAGCTGAAAGAGTAATGATTGATACGCTACAGAAAGTACAGACCGATATTTACAATCCATTGATGCCTTTTTCAGAAAAAGGATACTCACTAAAAAGAAATACAATAATCTAAAATCATGTCATATTCCAAAATCATACTAAACAGCAATATCAAACTATCCTGGCCTTATCCCCGGACTGAAGGAGAGATTGCTAGTGATATTAATGATGTTAGCTCTAGCAATGACTCGTATACAATCACTCTTCCTCCAAGTAATACTGTAGAAACCGGTACTAGTTTGCTGTTTAACAATGTGGGTGATTATGATTTTACTATTTTATCTTATGATGGTAGTCCTTTAGGAACTGTTATTATTCCGGGGGAAGTTAGACAAGTATACTTAATTGATAATTCAATAATTTCAGGGACATGGAGAATGATCCCTTTTGGCGGAGGAACAAGTGGGATCATTACTTTCTCGGCAGAATCAGAAAACAACGCATTAAATATCACGAACTCAACCATTACGCCGCCTTCAGGAAACATGAAGTTTACCATATCTGAATCCTTAAATAATTTAAATAAACTAACTACTCAGGTACAGGATGGGTTTTTAGTAATAACCGGTAATACTCCATTAAGTTTTGTAACTCGAAAGATAGGAGGCGGCTCTAATATAAACGTCCAAAGCGGTGATGGGGAAACAAACGATGTAATTATCAATTTAGCCGACTCTCTAGTAGGATTATCCAGTATTAATGTCGGTAATCTCTTGATCTCGGTAAATACCATTACTACCGCAAGCGGTGATCAGGATATTAACCTCGCTACTGTAGATGATGGGGTAATTAATTTAAATAGTACTCAAATTGATAATGTTGGTAATATGAGCGTACCGGGGAAGATTATAAATCCTGCTACTGCTAAAGCTTATTGCTTCTTTTACGATAATAATGCCCCAACTAATAATATCCAGATAGAGAGCAGTTTTAATATAGCCTCGGTTAGCGGAGCGCAAGGGGCCTATGTTATAAAGTTTGCTACTCCTTTTGCTGATGGTAATTATGCTGTATTAACGGCATTAGCACGAGGAACGGAAGTAGTAGCGCCGTTTCAAGTGTTCTTTAGGTCCAGGTCAGCTACTGAAGTCATCGTTTTTGCAACCGATACGCTCGGTAACTTACTACCTGTACTCGACGGCGTATCTGTGGTAGTATTTGGGAGTTAATTTTTAAAGAATTTAATCAAGAGATTGATGTTATGTATGAATATCAAATAGAAGAAATATTTTTACATTCAGAGGGTTATGCAGAAGTTAAAGTTTCTTTAGATATTGAGAAAGATTACAAGATTATTTTAAGGTTCACGAAGGGTTTTATTGAAGATTTTATTTTAGGGGTTGCTTCGGAAGAAGAAGTTAAAAGCAAATTAGAAAATTTATTGCTAAAGAAGGAAAGATTTTTGTTAATCAGATTAGTTAGATTAGCACTTGGCCATCCAATTATAAAGAAACAATTGCGAACCGATCAAAACGGGGTCTTCAGTATTGATTTAAAAAAATGGCAAAAAATAATGGATAGGATAGAACAAGAAGAGCTTGAAGCAATACTCGCTCAAGGCTTAGAAGATAATATAAGCTAAATCTAAAATAGTAGTACGATTTGCAAAACTGCAAGTATCTTTGTTATAATATAATTAAGTACTAAAAGTCATAACTAGACTATAAAAGGTCGTAGTTTGTAGCTAAATCTTTTTTTAAAAGCTACCTCTGTCATCGCAAGACACAAAAAGGCTAGTTTTGAAACTTATCTAGAATAAAGTTTATCGTCATAACTAGACGTTAAAAGGTCTTTAAAAGCTTGTATTAGCTTATCTTTTGTAACAATTAGGCATTGCCTTGAATTGTTATTATTTTAAATATTTTAAACAAATAAAAGAGGAAATAATCATGTCTAACGGCATTAATAGACCTTATGGTTTAGAAGTGGTTCAGTCTCAAATAGGAAACGGCGGAACACAAAAACTAGGTCAATACTTTATTTATGCATCTGATGATGGCTTAACTACCTATAATGGTAATATTTTTAAAGGAGACTTAGTAAGAATGAAACCACCTGCTGATACGATTGCCAATTCTATTGCAGGAGGAACAGGTACTATAGTTGCAGGATATACCCCTGTTGCAGGCGCTGCAGCTACTGTAGTTACAGGAATACCTGTAGGGATTTTTATGGGTTGTGAATTTACGGATGTCTTAACTGGTTATCGAGTAAGTTCTGATTACTGGCCAGCAAGCAGACAAGTTAAAGCAGGAACAAAAATCATTGCTCGGGTTAATGATGACCCAGAAGTAGTATTTAAAGTTCAGATTTCTACTTCAACAAATAATGCTATAGTTGCTGCACAAGGAGGTGTTTATGCACCTTCAGTTTTCCAAGCAGCTTTTATCGGTCAAAATGCTTCCTTACAAGTAGGAGGAATACCTTTTACTGCCCCTGTTGGTGCAATTCCTACCAATAATCCTGCAACAGGTAATACGACAACTGGACTATCTGCTTATTATTTAGATGGTTCAACTATTACAATAACTGCAGCAAATGGAGATGGTAATATAACTAGGGAAATTAAAATTCTTGGGTTAGTTCCAGAATTACAGACGAATGCCAATCCAACGAACTTAATACAAGGTGTTAGTATGCCTTTTATTGATGTTCTATGTAAATTCAATGTACATATTCATGGTTCTACAGGAACTCCAGGAGCAAAATTAACTCAATAAGGTAAGATCATGTCCATAATAACAAGTGGCAATATACCATCTCTTTTAAAGGAGGGATTATATCTACCGAAAAAGAAGAAAAAAACACCTGTTAAGGCAGGATCAGTAAAGAAAAGTAAAACTAAAAATAAAGGTAAATAATTATGTCTATTATAACAACCGGTGATATTCCAAGTCTGCTTTGGCCGGGTCTTTATGAGGTAAAATCTCAGTATGATCGGTTTAAGGGGGAATATACCAAAATCTATGAACAATCTAACTCTGTTAAACATACCGAAAGGATGGTTGATATTAGAGGAACAGGTTACGCTCTTGAGAAAACCCAAGGTGCTCCTATTAAAATGGATAGCATGGCTGAGCGGTTTATTTATGAATTTGTCCATCGGGAATTTGCCCTCGGTTTTCAGATCACCAATATTGCTATGGAAGATGATCTTTATGCTGATCAGTTCTTTAATGGGACTAAATCGCTTACTACTTCTTATGAACAAACCAGAGAAGTAGTAGCAATGAACCCTTTTAATCAGGCATTTAACGTAGCAGCAGTGCAAAGTAATGGACAACCTCTTTGCTCCGGTTCTCAACCTTATGATGGGGGTGTTTATTCTAACCGCGTTGGAGCATTTAGCGGCGTTAATGTTAATGTCGACTTTAGTGAAGCAGGAGTTGAACAGGCAGTAATACTTGCTGGTAAAATGAAAGATCAGGCAGGGTTATTAATTAATGCTCAAATTGAGAGATTGTTACTTCCACAAGATTTAATGTTCTCAGGTTGCAGGTTACTTGAGTCTGTATTTAGAACAGGAACGGCTAATAACGACATAAATGCACTTTATAACATGAAGGCTATTCCGCAAGGTTATGAAGTAAGCCATTTCTTAACAAATCCTAGCAACTGGTTCGGATTAACTAACGTTAAGGGAACTCGTAAGCATTTCGTAAGACGTCCACTTAAAGTAAATGTTACAACCGATCCCGTAACTGAAACCATGTCAGTACTTGCATCAGGCCGTTATTCTTTTGGTATGTTTACTCCTCTTGGGGTAATCGGCGCACAAGGGTCAACAGCTTAATTAAAAAAAGAAGCACTTAAAATTAAAGCTTAAGTGCTTCCTGTTTTGTAAAAGAACTTAAAAATTAGGAAATTATTATGTCCCAATTTCGTGAATATAAATGGCCAGTTCTTGTAGGAAATGGAATATCACTCTCGCAAGCACTAGTTGCAAATACTCCTCTAGCGTTAAATGGTCCTAATGTAAATAAAACTACAGGAACAGTTAGATGTGTTGATGATTTCGGTATTGTGCCAAGAATTAATTTCTCTTCAGCCTCCAATCTTTCTAGTGTAAATTTTACTATTATCGGTTATCAGAATGGAGTTTTTATTCGCGAAATCTTAGCAGGGCCAAGTGGAAATATAGTTACAAGCGTCAACTGCTTTGATAGCATAGAGAAAATAATTCCAAGTACTAGTAGCGCAAATACTATTTTAGTAGGTTTTTCTAATAGCGGATACTATCCGATTATTCCTCTAAATCTGCTAAGATCTGGCGCAAGTACTTTTTCCTTGAACACAATAGCAGCAGCTGAGAATCCCCTTACTTATCAAGGTTTTATTTCATTGAAGAATTTTATAGGTCTAGGAAAATACGATGATTTGAGTACTGCTCCAACTGTTGGTGGTACTGGTACTGGTGATTTTGCAAGCCTTATTAGCTCTCGTACGGCATCATTTTTTGCTCAATATACTAATATAGGAGCTAATTTACTTTTTAAAATTGGTACAACTCCTACAGGAACTAATCCTGTTAGGGTTCAATTTTTGCAAGTTTAACTAAAAAAGAGATTATCTAAATGCCGGCAACTAGCGGAAGTTATAGTGCGAATAACATAAAAGGAGAGCTGATTATCAGAAAGGCTTATGAGTTAATCGGCATGCCTCTAAGCATGGTAACTGCCGAGCAATATAATTCAGCACTTAATATCATCAATTTTATTTTAAGCGATTGGACTAACTCCAATGTTAACTTATGGACATTAAAACTTGAGTCCCTGTTTTTAACTCCCGGACAAGCATCCTACCTTTTGCCAAGCAACATTACTAAAGTATTTCAAGTATTTCTTAGAAGTAATGTAAGACAATTAAATGGAACACCACAATCAAACACAGGAAATACTTATGACGGAAACGGCGGAGGAATTGCTGCTTATGCTTTTGATGGTAATCCACTGACAAGATGCATACAAACTGTTCAAGACGGCAATATTTCTTATGATTACGGTTTAGGGGTAACAAAGCAAATCAGCATTATCGGCATTCAAAGTTATGTTTCTAATCGTCCATATAGCTTGGTTTTAGAAGCATCACAAGATACGATAAATTGGTTTACTGTTTTTACTCCTCCTCCATTATATCCATACCAAGCACATGTAATTTCATGGTTTTATATATCTGATCCAATTTACGCAAGGGCATATAGAATTAGAGAAACAGGAGGATATACACTTGATATTGAAGAACTTTATTTTAATAGTATAAGCCAGGATACTACCATGAGCGAGGTATCCAGATATGAATATCTATCCTATCCGAACAAATCGCAAATTGGACGGCCTACTATTTACTATGTTGATTACCAGCGTACTCCATCTCTCTATATATGGCAGACTCCAAGTCCTATGTATAATTTAATAATGTATAGCGGTCAAAGCAGTATAGAAACGCTAGAGAACTATACGCAAGGCATTGATATTCCTTCATATTTTTATACTCCTTTAATATATGGACTAGCTAGCATGCTAGCAGCACAATACGCCCCTGAAAAAGAAGAGGGTTTAAAAATGAGGTATCAGGAAACTCTAAATCCGGCAGTAATTAATAATACGACGGAAGTACCGCTTAAACTGGAGGTATATAGTGACTAGTTTAAAGAACACTCCTGTAAATACGCAAATGGGAGATTACGTTAGAAAGGATGTAATTGAACCTATTGGCACTTGCGATTATTCGGGTTTTCCTTTTAGCAGGTCTGATTTAGTTAAGCAATATGAATGGCGTGGGAATCAGTTAGTCTGGACGGGGGCAATAGTCGGACGACCTTTTTTAGACATGCCAAACGAGCAGAATAGGCCGCCACAAATAAAAGGCGACCCAAAAGCCGTGCAGAATCCTCGACCATTTGGTATTGAAACACCGCAAGGCCCTAAGGCTAGTGATAATAATTCACCAAATGTTTTGGATTATGTGGACTTTACAACTGAAGATAATGTTATCAAATCACCAACATTTGCCGGAGAAGATGTAAGTCAAATAAATACAGAAGAACGTTTAAAATCATTATATCAACTGTAATGGCTAATAATTTTAATCCTGGATTTGATAGAGAAAAGGCGGCTTTTATAGAACTGGCTAATAAAGGTGAAGGACTTACTCCAATTAATTATCTATATGCAAAAGAAGGAAGTTTTGAAAGTATTTTATCTCCTAATATTACTGGCGGTACTGCTGAGCTTTATACAATATATGCAAACGGCATTAACTCTGCCAATATCACTAATACTGAAGATATTATTACCAGTAGGTTAAAATGGCATAATCCATTTAATGATTATTATGTTGGTTTTACCGCTCCTGAAAAACTGACTCAAAACACGATATGGAGATTGCCACTAGCAGATGGAAAAGATAAGCAGGTATTAGCTACTGACGGTAGTGGTGGATTATCTTTTATTGATGTTGTACAAGGTGGAGGAGCTCCGAAAGATGCTACTTTCATCATACAAACTCAAAATGATAATTTACCTAATGCACAAGTTCTGGAAGAACTTGGAACGGGCATAACTAAAATTGTAGTTGGCGGAGCTTTTGCTATTGCAATTAGTGGTCAGGATTATGCAACTAGCGAGCAGTTAGAGGAAATAAGAGATCAATGCCAAGAATATGCTAATAGCGCAAAGAGTTCCGCTGATTCCGCAAATAATTCTGCTGACTATGCAAGAGAACGGGCGCAGGAAGCAGAAAATGCCGCCGATAACGCAAGAGCCTCTGCCTTTGCCGCAGAAAGCTTTTCAACAGATGCAAGAGCTTCTGCTCTTTCTGCCGCTGCCTCTTCTGCATCTGCTAGTGGTTTTGCCGGAGCAGCCGGAGCATCTGCCGCCGCTGCTGCTATTTCTGCGACTGCTGCATCTGCATCTGCTGCTTTAGCTGCCGATAGTGCCGTAGAAGCAAAAGAATATCTAGATACCCTTTTAAGTACTGAGTTACAACTTCAAGGGGATATAACTGGTAGCGGATTATTAAATGACTCAATTATTACTGCTTTTAAACCTGATCCGGTATTTCCCGGTAATGGATCAATGACTATGCCTTCAGGTAATAATACTCAAAGACCCGTTACCTTAATTCCAGGAATGATCAGGTTTAACACTTCACTATGATTTTATGCTAAAATTAACTTAACAATTAAATAAACAAAAGATTTAATATGACAGATACACTAATTGACAAAAATCCTAAAGCAGCTTTACCTTCTTCAGTTGGTAAACCAGAAATTACTGATGGAACAAACTGGTTTGCACTTGCTACTGAAAACTGGGTTTTAAACACCATGGGTAGCGTGCCCGCAACTCTTGTAGCAACGACTAGCAATTTAACGGCTACTTATGCAAATGGTACATCAGGTGTGGGAGCAACCTTGACTAATTCAGGAACGCAAACCGCACTTGTTATTGATGGAGTTACTTTAGCCGCAGGTAACAGGGTTTTAGTTAAAGATCAGACAGCTGCCTTACAAAACGGAATATATACGGTAACTAATATAGGTGGAACTACTGTAAACTGGGTATTAACAAGAGCTACCGACTTTGATTCCCCGTCTCAAATGGTTAGAGGCAAGACTATCGATGTAATTAGTGGGACAGTAAATGCCGTAACATCATGGATGCTTACCTCAAGCGTTGCAACTGTCGGAACAGATAGCATTACCTTCGCAAGACTTGCAAAAAGTGGACTAGATACTGTGTTAGGTACAACAAATCAGATTACCGTAACGGTTACTAATAATGTCGCAACCGTTAGTATTAGCTCTAACCCTGTATTGCCCGGCACTGCATCGGTTACTATTCCAGCTGGTACTACCGCTCAAAGACCATCAACACCAGTTGTTGGTTCACTTAGATTTAACACTAGCCTTACTTAAACTTAAAGGGGTTCTTTGCGGGAAAGGACAATTTTTCTCGCAAAGGGAGTCTCTAGCTCTTTGTTTATAACAGCTACAGAGAGTAAATTATAAATAACTAAAAAAGGAGATACAAAATGAGAATGGAATATACTGATGGAGTTAACTGGGTTAGTTTACCTAATACTCAAGACATTATCTATAGTGATGTGCCAAGAGGAATTTTATGGCAAAGTGTGTTAGGGGCGTTTTTTACCCCTACGGCTAATATTGTTCAAAAAATTCCTCTTCCTACTGAAGTTGGTTTTTTATATGATTTTGCAGGTTCTAACAATAGACTTACCTATACCGGCATACCAACTATTAGCGTTTTGGTAAACTTACAAATTTCATTAAATTTTGAAACTACTAGTGTTACTAATCTGAAAACCAGTCTTTTTATCTATAAAAATAATACAGTAATACCAGCTGGAAATACTATTATTAACTTACCTCAAAGTCTTTCAGAAACTCAAATAAGTACTCAGGCATTCGTGCCAATGTCAACGAATGACTATGTAGAGGCTTGGATATCAATCAATAAGACAGCTCAACTTAAACTAAGTTCTTTTACAATGACTGTATTAGGATGTGGAACATCACTTTAAAAAAAGGAAATAAATAATGTCAAACAAGAAGTTTCTGGATTACTTCGATAAAATACTGGAGAATTAAAATGAATGGCTTTTTAAAAGATATAAATAATAACTTAAATGATCTAAAATTAATCACTAGTACTCAGCTCGATTTGTCATATTTTAACAGTTTGGCAAAAGACGTTTTTAATGACTCTACTATATACGCTAATATACAGGCTGACGTTCAATTCATTAATCAAATCGGAGGACAAATCTTTAATTATTTCACCGGTTCTGATCCAAAAACACAGCAGGTATGGTTCATAGCTTTAGCATCGGGAATTACAAAATCAATCAATGATGCTAATAGCCTTATTAAGAAAATTCCACCAGATCATCCAAAAGGACAGGATTTAACAGTAATACTTAATGTGTTGATCTCGGATTGCCAATCAATTGAAAAGATTATACCCCTAGAACAAAATCAAAAAGACGATGAATAGTAATAAGGTTGATAGGATTCTTTCTTTTGATGGAGGCGGTATCAAAGGCTTGTTTTCTGCCTACTTCATGAAATTCTTTTGTCAGGATGCAGGTATTCCGGGAAATAAGATTTTTGAACATTTTAGTGTAATTAGCGGAACAAGTATAGGCGGTATTCAAGCCTTAGCATATGCAAGCGGTTACAGTCCCGATGATATGATCGAGCTATTTTTAGCCCAGCAGAATCCTCTAAATGACGGTAGTAGTAACCAGAATAGTATATTTTACCCTCCAGTCTCAACTATTCAAAAAATCAATACTATTCTATATGGTGAAGAAACGTGGTATCAAAATACCAACTTAAAAGCTCTGCTGAATACAAAATTCGGGCAAGCTAAAATGTTTCAGTTAAAAACCAACGTACTTATTCCAACTGTCAAAATATATACAACACAAATACCAGATGTTGGCACTGATATTAAAGCCTATCGTCCTACTTTATATTCCAATATGCGTTTTAATGGACTTGAAGGACAGAATTATCTTGTGCAAAATGTAGCTTTAGCAACAAGCGCTGCTCCTATTTATTTTCCGGCCGTTAATATTCCAGAAGATACTACTCCAAATTCCAAGTTCATTGACGGGGCAGTGTTCCAGAATAATCCCACTGCTCTAGAATATGCTTTAGGCAATGCTCTTAATCCTATAAGCAATAGTGTTTGTGTTCTATCAGTTGGCACAGGGCTTGGTACAGTTGGTTTATTCGATCCTGTTCCTATCCCTCCTCCTACTCTTCTTCAAGAGTTTTTGAATGAATTTAAAGAATTTCTAGTATCACAGAAAAATTATACTAAAACAAAAATAGACCTATTAGTTAATTCAATTATTCCTAATTTTGAAAATATTTATCTTCTCCTTGATCTACTTTCTTTAGGAATAAGTGGTCCTCAGGAGGCTATCAATAAAATGTTAAGCTGGCTTTCTTTGTACGGAGCTAAAATAAGTAATAAGGACTTATTTTATTATCGATTTAACACAATTTATAATCCGGAACAAAATACAGAACTTGATAGCACCACTGCCGACTCTCTAAATTATATCAAAACCGCCGCAGAACAACAGTACAATCGAGATGCTTTGAAAATTCAGGCTTTTATTCAAAAATGCAAATTTTAAAATTAATTACATTTAAATTTCGGAAAAATCTGAGGTTTACGCTTAGACCGCCATTTACATGATTTTTAAGAGTTCTAAACATAATGTGTTATAATAAAAAAGAAAAAGGAAACATATGGCAGACTTATCAAATATTACCGCTTTAAGCGGTCTTACCATTACCAGTGATCAAACCACAGGGACTAATAATCCTAATGCTACCTTTGCCGTTAGCAATGTTACTACCGCTCAGAGAGATTTATTACAAAACGTTACTCCTTACGTAGTAAATAATGTTACATACAAGGTAAAACCTGGTACTGTGATTTTTAATATTACGACTGGTTTTTTACAAATTTTTGATTTTGTAAATAATGCCGGGATATGGCAAAACGTACTTTCAATAAATACAACTGCCACCGGAGCAGGCCTTACTAACGGAGCACCTTTTGTATTTCCATCCGGGCTAAGGGGAAACGTTGAAGTACCTGGTAACCAAGTCAATGGGTTCACTTATTTTGATGTTACCAACACAGTTCTTAGAACCTTTAAAAATGCCTGGCAGACAATTACCTCAGCTTAAAAAGCTTATTAGTAAATGAATTATAATACTCTTGTTGCTCAGATAATAGCTTATGCCAATAGAGGCGGTAGCATTGAATTTGCTGCCTCTATTCCCTATTTTATTGAGATGGGACAGCAGAAAATCTGGAAGGAGCTAAATACTCTTGGTTTTCAAAAGGCATTTGACGGTCAGTTTCAGGCAAATAATGCTAATATACAAAAACCTCCCGATTGGCAAGAAACTATTTCCTTAAGCTATGGAACGCCTGAATCCCTATTTACTAATAATGTAATTTTATTTCCAAGAAGTTATGAGTTTTGCATAAATTATTGGCCAAATGCCGATACTGCTACTATTGATAATCCACCGCTATTTTATGCCGATAAAATACAACCGAATACTAAGCCTTATGATAGAATTTTTATAAGCCCAACTCCTGCTCAAAATAATGTTTATCGGTTAATATATAATGGGCGACCTAATTTAATTACAAATCAGAATCAAACAAACATACTAACGGACTACTACCCTGATCTTCTATTTTATGCCTGCTTTTTAGAGGCTCTTATCTATTTAAAGGATGATCAGAGAATGCCTGTCTATACAAAATTATATCAGGAAAGCTTAACTGCTTCTAATAACCTGACAAAAGATCGTTACATTGATCGCAGCGTAAAAAGAGATATAGGGTAATTTATGGCTACGCAAAAACAGATGTTTCCTATTATCTATAAACCGGGAATACTACGTGATGGGTCTCCTTTTCAAGGAAGTTACTGCTCGCGTGGGCAATGGGTCAGGTTTTTTAGAGGCCAGCCTCAGAATATCGGGGGAATGAGAAATTATGTACTATATATACAGACTATACTTGAACTGTTGCCACCTAGCTCTACTCCGACCGCAGCTCTTATATACTATGATAGTGATGGAAATAAACACATTTTAGTTGGAGTTTCTCTTGTTACTCAGCAACATAAATATAGCCTAATAGATGCTACTTATAACAATATTGGCAGTCAAACCTTAACTTACTTTACAAAATTCCCTAACCCGACAAATACCTTGACACAGTTTGTGGTAGTAATAAGCATTATCAATAGCCTTCCAACGCAAATAATATTATGTCTGGGTATGAAAAACTACACAGATATTAATAGCAGCGAAGCCATTTCTAGCATATTGGCAAAGGAATCTACCGATGGTTTTTTTCAGGTAAATTTTCCTGATTTTGTTTTACAGGAGGCAACAGGAGGAATGCTTTACGTGGGAAGTAGATTATTTTACTACGGCAACAACGGCCTAGTTAGGTGGTCTTCAATTGCTCAAAAAAAGTCAAACGAAGAGACGCACTTACAAAAGCCTTTCCTGTTTTTCAAAGATAAATATTCCATTAATATTAGCACCGATAAAGTAATCTATGGTGCAGAATGGCGAGGAGGAGCAAACTCGCCGACTATAATCTTCTGGACACTCGGCTCCGTTGTTCTTATTACCAATACTACAGGTAGCAATAATCAGGCCACTAGCGATCCTGATGACCTTTCTTTTAGCAAAAAGGTATTATCAAGAGATAGCTCCATTCTATCTTCAAATAGCGTAGTTGAATATGACGGAATATTCTACTGGCCGGGAACGCAAAGGTTTTTTGTATTCAATGGCGTAGTTCTTCCGCTTGAAAATAATCTTAATCGTCAGACTTTTTTTGACTCGCTCGATATGAGTAAACGTCAAAGGGTCTTTGGCGTAAAAAATGTAAGCAGAGATGAAATATGGTGGTTCTACCCTGAAAAAGGGAAAGATGCTAATGTGGGATGTACCAGAGCAGTTATTTATAATGTTGTAGATAATACCTGGTATGATACGGCTATAGAACGGGCAGCCGGTTATTTTGATAATACCGGCGGTAATATGTACACTGTAGGAAAGAATTTAGTACCTTATACTAATGATCCCAATAGTTATGTCTGGGAACATGAAGTCGGAAACGATCAGGTCAATCTCTATAAAACACCAGATCAGCAGGTTAAAGCTATTCCTTCCTTCTTTACCACACCTATAATTTCTTATGCTACCTTTAATCCACAAAAACAGGTAGCAGGAATTGATTATAATATAAGTATACAAAGAATAGAGCCTAACATTGTCGGTACAAAAAAAATAAAAATGACTGTTAGCATTAATACATATGAATATCCTGCAAGTACTCCCGTAACGGCTACTTATGACCTTACTGAGGACAGAGGACTAGAGAATATTATTATACCTGCTATTAATGAACGTATACAGGGAAGAAACATTAATTTTACTTTTAAATCAGAAGGTATAGGCTCTGGTTATCAGATGGGAACTACCTTTGTTTTAGCTGAAATAGATGACGGTAGGCCATGATTAGCGTCTATCCAAAATATATTAGCGTTAAATACTGGGCAGCTACTGTTTGTGATGATTACTCGGATTTTCCTCTTCCCATCCTTCATGATGAAACAAAATGGGCAGCATGGGCGCAAAATTTAGTCGGCATCGAGCCTTTTGCTAGCAAAGGTATACCTGGGCCTTATAAAAATGCACGTAAAAAAGAAAAAGAACTTGCCTTTAAAAACTGGGAAGAATGGGCAAAAAAGGTTTATTTAGTAATGTTATCGCAGGATAATAATAATTTATAAGTAATTTATTAAACCATCTTTAAAAAATTGCGATTTTTTAAGTCTGCAAGACTTCTATGCTATAATAAAAAAGAAAAAGGTATGATGAAAATGGCAGCTCTTATTTTAATAATTGTTATTGGTGTTGGATCAGCATATTTTCTTGGCGATGACAACCCTGTCGAAGAAGTGGCAGAAAAAGTCATAGAACAACAAACAGGAGTAAACATTGATTTAACGCCTAGTAGCAAAGAAGATTCCAAGTGAACAATTTAATAGTCCTAGCTCTAGACCTTGGTACTACTACCGGCTTCGCTACGTGCGATAACTCTGGAAAAATCACTTCAGGAACTGCTAGTTTTAAAACAGGTAGGTTTGAAGGGGGCGGCATGCCATACTTACGTTTTAAACGATGGCTTACCGATTTTAAACAAACACTCGGAACTATTGATGCTGTTTATTTTGAGGAAGTAAGAGCGCATAAGGGCGTGGATGCTGCCCATAAATATGGAGGATTTGTTGCTCATCTGACCAGCTGGTGCGAACATCACGGGATACCCTACAGCGGCATACCTGTTGGAACAATTAAAAAACATATTACCGGCAAAGGAAATGCCGATAAGCAGTCTGTAATAACAGCCGTAAAAAACAAGGGATTTTCTCCCATTGACGATAATGAGGCCGATAGCCTTGCCCTACTTGATTTTGTATTAACTAATAACAAAGGAGCTTAAAATGTTTAGAAAACTCATCAGCTTAATTGCTGTTACTAGCTTATTATTTTCAGGGCTAACTTTAGCCGATAATAAATATTATGTAAAAACCGGAATAGGAATAAACCATATTCATACAGTTAAATTCAGCAATCATGATTTTGAAGGCAAAATTAGACTTACAAATAGCTTTCCATTAATTGAATTCGGAGTAGGCGTTAATTTAAACGAATCAATTAGGACTGAATTGCTTTTTGATTATTATTTTCAATTTCATACTGCTGAAACTTCATCTAATTCGAACAAAGATATTTTTAAAATATTAGTAACAACCAAAGCTGACAGTTTAATGCTTAATGTATATAAAGATGTATTTAAACTCGGTAAAATAACTACTTTTATTGGTGGGGGAGTTGGAGTCGCTACATTAAAAGAAGTTGGCAAAGGTTTTGCTCTCTCAGCAGAAGATAGAGTTTATGTCCCTTTAGAGAAGTCATCAAAAAAGATGTTTTATAAATTTGCTTACAAACTAAGTGGCGGTATAGACATAAAAATTAGCGAGACAGCTACGCTAGAGGCAAGTTATAATTATTTTAATCTAGGGAATAATAAAGCTAGAACGATTGGCGGCCTTGAAAATATCGGCAACCGCAATTACGGAGTTCATAATGTTACGGCAGGATTAAGGTTTGCAATATGAAATTAAAAGAATTACCAAAAGCTCCTATTCAGGTACAACGTGATAATTTACTTATTGAGGTAGAACAATTAAGAACTGCGTTACTTCAAAAAGATAATATCATTGCTTCAAGAAATAATACTATTACAGAATTACAAAATCAGTTATCCGTTCAAACTAATCTTACAGCTAGAAATAGCACAAGTCTTGTAAATACAGAACAAACTTTAAATTCAAGAATTTTAGAGTGTAATACTTTAAATGAAAGAATCGTTGCTAAGGATTTAATTATAACTGAAAAACAAAACACTATTACCCAGCTGCAAAATCAAATAGCTGTAGAGCGTTTGCGTATTCAGGAAAAAGAAGCTCTTATCGTTACCGCTACTTACGAAAAAGATTTACTTGTAGAAAATCATCAGCAATCCATAGCAGAGATTCGAGATCAATTAGAAGTTCAAAAATCGCTTGTGCTTGTAAAAGAAAACAGCTTAAGAGAGCTGGCAAATCTTAATCGTAATCAAGATTTATCAATGAGCAAACTTGAAGAAAAGGTGAATATTTTAAATTCCTCTTGCGAGCAACTTGAAACTACCATTCTTGAGAGAGAGGATATCATTAAAACTCTCGAAGAAAACAACCATAAAAAAGAGTTGGTTATAAAAGAAATGGAAAATACTTTACTCAAGAAAGACTTTATTGTTCAGGATTTGGAAAATAAACTAGCAATTTCTGAAATAAAAACTGCTCCCGCTATAAACTCTGAACTACTTTTTTTAAAAGCACAGCTTGCAGATAAAAACCTAATTATTGAATTGCTAAAACGTCAAAAAGCTCCTGTCTTTGAAATTTCCGGTAGTAAAATACCAGAATCACTAGATTTAGATAATATCGATCATCAACCGATTACGAATACAAATACCCAAGCAAATCCTCTTTTGCAGTTTGAGAATATGCACATTACCACATCTGTATTATTAAGCGGTGAGGCATGGACTCTTATAGAGGAAGAGGACTCAGACTAAGATTGCCTATTTTTTAGGCAGTCAATAAAAGCTTAAAAATCCAACCTTTTACTTGCTTAATTCACAAAGTTATCAAGGTTTTTTGTGGATTACTGTGCCTATAATTAAAAAGTTACTCAGCTTGTAAATTCATTTCCCGTAGGTTTTTACTTAAAGCTACCGCAGAATATCCGGTAATTTCTTTAAGGCGATGATTTAAAGCAGTAGTAGTTGCAAGGTTATTAGGATTTTCTGCTAATTTTAGAGCTAAATCCAAAAACTTTTTATCAGTTAGTAATTTTGTTATACCATATCCAGTGCCAAGCAGCTTGGCTGTTGTAATAGGATCATAAAACAATCCAAAAATTGCCGCACTAATCCCACCGGTAGTAGCTGTCCCTGATGGATTAGGAATATTTTTACTTTTTACAGCCATAGCTTTAGCAACAGTGCCTAATTTTTGTATTTTTTTAAAAGTTTCAGGAGTAAGTTGTTTTCTAATAGATTCAGAGTTCTTAGGATTGTATATTGCTTTAGCAAGAGCATTATAGGATAGACTATCAGTAGCGTAATTCGTAGCTTTATGGCCAAGTATATTTTCCAGTTTTTCTCTTTTTGCAACATCGCCGTATAACTTATCGGCTTCCTTAAAAGCATCATACCACTCAGGGTTAGTTTTACCATACTGCTCAATATCCTGTGAAATCGCTTTTTGTATTTTCTTAAGCTGATTCTTAACCCCGGCGTCTGTATCCCATTTTATAATTGAATTCAAGCTTTTCTTAGTACCGACTAGTTTTTTAACGTCGTACTCTTGTAGCGGTAACTTTATGGGACTCCCATATTGATTTAGCACTGTTGAAAATGGTTCAATCTCATTTTTCATAGTTTCAAGTGATTGTAACAGGCTCTTTTCATCAGGTGAAAGAATAGCCGTATCTATTTCAATACTATCAATTGCTTTTTTAAAATTAGTAGGTAATGTTTTAGCATCTCTTGGTAATGAAAGCTTTACTTTATCATATAAACCTGCAATATGACCTTCTACTTCTGGTGTCCTTGATGGGCCGATTTCATCAAAAATATCACTCAGGACTTTTTGTATCTGTTCTTCGGCAAGTGTATACTTATTTTTTAACTTATTACCAAAAATAGGGGCTTTTCCCACGTACTGATCAGCTAAAGCGGTTAATTTGGAGTCGGTAACTGCTGCTGCAGGTAAATCTATGCCTAAATCTCTTGCAGCTCTAGCTGCCTCAATATTCATACTCTTAGGCGTTAATCCCATAAGTTTCATTGGTATTTTTGCAAGTGTCTCGCGAGGTTTCGTAAAGTTATTTAACAGACTTTTACTTTTAACAATAGCAGTAGGAGTAGCAACGCTAGATATCAAATCAGCATATAATGGATCAATTCCCGCTTCCTGCATTAATCCAGAGCCTGCCCCTATGCTACTGCCCGTTCCTATATCCTTGGCAAATTTGGTTAACAAAGATTTACCACCACCTCCAATTGCACTTCTAGCAGCATTTACTCCGGTACTAGTTGGAAGAGGAAGGCTTGCCGTAGCTCCTCCAAATTCTCCGGCTTTATATAGAATATTCCCTAAACTATCGTTATCCCGAGGCTTCATGGCATCTAAAGATTCGAGGGCTTGATTTGTAGTGTCGGACATTACTTGTGCTGATTGCGGCAGGATTGGAGCAACAACTCCAGGGGCTACTTCCATAACACCTGCCCCTAATTGATCCGCTCCCTCTGCTAGCCCGCTTCTCATAAAACCTGATAATGCTCCCTTGCCAAATTGACCTACTCTATCAAGAAAAGATGGTGGTGGTTCTTTTGCTACAGCTTTAGGACTCCGGTATTTATCAAATACACTACTTATTCCATTAGAAGAATAATCCGTATCTATATTTTTAGGAGCTTTATATTTATCAAATTTACTCATTAACTACCTGCAAACCATCATTATCTATGGCATCTTGCACCCAATCTTTATGAACCCAATCTTTTACACCTGTTATCGGATCAACCATTAAAACCCTATCGCTGTTGTTAACGTTCTTAACTCCTTCATCACCACTTATACCGAGCATAGCTCTTAAATCATTAATAACGTTCAAATTTGTTGCCATATCATTATCAGGCGATATTGTCGGTATATGTTTAAATTCCTCCTGATTAGTATATTTAAAAGCTTTATTCAATTTCCCGCGTAATACCTCACCTATTGCCCAAATTTTTGCCTGATCCGGACTATATTCCTGATTGCTGAATTTTGACCTGAAGTTTTTTGCTAAGAGTGATCGCTCTCCTTCAGAGCCAAGGTTCGTAACAGTATTTTCTGCATGAGTCAGCATTCCTTTCAACTCTTCTAAAGCTTCCTGCTTTTCTTGCTTTTCTTTACTTTTCTTAAAATTATTTAATAAACTTTTCTCTTCTCTTTTATCTCTTCTAAAATTATCCAATAAATTATGATGTCTCTTAGTCTCCGCGAGTTGCCTTTCCTGGAATTTACGATGCCAGGCTTTATCTTCCCTGCTGTCGGCTAAAGCTTGCTCTGCTCTTTGATGTTGTAATATTTGATTAGCAATATTCTGATTTTCGGCAATAGCTGTATCCTCGCTAGTGTTATAAGCACTAAGCGCAGGATTCATCGCCCGCCCTATTACTCCTAAATTGTTTTTAAACCCACGCTGGATAGGCTCGCTAGCTAAACCATTACCAAGAGCAAGTAACGCATTATTTATTGCTCTATGCTCCTGATCCCTACTCATCCCTAAATTGCTTCGGGTACTGCTAACTGCTTTTGCTATTCCTTCGTCAAAAGGATTTCTTCTTTCAGGCACTGCTTGCATGCGATTTAATATTTCTTCTTCCATACTTATAGTTATTATTACATTTACAAAAACACTCTAAATCATTTTGACCACGCTTCTCGCCATTTTGCCGTTTGTTGTTCTCTTAGTGCTATATCATTAAACATTTTTGTTAAATTCTCCATGGATGGTAAAGGAGTATTAGGTTTACGATTAGGGTTGTTTAATATCTGTTGTATCCATTGTTCTTTGTTTAAACCTTTTACTAACAAAGGTTTTGGTTCTTCATATTGCGCCATAACCTGATCTAACTTTACAAACATACGAGGATCAGCAACCATCCCATTTGAGTCATAATCAAATAAGTCTTTAAATTGAGTGTTTTTTACTACATTGGTAAAATCTCTTACTAACTCACCGTATTTCGGAGTATAAAAGGCATGCTTGCCTAAAGGATTACTAACAGAATGTGAGTGAGAATAACCAGTAACTACATTAAGAGCATTCCTTATATCCTGTATCTCTTTTAATTTTTGTTGTTTATCATTAGCTTTTGCCTGCTCGACTCTAACTTGTTCTTGCCGCACTCTTTCCGCTTCAACGATACGGGCTTGCTCCTGTTCTTGTTTGATACGATTTTCTTCGGCTATTTTAAAAAGTCTTTGCCTTTCCTCTTCTGAGTTCATTTGCCCTTTTAATTGCATCATATCCTGATAGTATTTATTATATTGATCCCAATAATAATCAGCTCTTTTTACCTCTTCTAAATACAAAGGTAGATTCTTATTTAAATTACTGATTATTCTGACATTATCAGGTGTGTTATCCGGTACGCCTAAGGAATGCTTAAGAAAGGAATTAAAATCACGGCTTGGATTAGACTTAGACCATGAAAAAGCATTAACACCATTAACTACAGAACTGTTGTATAAATTATCTCTCTTAGCTGCCGCTTCTTTATATTGCTCTAATCTTTCAAGATATAATCTATTTAACTCCTTAACTCTTTCAGCCTCTGACATACTCTTTAAAACTCGCTGCCTTTCTTCTTCCTTCTTTCTTTGAATCTTAGTATTTTCAAAATCAGCATAATTCTTAATACCTCCCATATCCTGATTTAGGTTGCTCTCAAGCTCCGTCTCGCTATGACTTACCGGTACAGTCTGCGCATATTGTGCCAAAGCATGAATATTAGGCCTTAAAGATGGGGTATAAACAGATGGGTTACTACTGACACTAGGATTTGCAAATATACTGCTGATTTCTGGGCTTACATTGTATTTGACAATATCAGTACCCGACCCCCCAGGCCATTCCTGATTCCTCTCTTCTTCAAATCGCTCACGTTTTTGATTTAACTCATCTTGCGTATTTAGCCATTTGTCTACTCCTAGCTGGTTCATTCCGCTAATCTTACCAAGTACGTCCTGATACTCTGACAATCCTTGCTGACCTAAACTATTTAACCGATTTAAATCATTCATGTCGCTTTTATTAAAACTGCTCATTCTCCCCCGAAGTACATCCTGCAAGAGATTGTTTCTATTGCCAAAACGACTTTTAGCAATTCTATTGATAGCATCCTCGGTTTGTGATAAATGCGACTGCGATCCATAAGTACCTCTTCGCTCATGATCCATACTAATTCTTGCTTTTTCAGCTTTTAAGAGACGTTTGGTATCAGCATCAAGATGATCTACTTGCGGATTATAAATTGTAGGTAAATCACCAATAGCACGCGTTCCAACATTCTCTCTCCCCATTAACGAGCCATAAAGCCTATCTCTTGCTTCCCTTGAGGAATCATTATAATCATGCGATAGTTCCCCAAGTAAGCGATGCGAGGTGGCTAACTCTTCCGGCACATTAGCTACGCTTGAGCCACTATAAGTGGGAGTCGGGCTATTATAAAGATTTAGCCCTTTTTCAAGCACTTTAACTGCTGCTGCTTCACCATAAGGCCCCATGCTACCCGGATCACCACCGCTATTTACTATATTATATAATGCCTTCATCTTTTGCTTTGGGGCATTTAATTCTTCGTAAAACTTATTCTTATCTGCCGAATTTGCCAAATGTGAATATATATGCTGCTGATTGCCGAATTGCCCCAGCATATTAGTAAGTCCTGCTCTCTTTGCCTTTTCGGCGTTCCCAAGTGCATTTAAACTATTGCCAAGTCCGGAATTAAATTCAGAATCAAGACTCTGTGCATCGCTACTTAAGGCATCTATACCGACACGTGATAAATCAAGACCCTTATTTAGATTCTTATCAAATTTATTATAAAACCCCGATTGTCTGCTATTAGTCCTATCTCCAAACTGCTTTCCCATCA
>Ga0194129_10002856_pt1 | contig 25060 bp, 22 predicted proteins | sample TA2KigCa35mmetaG_FD_150862 | JGI IMG/M metagenome (GOLD analysis project Ga0194129, IMG submission 150862) | Freshwater microbial communities from Lake Tanganyika, Tanzania - TA2015038 Kigoma Deep Cast 35m | ecosystem: Environmental > Aquatic > Freshwater > Lake | place: Tanzania: Lake...
TGAAGATCAAATCATTAACAAAGAATTAATTCGTAAGAAAGAAAACTTAGATGTTGCAGAAAATGTAATGATGCATTGCAAAAACAACAATGGCTATGCATTACGAGTTATGAAAGATGAGACGCTTCTTTTTGCTCATATGGCTGACCCTGCTACCACAAGCAAACTAAAAAGCACCTATGAACTTGATCAGTATTCTCAAGAAAAATATACGATGTTGAAAATCTTGGAGCCGAATCAGTTTGCCGCTGACATTGGCTTTAAGTGTGAGTATAGTGTTGGCGATACCAAAGAAATGTGGTATTTCATCGTAGCAGGTAAAACTAAGGTTATGTAGTGGGTCGTAAACCGTATTGCAGATGCGGAGTATCTCCATGAACCTGCGTGGGACAGACTAATCTGCTAATCCCACACTAACGCTTTCCTCTTTACGGACAATCCTAGATGATCTAGGATTGTCCGTTTTTCTTTGGGGTTCTCCCTTAGATTAAAACCTTTTGCAATCCTGACTAAGCCGAAGTATACTCTGTCCATAATCCGACAAGAGGATACACATGAAAATAACACCAGAGGGCCGAGTCAAAGCCAAAGTCAAGGCTTTACTCAAAAAATATAACATCTACTACTTCATGCCTGCAACGGGTGGCTATGGTCGAAGTGGTGTTCCTGATTTCATTTGCTGTGCGCAGGGTCTGAAGTCTAAGCATGGATATTTTCTAGCCATTGAGTGCAAAGCCAATGGTGGCAAAGTTACGGCGTTACAACACCGCGAGTTAGAAAACATAAAAGAAAACGGCGGGATTTCATTTATCGTTGACGAGACAAAGCTGCCTGATCTTGAGGCTTTGCTCGCTGATCTGACCAGTTCCGAGGAGTAAAAGCCCATGGCTTTGGTTTCTGAACAGGTAAAAATTTTATTAGAGCGCATGGATCTCTACCCTGAAGAGTTTGTGCGTTCATACGAGTCACGCCGACTAACTACTAAATGGGGAGAAGTGTTAAACGAAGGTTGTTTTAATCCGGTTGAGAGATTCTTACTTGGGCGTAAGTATAATGCGTTAAGACGCAAAGCTACGCAAGAAGTAATTATGCAGACAATTATGGATAATTCACCCTCCGAAGAATTTAGTTTTGATACGGTGTCACGTGCGGCTAAAAAGCTGATGAATGCCCCTCGCATAAGAATGAAACAGAAATGATTATCACGGTAGACTTTGAAACCTATTACGACAAAGAGTTTTCTTTATCTAAGATGACTACTGAGGAGTATGTGCGTGATGATCGCTTTGAAGTTATTGGCGTAGGAGTAAAAGTAGATGACAACGAGACAGAGTGGTTTAGTGGAACACATGAAGAAACTGCGGAATTCTTGGGAAGTTTTGATTGGGCTAACAGCTTTGTTCTTGCCCACAATACTCTTTTTGACGGGGCTATTCTGTCTTGGCGTTTTGGGATTAGTCCTCTTGCGTGGTTAGACACACTAAGTATGGCCCGAGCAATCGACAACGAGGTCAGCAATAGCCTTGCAAAACTTGCAGAGCGTCTCGGGGTAGGACATAAAGGCAACGAAGTAGTTATGGCGATGGACAAACGCCGCAAAGACTTTAATCCTACTGAACTAGCAAAGTATGGCGAATACTGCCGCAACGATGTAGATCTTTGCTACAACATCTACAATATCCTCAAGCAGAACTACAAACTTAAGGAGCTTAAGTTAATTGATTTAACACTTAAGATGTTCACAAGGCCGACTCTGCAGTTGAACTTGCCATTGCTTGAGCAACACCTTGAAGAAGTTAAAAGTAAGAAAGAAGCCCTGATTGCCAAAGCTGAGGCAGACAAGGAGACACTGCTAAGTAATCAGAAGTTTGCTACACGACTACTAGAACTAGGCGTAGATCCGCCGGTTAAGTTAAGCCCGACCACAGGTAAGCCGACATTTGCTTTAGCTAAGAACGACGAGGAATTCAAAGCCCTTGCCGAGCACCCGAACGAAGAGGTGCAGGCGTTAATTGCCGCACGACTTGGCACTAAAAGCACATTGGAAGAGACAAGGACTGAACGATTTATTTCGATAGCGAAGCGTGGTAGCTTGCCTGTCCCTTTGCGGTACTACGCCGCACACACAGGCAGATGGGGTGGAGATGACAAACTTAATCTGCAAAACCTACCACGAAAATCCAAACTCAAAGATGCCATCTGCGCTCCCGATGGATACATACTAATTGATGCCGACTCTTCACAAATTGAAGCCCGTACTGTGGCTTGGCTTGCAGGGCAGAACGATTTGGTACGAGCGTTTGAAAATAGCGAAGATGTCTACAAGATCATGGCGGCTAGAATCTATAACAAACATATGAATCAAGTTGACGATGCTGAACGGTTTGTAGGTAAGACAACAATTTTGGGTGCAGGGTATGGCATGGGGTGGAAAAAGTTCCAGCTGCAGTTAAAAACATTTGGTGTGAACATGCCCGATCTTATCTGCAAGCACATTATCAATACATACCGCAATAATTTTGGTCATATAGTAACGCTTTGGGAACACGGCAACAGATGCCTAGATGCCTTGGCCTCTGAAGATTTAAAGACTACTAATTTTGGTGTGCAAGATCAGGCGGTAAGTTTATTGCCTGGCGTTGGGTTTGACTTGCCAAGCGGATTACCGCTTAAGTATATGAACCTACGCACCATTGAAGTGCAGAATCAAAAAACAGGCGTGTGGGAGAAACAGTACATCTACGATACCCGCAAAGGCACGACCAAGATTTACGGCGGTAAAGTTGTGGAAAACATTTGCCAAGCCTTAGCCCGATGCGTAATCGGTGAACAGATGCTACGGATTTCCAAGCGATACGAAATGGTGTTGACTGTCCATGATGCCATTGCTTGTATTGCCAAGGAAAGCGAATGGGAAGAAGCCGCTAAATATGTTCAAGAGTGTATGCGGTGGAGGCCCGAGTGGGCTAAGACTTTGCCGTTGAATTGTGAAGTTAAGTATGGAAAGAGTTACGGAACGACTGTTAAGTACAAAGGATGAAGAATGAAGGACAAGATTGATTACGCATCACATTACTTAGAAACTAAGAAGAAGTTAACAGAAGTGCATGAACTGCTTCTTAGAAACAAGTTTAAAGAAGCCGCAGGAATGATCAATGAAATCATAGTTGAATTACGTCTGATGCGCGCAGCGGTGAAAAGCCATGTCGAATAAATACACTTGGTCTTACAGTAGTATCTCGCTGTTTCAACAGTGCCCACGAAAGTATTACCGACTACGGGTTCTGAAAGACGTTACCGAGCCACATGCTGCACATCTTGACTACGGCAAAGAAGTCCACAAAGCTGCTGAAGATTATGTCTGTAACGATAAGTCTCTTAATCCTCGATATGAATTTTTAAAGCCAACATTAGAGGCGTTTAAGTCTTTGCCAGGAATGCGTCTATGCGAATACGAAATGGGGCTAACTAAAAACTTTGAGCCTTGTGGGTTTTATGACAAAGCAGTTTGGTTTCGTGGAATAGCAGATCTTTTAATTATTGATGGCGACCATGCACATCTTGTAGATTACAAGACAGGCAAAACTTCTCAGTATGCTGATACAAAACAATTAGAACTTCTGGCACTGTTAGTTTTTAAGCACTTTCCATATGTCAAAACTATAAAAGCTGGCTTAGTTTTTGTCGTTGCCGAGGATTTAGTCAAGGCGGCATTTGAGACCGAGAATCAAGACCAAGCGTGGGCCAAGTGGCTACCTGAGATTCAACGGCTAGAGTCAGCGATGACGGCTAATGTATGGAACGCCCGACCAAACTTTACATGCCGTAAGCACTGTGCCGTTTTAGATTGTGAACATAATGGGAAAGGAGAATACAGATGAGCGAAGTTACTCAGTGGATGGTTGACCAGTTGGTCAAGCCGGAAGTACAAGCGGAAGTTGCCAAGGCTAACGAAGGTCTTAATATAGATGCGGTGCGGTTAGCATGGCCGTTTAAGACCGAAGAAGAACTAAAGATGCTTGCTGAATGGCATCGTGAACAATTGCGTAGTATCAAGAAAAAGCAGATTAAAGAACACATTGAGCAGCATGGAGAAGCATTTCTATGAAGTTAGACTACATGCAAAGGCTAACTTTGGGCATCACAATTGCAAAAGAAAAGTGGCCTACAGGCGTTTACATGACTGAAGTTGCTCACGATGATTGGTGTAACTTCTATAAAAATAAACCATGCTCTTGCACACCTGATATAAACATAACCATTGACGATAAGAAATTTTACATTGATGAAGAAGGAGTCTTGCATGAAAGACTTAATTGACTTCAAAAAAATGTGGGAATGGTGCGTATTACGTTGGCGCACCTCATTCGGTTGTGTGGTGCTGGTGCTCATTGCATTTTGGATGGGCATGGCCCTGGAAGAAAAATTGATTACTGAGGACTGCCGATTCATGGGATCGTTCCGCGATGGAGCGCAGTCTTATAACTGTCAGCCGAGGGTGAGATGAACGATTTAAGAAAAGCAGCAGAAATGGCGTTGGAAGGTTTTGAAAAAATTTATGAGGGATTTGGGTTTGTAAAAGAAGAAGCAAAATTTAGGGATGATAAAGACGTTAGAGATTTGGCAACAGAAGTAAGAAAAAACTGCAATAAATGTATTAAAACACTACGCCAAGCACTAGCGCAAAAGGAGAAGAAAACTTGAACTTCTATAAAGCAGTCGCCATCCTCTGCGTAGTCGGTTTGGTTTGGCTACTTATTGATAACAAGATAGACCGCACTCACGCAGAAGGATTCAAGATGGGCATACAATACGCCTTGAAATCTAACCCGCCTAGCGAAGAACTTGAACTTGCGTGTGCAGGGTTGTGGATTGGTGAGCAGAACAAGAAGTATTGGAAGAAAACAAATGCCAATTAGCATAGACCCGAAAGACCAAAAGGTTTGGAAATACTTTACCGAGCGTAAAACTCCGGTGACAATCAAGCAGGCGATGAAAAAACTATTGATTAGCGAAACCCATGCAAGACGTGCATTGGATTATTTTGTTTTGAAGGGACTTGCCGAGATGAGCAAGCAAGGCGGTGTGAGATTTTACAGGGTGAAGGAATGAATACAGATCTTTTACAACGACTTGCCAATCCAGTCTACGATATTGAAGAAGCCCAAGAACTAATGCGGATAGCGGGTCTTGAAATTGTCCGACTCAGTGAGCGTATTGCGTACCTTAACGACTGTATCTATAAACTACGGGACGAGAACGACAGGTTGGCTCTTGACTTAGGTATCAGGGACAAACCACAATTAAGCAATCGACACTAGGGGGTAGCCATGCCTTACAAAGACAAGTCAGATCGCAACTACAAACAAGAGTACAAGAACTATGACGGGACCGAGGCAGTTAAGAAGAAACGGGCCGAGCGAAACCGCGCAAGACGGATGATGCTGGAGAAAGGGTTAGCCAAAAAAGGTGATGGTAAAGATGTACATCATAAAAAAGCTCTATCAAAAGGTGGATCTCATAAAGACGGTCTATCGATAGTATCTTCCAGTGCCAATCGTTCTTTTGATCGGGACTCTAAACAAAAGTTAATTTCGGAAACAAGTCCACGGGAAAGAAAACGTGCAAATAATAAATGATCAAATATTGTTGGTTAAGACTAAGTTTCCTAGTCGCATAACAGAAACAATTAAAAAAAGTAAGGTTGTACAGAAAGAAGGAGGAGTCAGTGAGGTAGCAGTAAACTGGGGTCTAGAAGAGGCGCAGATCCTACGCCGACTGCGCATCAAGCGCGTGCCTTCTCCAATTCAACGAGACTACGCTTGGCCTGGGTTGTATAAACCCATGGACCATCAGCGAGAAACATCATCTTTTTTGACGCTGCACCCACGAGCGTTTTGTTTCAATGAGCAGGGGACAGGCAAAACTGCTTCGGCAATATGGGCATCTGACTACCTATTGACGCAGGGCGTTATCAACCGCGTGCTAATTATCTGCCCCCTGTCCATCATGCAATCGGCATGGCAGGCAGACTTATTTAAATTTGCCTTGCATCGACATGTGGCTGTGGCCTACGGCGATAAACGCAAGCGTGCTGAAATTATTAACAACGGCTCCGAATATGTCATCATTAACTATGATGGTGTAGAGATTGTAAAAGATGTTATAGCCGACGGTGGTTTTGACCTAATTATTATTGATGAGGCTAACGCATACAAAAGTTCCCGCACTCAGCGATTTAAAGTAATGAAAAATCTTATTCAGCCGACCACATGGCTATGGATGATGACGGGCACTCCGGCTTCACAGTCTCCGCTTGATGCTTATGGGTTGGCTAAATTGTGCTGTCCCGAGCGACTGCCCATGACATTCGGTGGGTTCAGAGACACGGTGATGTATCAGCTGACTAGGTTTAAGTGGGTCCCAAAGCCGAAAGCAGATGAAGTTGTTCATAACACGTTGCAGCCTGCTATCCGGTTTACCAAGGAAGAATGCCTAGACCTACCAGACATGATGTATGCGTCTCGATACGTACCTATGACATCACAACAAGATAAGTACTACAAGCAGCTTAAGAAAGACATGCTTATAGCAGCCGCCGGTGAAGAAGTTTCTGCGGTAAACGCCGCCTCAAGCCTGACTAAATTACTACAGATTTCAGGTGGAGCAGTCTATACCGACAACGGCAATGTAATTGAGTTTGATGTTTCAAATCGTCTCAAGGTAATTGAAGAAGTTATTGAGGAGGCGTCGCACAAGGTTCTCATCTTCGTGCCTTTTACTCACACCATACATCTTTTAAAAGATTATTTGACAAAGCATGGAGTTGCATCGGAGATCATTAACGGTGATGTAAGTGTTAACAAACGTACGGACATCTTTAAACGCTTTCAGGAAAACCCTGAGCCGCGAGTCTTGCTTATCCAACCACAAGCTGCAGCGCACGGAGTAACATTAACGGCTGCAAATGTTGTTATCTGGTATGCCCCGGTAACATCCATTGAGACATACTTACAAGCAAATTCTCGTGTGCATCGGCAGGGACAGAAGAATCCTGTAACTGTGGTACACATTGAAGGCAGTCCTGTAGAAACAAAGTTATACAACATGTTGCAAAGCAAACTAGATTTCCACACAAAGATTATTGATTTGTACAAAAACGAAATGAACACTTGACACAGTACAGTTTTCATTTACAATAAGAAAAAACAAAACCAAGAGGAAACCATATGGATTCATCCATAGATAAAATCGTCGCCGTTTACATTAAGATTCGTAACGCGAAAGAAGAACTTACACGCGAGTACGATGATAAAATTGCCGACCTTGACGAACAGATGCGCACGCTAAAACAAAAACTTCTAGACATCAGCAAAGAGACTGGTGTTACAAGTTTTAAAACAGAAAACGGCACTGCCTACCGCACGATTAAAAATCGGTACTGGACTAACGACTGGGAAAGTTTCTACGGCTTCATGCGTGAACAAGGTGCTATGGAGTTGCTGGAAAAGCGCATACATCAGACTAACATGCGCGAGTTTTTAGAGGATCACCCCGAAGTGCATCCACCGGGGTTGAATGTGGATCAAGAGTACGAAATCACCATTAGGAGAAAGTAATGAGCAATGTTGCTTTGTTTAACCAAGACTTACCCGACTATCTTAAAGAAGTCGAACTCGACGACCTGACCAAATCACTGGCAGGTAACACTTCACTAAAACGTATCTCGGTGCGTGGCGGTGTATTCCGCATGATGGTCAATGGCGAAGAGATTGCCAAGAACGAAAATCGTTCGATGAACGTGATCATTGTTAACGGCAATCCAAATGTATCCCGTCAGTTTTACGCTAGTGCCTATGTTGCTGGTGAGACTTCTGCACCTGACTGCTGGTCTAACGATGGCATTACACCTGACGCCAGCCTTGAGTCTCCGCAAAACTCTACCTGTGACGGTTGCTCGCAGAACATCAAGGGTTCCGGTCAAGGTGAGTCTAAGGCTTGCCGGTATCAGCAGCGTCTCGCGGTAGTTTTGGAAACCGATATTGGCGGTGATGTGTTCCAATTGTCTCTTGCGCCGACTTCAGTCTTTGGCCGTGGCGATTTAGACAAGATGCCGTTCCAGCAGTATGCCAAGTATGTAGGTTCGCAGGGTAAAAACATCAACACACTGGTTACCGAAATGCGGTTTGACTCCGACAGTGCCACGCCCAAACTGGTCTTTAAGCCTGTTCGGTTCCTCCATCGTGAGGAGTGGGAAGTTGCTAAAGAGAAAGGCAATACCCCCGCTGCTAAATCTGCAGTTATCCAAACCCCCGCACAAACTGACGGTGCTAAGCCTAAAGCTATTGCTGCCCCCGCAGCCAAGACCGAAATCGCCGAGCCGGTCAAAAAAACTGCGAAGAAAAATGTTGAACCAGCAGCTAAGAAAGAGTTTGCTGACGTACTTAACCAGTGGTCCACCGATGATGAGTAATCATGTCGGAGACTCGCGGTTATTCGTTCAAACTGGTTGAAGTAAATAAGCACGCTCCCACAACCCACCCCGGCGTTTTGCTGGGGAGGTTGTGTATTGCTCAAGATATTCCCGTTGCTGATGTAGCGCAGTTTTTTGACGTAAGCCGTATGACCATATACAAATGGTTTAAGGGTCAAGAAATGCCACGCAAGAGGCACACAGAAAAGATTGAGGAAGTGGTTGCGACACTCAAAAACAAAATCCACTTGGATTAAGCATGGCAACAACAGATCTGCTATCAGCGGTGCTATCCACCGAGGGGTGGTATTGCGTCGTAGGGCTAAAGAAAAAAGGACTGCCAAAGCAAATCTTTGTGCAGACGCTGGTAGAAGCAGAAAAGGAGATACAGAATTTATTAGACAAGCAGTATGACGTTTACTTTGCTTGCTCCAAATATGAGGGGCACTCAACTCGGACAACAGACAACGTCAAAAACATTAAGTCTTTTTGGTTAGACATCGACTGCGGTGAAGGTAAGCCGTATGCCGATCAAGCCGAAGGGGCCATGGCGCTGCTGACATTTTGCAAAGCACTCGGACTACCAAAGCCGACCATCGTAAATTCGGGGCGGGGGCTACATGTCTACTGGCCGCTAATCTCAGCGGTCTCTCGGCTTGACTGGAAACGGGTTGCAGAAAAACTAAAGAAGCTGTGCGTTGAGCATGGGCTGGAAGCAGACCCTGCAAGGACATCGGATGCGGCATCTATTCTGCGAGTGCCGGAGACACTTAACTATAAGTCTGATCCCCCTGCCCAAGTCCAACTGCAGCACCTGTCTAAGCCTGTAGATTTTGAGTCTTTTAAAACTTTGTTGGGTGTATCAGATACCGACGGAGAAGCGCCTGACTATGCGACTAGCAATTTAAATGAGTTGACCAAGTCGCTGATGGGTAACCGGCAGTCTCGGTTTCAAACCATTTGGTTAAAGACTCAGAACGGTGAAGGCTGTGCTCAGATTAAACATGCAGTAGATAATCAAGACTCTTTAGAAGAACCACTCTGGCGTGGGGCACTGTCGATTGCGGCTTATTGTATTGATAGCGATACAGCAATCCACGATATATCCAAAGATCACCCCAGTTACTCTGCTCAGGAAACCGAGAACAAGGTTCGGCTGATCAAAGGCCCATACACCTGTGAGGTGTTTAATAAAAATAATCCTAATGTCTGCGATCAATGTCAACACTGGGGGCAGATTAAGTCGCCGATTGTTCTTGGTGCAGAGATAGCCGAAGCCGCACCGGAAGATAACGTCATTCAGGTTACTCCACCGGCAGCGTTTATGCCGGTTACTTACAACATACCTGAGTTTCCGTTTCCGTACTTCCGTGGCAAAAAAGGTGGGGTGTATTGCCGCCCAGCCGATGAGGGGGAGCAGCCAGACCTAATCTACGAGCATGACTTATATGTCGTTAAGCGCATGCGCGACCCTGAGTATGGCGAAGTTGTTTGGATGCGGCTGCATACACCGAGAGATGGCGTAAAAGAGTTTGCTCTTGCGGCTATGGACCTGCTAGCAAAAGAAAAACTACGGGACAAACTCTCCTATCACGGCATTGTCGCTATGACGAAACAGATGGACGCCATCATGCTTTATATCGTTCGCTTTACAAAAGAGTTGCAATTTAAACACGAGGCAGAAATTATGAGAACGCAATTTGGTTGGACCGATAAATTTCGTTCCTTTGTTGTTGGTGATAACGAAATCTGTGCAGATGCAGACAAGTACAGCCCACCATCTAGCTACACAAAAGAACTAGTACCGTGGTTTGAGCCACAAGGCACGTTAGAAGAATGGCAATCGGTTATCAATGTGTATAACAACCCAGGCTTTGAGCCGATGGCATTTGGCTTTTTTACCGCTTTTGGCGCACCGCTTATGAAGCTGCTGAACCTCAAGGGTGCCATTATCAACCTGATTAACAACGAGTCCGGCACCGGCAAAACAACGACGCTAAAAGCCATGCACAGCGTATATGGTCATCCTGAAGAACTTATGCTGATTGCACGGGATACCATGAACGTCAGGCTGCATCGGCTTGGCGTAATGAACAACCTTGGGCTTGGTTGTGACGAGATTACCAAGATGACTTCAGACGATTTTTCTGACTGGGCATACGCTGTTTCTCAAGGCCGAGGCCGTGCAAGGATGAAAGCCAGCACAAACGAGGAGCGCAAAAACTTTGCCCGGTGGGAAACTATCTTGCTGTGTTCATCGAACGCATCGGTTGTGGACAAACTTAAGGCTTTAGTCTCCTCTGCCGATGGCGAGTTGATGCGAGTTATTGAGTACGAGATTCCCCCCGTCAAGCTGCTAAGCAAAGAAGAAGCTGACGAGATTTACCCCAGGTTGTATTCCAACTATGGGCACGCAGGGCGGATATATCTGAGAGATTTGGTAGCTAACTTAGAAGAACGCCTGCAAGAAGTCAGGGACATACAAAAGATTATCGACAAAAAGGTTGGCTTCACTAATCGTGAGCGGTTCTGGTCTGGGGTTGCAGCCTGCAACATCGCTGGGGCTTTATTTGCCAGACGCCTCGGGCTTTTCGACATTGACGTCGGCCGTGTTTTTAAATGGATGCTGACCCTCTTTGGTGACATGAAGGAAGAGATTAAGCCGCCGCTTACTAGCCAAGCCAGCATCATCGGTGAGTTTTGGAATATCCATCGCAACAATACGCTGGTCATCAATGGTGAGGTCGATAAGCGTACCGGGGTAGAAATGTTGCCGATTCTAGAGCCGCGTGGAGAACTGACGATTCGTATGGAGCCGGATACCATGAAGCTGTTTATTACGGCTACGGCACTACGGAGATACTGCTCTGAGCATCGGATTACGCTGAAAGATGTCTTGACTTCCCTGACCGCCGAGGGCGTCTACGGCGGCATGATTAAAAAGCGTATGTCCAAAGGCACCAAATTAAGTGCTGTCCCTCCGGTAGATGCTTATGTCTTTGACTGCTCTAGGGGTGACTTCCTTGACCCGGATGTATTTATAGCTGCAGGGCAGCACGGGTTAGACGACCCTGATACACCTCAAGACGCTGAGGCACCCGCAGAAGAAACAGTGAAAGATGCGGATTAACGGGATAAATTATGAGATCGACTGGATTAAATTCAAGAAAGGTCGATCTTTTTTTGTCCCGTGCCTTGATGCCGAGGAGGCTAAGGCTGTTGTAAATACCACCATGGACCGATTGGGTTTTGAGGTCAAAGTAAAGTTAGTGATTGAAAACGGGTTTCGGGGCTTGCGCGTGTGGAGATTAGGGTAGTAAACTCCGCCCTGACAGCATCTCCTCGCTGTCGGTGCCCATGGCACTCCTCTTGGTGGTTGAATTCCTTCAACCTTGCCCCCGCCTAGTGCGGGGGTCTTTTTCAGTCCTCGTCCCTGCCGTACTCCAGCATAGGGGAAACCCTGGGGCGCAGCTTCTTTTGTATCTGAGCACCGAACACTTCTGCTTCGGTTTGGCTCTTAGCCCTACGCTTAAATGAGTCGACGACGGTTTTAGGTTCGATCCGGTATTCGGGATATTTTTGATTGAATTTTTGAACCTTCTCAATCGTGTCCTCATATCCGTCAACATTCCCGCGTTCCAACCAAAGCCGATTCATCAGGGTTTCCCTGCGGTCTAAGACTTTTTGTTCGTAGGTCTTGGCTTCGATGGCAGCTTTCTGCTTCTGAGCGAGGCGTTCTGGCTGTAGCCCTATCGACTGCATGGCGATTTCCCAAGCCGAGAAGTTATCAACCAGCTTAATACCAGACTTAGTCTTAGCGCCCTCATCAGCCAACCGATAAGCAGAGACTGGCTTAGCCACAATAGCCGGTGCGGCTTTTTCAAAGGCGCGCTGATACTGACCCTGCTCCATCAACTCAACTGCTTCTGCCCAGTTAACCATAAGGCCGACTACAGGGCCAGCATTAGCAATAGCTCCTTCTACTACGCTTTCCCTAGTGTCTGTAGAGAAACGGGGGTCGCGCAGCCAAAGATTTACGGGGTCAAGACTTACACGCTCGGTCAATGAGCCGCCAGTTATCACTGAAGCGGGGCCACGCACTGCAGCTTCCATAGTCGCACGACCAGCTTTTTTAGCGGTCTTTTCTTCCATACCCATCTTTTTGTATAAGTCAGCTACATAGCCACCAAGTTCAACTTCCATGTAATTTTTAAACCAGTTATCCCAGTCAAAAAACTCATCGTCGTCATCGTTGCCTAGCATCTTAACCAGTGTACCGATACCTAAAGTAAAGAACGGCAAAGCCTCTGCACCGCCAAGCAAGAACGTCATACCCAAAATGCCTGCTAGTCTACGACGCCCTTCTTTATAAGTCTCTCGGCGCTGAGCATCGGCTTCGGCAATTCGCTGGTCTATAATGTTTTGCGGAATCTTGTCTTTAATCATTTGCTGCCGGAACTCTTCTATTTCGGCTTTGCGGAAGGGGGCAGCAAAAGTAAAGTAAAAGTTGCGAGCTACAACGTAAGTAGCTAACACAGAGTACTGCTTAAACTTAGTTAACACCGAAAGCAGCGGAGGCGTGAAATACCGAGGCTTCATCTGTCGGGTAAAGTCACCCAGAGACAGGCCAGCAATATCTTTGGCTTCCGTAATTGCTAACTCAAAGGCTTCGTCTGGCGTATTGGATATTGGGTTGCCTGCATTGTCGCGCTGGATAACGCCACGCAGGTCTTTCTTAGGCTCGTTTAAAAACTTATCGTAAGCTAACTCAAACACAGATAACAGTGTTACTTCACGGTTTAGCCTCTCAGACTGATGAAACAATGCAGCAATAGCTCGTTTGACTGTGTTGTACCGCCCCGTATAAAGCTCTGATGGCCGACCACCAATGTCCATAATGTCATTGGTCTGCGAAATATTGATGTCGTTATCTTCAATAAACCGGTCTGCCGCTCGTTGCATCAATGGGTCTAAGTTGCCGCCTTCTACAATCGACGGAAACTCCATCTGCATAATCTGCCCTTTAAGCGCCGGACTGATCGTGCGTTTTGGCATTGTGGCTGTGTACCGACCAAGATTTTTAAGCATTACAGCGTTTGACTTGGCATACCCATACCGGCCACCGATATAAGGCATCGTAATCGCAGCCATACCAAGTATGTTTAGCATGGCCGAGAACGGCGCAGACAGCATGAAATAGAACGTAGCATCTGATAGTTTGCCTGCTACCACCGCAGACATACTGGTATCTTCATTACTAAGAATAGTTGGAGTACGTTTTTCTACTTCTTTAATATAGTCGTCGTAAACATCAGAGTTGGGTAGATCTTTGATGTAATCTTTAGCGTTCATCAAGTTGTTGACAAACTTTTCAGCAAACTTAAATCGAGACTGCTGATATGCGGTATGGACTGCTGTAGTAGCAAATACCCGAATCATATCTTCGCTAGCACCTTGGATAGACTGCCGGTTAATAAACATCTTCCGAACACTCTGTTGTGGTAGCAAGATATAAATTAACTGATCTAAACTTTCTTTAAGTTCTTTCTTAATGTCAGCTACATTGTTAGCCGTAACGTTGTCTACCAACTCCTGTGCATCTTTTAGTACTTGTGTTGAGCTAGCATTTTGGTTGTACAACTCTGAGATTCCGTTGCCTTTACGTATGGTATCGGCAAGGCTTTTTTGTTTAGCGTTGCCTCTTGATAATTCTTTCTGACGCTTGCGGAATGCTAACTCTCTACCTATCGCAGTTTCAAACTCGTAAAACTCTTTAAAGTTTCCGCTGCCAACTTGGAACCAATACTGCCCAAACCGCCGCAAAGGAAAGTAAGGTTTAACTAACTTGTCCGGACCAAACTTAGCATTTATCTCTTTTATAACTTTTTGCCGCTCAGCTTTAGGCAATTGCAACGCCCGCTTCTTCATTTCCAAAATCATTGTATTAATAGAATCGGCATAGAAGTCGCGTACACGACGATATATATCTCTAAACTCAGGCTTTAATCCGTTCCAAGCTGCCTGCATCGCTGGGTTTAAAGAGCCTGCTTGTGCTGTATCCGGATCAATTCCTCGGATAGTGGACTCCAACATAATTCGACCCATAAGCCGAGACTGCCCAGGATTGCGGGCTTGTGCTCTTGTCCAGACAGTCAGAATGTCCTTAGCCTTGGTCATAGTGCGGTTTCGGTCAGCAATCATCTGCTCAATAATCCGAATGGCGCCACTAATTTGCGGAAACTTAGTTTTAGTTAAATCATCAATCTGACGCAGGTTAGCTACACCAAGAATGGCTTTACGGAACACAGTATTACCGGCATCCCACATTGCTCCCGTAATCATGGGCAGCATGTCGCTCCACCGCGTATGGCCTTTAATTGCGTCTTCAACTTCTTTGGTAAGTTTTACGCCAGTTTGTTCTGCAGTGCGCCATGTTGTTGAAATTGGCCCCCGAACGCGTTTACCTTTTGGCGCAAACCGTGCACCTGCGCTGATTGCCGTGCGCGTCCGTACAGCCGAAAATAGCTGCGTAGCCGTAGCCATGGCATTACCAGCAAGGTTATCAATCCCAACCATCTGATAAATTGCACGGACAAGTCGGGTGAGAAGAGGCACTTTGGCCGGTTTATATTCAATCTTTTCAAGCCGGTCTCGAAAAGATTTATTTGTATAGACCTCTGATACAAATTCATGGATGTCTGTAAGGCCATACAAATCTAGCGGAATGCTAGCAACTGCATATTCATACATCTTTTGCAGTTCTTTCCTTGCTGCACGCTGACCTTCTGTTAAGGTTTCAAGGGGCGCATTAAGGATGGCTTCTGTAGCCGCATGTAAAACTTCGTGTAAAAACGTATCGTTTGTAGCGTTATCAAAATCTATAGTAATAGCGTCAAACGCTGGGTAATAAGCGCCAGCAATTTCTAACCCACGGATGTTATCTTCAAAAGCCTTATTTACGTCTGTAAATTCAGCGATAACTGGCTGCAGGTTGTACCGACCCGCTCGGATATGCTTGATGCCGTCGTAGACTTTTTCAAGGTTTTCTTCCCGATCATAGTTTTTAAAGTATTTGTCGTACACATCGGGATAGGTTAACTCTATGTAAGAAAACAGACGCGTTTGCTGCTTAGCCGACTTTAGATCAATCTGACGCCGTGTCAGATCTCGCCCACCGTTAAATATAATCGTAGTCGGTAGGTTAAGATTAGCAAGCACTTCAGCAAGCTCTTTGTATAGCGGATTAGTAAGCCTAGAAGAAAGCAGGCGCAATGCGCCGCTAAGATCTCCCCTGGCAATTGCCTGTGCTACAGGCTGAGAAATTGACCCCGCTTTTAACGACTTGTTAATTATTTGGTCTTCGAGGCTTCCCGGCGCAACTTGCCCAGAAAATCTGGCACGCTCGCGCTCTTCTTCAAGGTTGCCAGGGCTAGATTCAATTCCTCCAGGTATTCCGGGTTCGCCCCTTGCTTCTCCCCCAAGTCCCTCCACGAGGTCAGCACGGCGTTCATCTCTCCTTTCGAAGGAGCCAGAGTCTTGGAAGCGCTTTCCACGAGGCTTAGCGTTTGCATCTGTATTTACCTTTCGAATAAATTCAAAAATATTTTTATTACCACGTAAAATTTTAAATACTCGACGTTTAATATCACTTATTGTAGTGTCGCCAAATTCAAGTTCTTGACCTTCCATTCTATACATAATTCGCTGCATCTCAGCAGAGAAATCGGCGTTGTGGCTACGCACTTTATGATGAGCAAGTTCATGGATCATCGTCCCCACTAATCCAGCAGCGGCATCACCCATTTTTTCTGCTTCGGTTACAGCCGGATTTATATACGAACCGTTAAAAGGCAATCGGATGCTTACACCCCGATACTCTGTATCAAAACTTATGCCGATAGCCTCGTTGCGAAGATCTTTATAGTCCATGATGTCGGCAACATAAGACCTAAGTATTTGAAACTCGACACCAATTTCGTATATAAACTTATCAAAACGCTGACCAAACTTATCTCGGGCCATTTGCACCAAAGATGTGCCACTTACATTGGCTAATTTTTGACTTATCTCAGCCTTTTTAGCTTCCCACTCTGAGTCGGTAATGTCGTCTTTATACCAAGCGTCTTTGGCGTCTGATAACTCTTTGTCTAGTGCTTTAATCTTATTTTGATCTGGCAGTTCAACGTTGTCATGCAACATGACGCGATTAGCGTCAACATCCAATTGATTAATTTTAAATTCATCAAGATTAATGCGTGAGTTCTTAAGATCATCTTGAGATAACTCAGGAATAACCCGACCTTTAACAATTAGTTTGCCTTCTTTTACTTCAATTACATCACCTTCAGAAATAGCAGACGCAACTTTAACAACCCCAGCATCGCCTTTTGGAGCAAGTTCTTCAGACGCAGTGGCTTTAATTACGCCTTTGTCGTCATACAAATATTGTATAGATCCAAAGTTCTTAGCTTCATTACCTAAGTCAACAGCACCGTAAATTAAATTAAGATAGTTAATTAGCTGTTGAAATCCTTTTTCCGTAGTCGGAGAAAATCGTTGCCGATTTAAATCAAACGGATAGTTAGGATCTTCTGGCTTTACATTTTTGTTGGGGGATACGTCAAGATAAAAATATCGAGGCACTGGCTTAGCATTAAATCCTGCGCCTATAGAAACTCTTCCGTCAAACTGCCAAAGTCCGTTAGACAATATACGAAGATTATCTCCGTACATAAATCGCTGCGGAATTTTTTGTACATAAATTCTAGCAGTGCCCCAGTCAAACTTTACATCAGCAAATTGTGTGTATTTATCGTATGGAAACTTGTTTCCAATATCGACAGAGTTGCCGTTAAAGGTTACAGAAATATCTGAAAACAGAGGACTCTTTTCTAAAACAGCATAGCTAGACACATAGTTGGGTATATCAATTGCTATGTCTTCACCAGTGCTAGAATCTTTATAAGACTCCGGCACGACAACTTCTGCAAACGTACCATGTCCATCTGGAAACATTTCCAGGTATTGAGTAGGAATGTCGGCACCGGAATAAACCTGCACATTTGGGGCAAGGTTAGGGTTATCCATAGCCTCTTCAAGTTCTACCCCCGTGCTTTCTAATACACTTAATTTACCATCTCTGTAAGTAACTACTTTGATGCGTTCGTTGTTAAATAGAAACTGCATCTTGGCAATACCAAGACCACCGGAATCTCGTGTACCTTCTTTTTTAGTACCAGCAATTGTAAGAAACGTTGTTGAAAGGGTTTCAGGAGACATACCTGTACCGTTATCCAGTACAGAAATAATCCGCGCGCCGGAATCAACACTTACAGAAATAGTGCCTTGTACTAATTCTCCCCGCTCTTGCATCGGTTTAATGGCATCAAATGAGTTTTGAACCATTTCTTTGACCGACACTTTTGGCATTTCTTTTGGTTCGCCATATAGCTTGGGGCCAAGAAGTTTTGAAAGCCGCCGAACATTTGCACCCGGCTTAGCTTTAATAGTTTCTCCAGACGGGCGTAGGTCTGCAGGCTTTGCTGTAGTCGCTAATTGATCAAGTAATGCCTCACCCTCGGGGGAAAGTGAGTTATTTGATAGGGCTAGACCCGAATCCCTAAGTGCCTTTAAGGTTTGAAACTTAACCGCACCTACTTTTCCAGCCTGCAGTTTGGTAGCCGCGTCTAAAAACTGTGCGTCATTCATCCCCTCGGGTAGTCCAATAGGGGCGGCAGCAGGAGGTTGCGCAGGTGCGGCTGTTTCAGGCGTTTGTAAGCTATTAATTAAACTTTGAACTGTCTGTACTGGGTCGGCCCTAAGAGATTTATTAATTGCCGTAATTTGACCTGTATCTAAGCGTTTACCTATTTCTGACTGCGAAAAATTTTCTGGCGTCAGACGATTACGTTTAGCTTGTTCCAATAAAAATTCTAATTCAACAACAGCATCATCGGCAGAAAGTGGTTCCGTACCTTCATACGCTGGAGTGTCAGTAACACGATATGCAAACCCCGTAGGCACTTCAACAGGAACAGTTTCAGTTTTAAGCCCAGCCCGAACTTCATCCTCAATTTTTTTAAGTGCAGCGACCCGCTCTTTTAAAGGTAAATTAGCAACCTCAGATTGACGGGCGGCTACGCCTTTGTTTACAGCTAACTGCTCATTAAGTTTGTTGACTTGTTCTTGTACGGCAGGGTCTTCAGCAGCGGCCAAAGCGTCTGCAATAACTTTATCTACACTAACTATTTCACCTTGTACTTGCTTAAGTGCCGAGTCTACTTTTGCCTGTGAGCCACGCTTAGCCCCCGAAGCTACATCTTTAGATGCGTTCACAAGGCGGGCTGCTGAACCGGCAGCAGATGGATAGTTAAACAAAGCGCCAATCGGTGCAGGTAACTGAACCCCTAACCCAATCATATCTTCGCTGGATGGGATGTTTAGTTGTGCGGCAATATCAGCATAAGCATCTTTGGCTTTCTGTATTGACGTATCAAGAGCTGTTAAAGATTGGGTAACTGGGTTATTTGGCTGTCTTTGCAGATCTTGATAATGTCTTACAGAGGCTTTTTCTTGGGCCGAAGACGTCGGGGTAATTGAAAACGTTGAGCTTAATGGACTTGGCTGTGGCGCTGCTCCAACTCCAGCGACGTCAGTAGGCACCCCAGGAACAGCCACTCCTGCGGCTCCAGGCTCTGTAGGGGTAGCGGCAACTCCTTCTTCGGTAACTGCCTCACCAGGTGCTTGAAAGCTAGGCTCAATTCGTCCGGTGACATTCGGGCCAACAACTCCTGCTGCCATTTTTCGTTGTTCATAGGTCTCCACCATTTGGTCGAGTTCTTCATCAGTAGCATCACGCCCATACATCTGCTTAAAGCCGGTGGCAAACGCTGTCCTAACTTCGGGGGCAGCTGCTCTAGATTCAGCCGCAGCTTCACTTGCCGAAAGGGCATCAAGTCCGGCGATAAGTCGTTCTTCTTCTGTTTGCTTAACTCTTTTATATGTGCCTACCGCCTCAAACGGTCCGGTTACTAATTCACCAGCAGCCTCGGCTATGACCGCTGCGGGGTTGGGCACTTCTCCAATAGCTAAAGAGCCAGCAGCTTCACCGGCACCACCTAAACCTGCCTGCTTACCCATCTCTTTAGTAAATTCTTTAGCGGCGACGGTGACGGGCTTATTTGTTTTTAGCGCCTCAACAATTTTCCCTGCGGCTGTGCCTGCTGTTTTTAAAGATATGGCGTCAAAAGTGCCGATGACACCAGAGCGAATCGCGGCATTTTTCCAAGCCTCGTCGTGGCTTTCACCTTTTTGTAAGCGATCAACATACTCATTACCAAACTGAGATATGGCTGAACCAACACCACCTCCAACCGCACCGGCAGTTGGGCTTAAAAGCCCCAGTCTTGCCAAAAGAGAGGTTGACACCATATAGGCCATAGCTGGAACAGATTCAGCACCTAAATCAGCAATAACGCCAACGGGATTAGACATAAGCGCAGCACCCGCTTCTTTTGCCGATTCTAAAAATGCAACATCGTCGCCCATCGCGGCTTTTAAGCGCGCTGTTTCTGGACGTAGAGGACTTCTAATTTGTCGTTCTTTGGCTTCTTTTTGGAATTTAGCAATATCTTGTGCGTATTCACCAGCCTCTGCTTTGTTACGCTCGTAACGTTTTTTTACATCTGGTGGAGCTAATGGAACACCAGGGCCACCATACTCTTCTTCATCTCGTAACATTGCCCCACGAGAAATAGCAAAAGCCTCGCCTTTTACGTTGCTACGAAAACTTTCAAACCCTGATAACAACGCGTCTTTAGCGTAGCGATAGTTCCTAGCAAAAAGCCCCTCATCTGCTGGCACTACAGAGCTTGGTTGGGTTGCAGTAATTTCCTCCGGCGATACAGGAGTTGGTGTCTCTACCGCAGCAACTCGTTGAGCAGGAGTAAGTGCTGGTGCAGTCGGCGCAGCAGGGACCTCAGCTTGCAAACCGATACGCCTTGCAAACTCCCCAAACGGCAAATCAGAGTAAAACTTTTTGTGGAGTCCTGCTGCTAGTTCTTGATCTGATAAGTCATTGTATTGGGGGTATTTTTTTCGTATTTCTTGAATGTTCATTAACGAATACCAACCGGATCATTTGCGTTAGGTGCACCCATCCTACCACTACTTAAATCTACCCCCTGCACTTGATACAGTTTAAATACATCTTGTTGAATCTTATCTCGGATAGCTTTAATTCTATCCGCAGCGGCTTGATCACCTGCAGCAGCTTTCCTTATATCTTCTTGTAGTTTAGGATCAAATGCAGCCCGAGTAGTAAACTCGGCATTGGCATCTTTAGCCGCAGCCGACACCGCGTTCCGAGTAGCGTTGTATGTATCACGCGGAGTAAGTGCTTGCGAAGCCTGACTAATTGATTCAAGATAAGACATAGTAGGATTATCTTTGCGTAGTTGCGCTGCTACTTGTATAGCTCTATCAGGAATCATGGCAATTGCCATACGATTTTCACGGTCTAGTTTTCCAATGTCTTCCCTAGACGCAATATCACGCCTTGCAATTTCTTCTCTAGAAGTAATATCTTGTTGCCTACCAAATGCACTTTCAGCCGCCGTAATTGCTGCTAGTTTCTCATTACGTTCAGCTTGGTCAAGTTGTAATTTAAGCTGCATGTCAGCTAAAGATTGTTTTCTACGTTCTTTTACATCTTCAGCAAAACCTTTAATAGCGGCTTGAGACCCTTGACCGATATTAGTGAACGCATACGGAGAGGTTCCTCCCATAATTCCAAGCCCAGCTTCTACAGCACGAAGATATGCATCGGTTCGCACATCGGATGCTTTACGTTTTGTATCTTCTAAATATTTTCTAATTGCAGCAGCTTCTGGTGAAGGAGGAACAGCAGCTCTAGCAGCAGTTGTCATTTGTAAAAAATCTTCAAATGTTTGAGGTCTAGTTTGTACAAAACTATATTGTGAATACGGATCTCCTCCTTGTTGCGCACGTACTAAATCAACTAAACCTTGATTTTGATAGCGAGGCACCTCACCACCATCATCAAAAGCCACGATGCCACCACCTGCATAGCTACCTTCAGGGATAGGAAGTGCCGCTACTCCCACATTTTCCGGAAGCATCATAGGTTGTGCAGCAGCCATCATGGGTTGAGCTTCTGCTTGGGCATTAATTGCCATGTTTTGCTCAGTAACCGACGGAGGAGTGCCTTGGGCCAGTGCAGCCATATTTGCAGCCCGTTGAGCCGTATCGGCTTTTTCGTTTAAAACAATTGGCAGAACTTTAAGAAGGCTAGGACTACGTTGTGCCATAGCCACAAGCTCTTGTTGCGGTAGTCTTGCTAACGCATCAATTGGCCCTTCAATTAGTTTAAGGGCTTGCGGAATACCCATAATAGCCATGTTACTTACCTCGTAGGCTGATTAAACAAGTTATACAGACCTAAACCGGACAGACCTAAACCAGCAAGCTGACTGGCAAAACTAGGTGGGGGCGTAGTAACTTGTTGTGTTTGATTAGTAAGCGGAACACCACGAAGCACGCCAGATATACCACCAATTTGCGTTTCTGGGTATTTAATGTCTTGCATTAAATCCTGATACTGGGTGTCTAGAATCTGCTGTTGTATGCCTCGCTCTAGATCACCATAAGCACCCATAGTCTTAATGCGATCAAGATCGGTTGCTTGTTGTCCAATACCAATCTGAGCCGTTGGGCTAATTAAACCAGCAAGTCCTTGACCTGCACCAAGACGTTGTTGTGCGGCTTGTAGTGCGGCTTGCTGATTAGCTTGTTGTGCAGTCAAACCAAGTTGATTCTCAATATTAAATTGACCTAATGCTTGCTGATAAGCGTTTTGCAATCCTTGCGCTTCAATATTACTTAACTGACTAAGTAATGCGCGTTCACCTTCAGTTGTTGCTAGAAGTTGCCGTGCGCCACCGTACGTACCCTGACGAGGAGCCATTAAATTTCTAGATAGGTTAGCTTTCTGAGCATCGCGGATTGCTGCAGATTTTTGCTGATCTACCACGGCTCTCATGTACGGAGACATGTAAGTGCCAAGCACATCTTTATTGGTAATAGAACCAATACCTACGGTTGGCGCTTGTACGCCGCTCATAGTGCTAAAAATATCAGCCGCAGTTTGTCCGTACCCAGTCGCAGCACCAAACTGAGTCGGTGTCCCCATCGTGGCTAGTTCTGTTCCAACTTGTTCTTGGAACGGAGACATACCTGCTATACGCCCTGCACCAGCTAATCCACTAGTGCCAAGTCGTCCATACGCTTCTGCATATGGTTTACCGTAATGTTCAAATGTTTTTTCTAGCAGTCCCGGGCGACCTGGCGCACTCTCGTAATACGGTTTTAAAATCTCTGGGATTTCACCAGTTATGGTTGTGCTTGTAGTTGACATAATCGGTCCTTATGCGGGCATGTAACGGCGGGGTTTAACTTCCCGGCCTTGTTTGGTTGTGCCCGTGCGGGCTTTGCGAATCCTGTCCATCATGGCGTAAAGTTGTTTTGCACCAGCTTTTGATGAACCGTTACCTAAATGACTAACAACATCTGCTGGAATAACAAACTCACCATCAGCAAGTCGTGCAGGTTGTTTATTAGCAATTACTGCAGGGATAGAGTCAGACATCCCATCACCACCCCCTGAAAGGAACCGAGGAGGCATACCACCCCCAGCCATTCCGTATCCAACTTCGTCCCGTGGATCGTCAATATCATCCAGCATGCCACCACGAGCCGCAAAGCGAATGGGGTATTGACTCATAATACGTTCAGCTTGTTCACGATATCTACGCCGACGCTCTTCTAAATCATCCGCTTTGCGTTTTTCCTCTTCTTTAAATTCTTCCCGTTCACGCTGACCTTGAATTAAAGATGTTCCCATAGTTGCATATAAAGCGGCTGGAAATGGCTTTTCAACTGCGTAATCTAAGGCTTTAGACCCTAAATTAGAAAGATAATCTCCTGTCCTATCCATAAAAGGACGAGTGGCTTCATATGCCTTGTCTGCAGCAGTTAGTTGGTTTGTAATAGAGCCTGCACTACCAGCAGCATCTGTCACTACTGGGTTATCTATCATTGCAGTTTGCCCCATAGCTGGCGCACCACCTACATACGAAGCAGGATTAGGCGTGTATGAAATTACATTTGGATCCAATGATATCATTGCGCTAGGACCAGGAATTGGTGTCATTGAAGGGGTGGCAGCGCCAGCAGCGTTGTACGCATCAAGAGCATCTATAGAAGCTCCGTAGTCTGCTGCAGACATAGGATTTGCACCACCAGTGGGAGTACCACCCATTAAATTGCTGCCAGCATAAGTAAGCGCAGCAGCTTGCGCAGCACGTTTAACGTTAAAGTCGCTTCCCGGCGCGGCAAATCCTGCATAAATACCGGCACCTATTGGACCACCAAAATACATAGCGGCAAGTTGACCTATTGGACCAAGACGCTCGGCTAAGCTGTTAAGTCCACCAATAATGGGTTGTGTAATGCGACGATCAATACTTCGTCCTGCCTGTCTAACATTTTTTTCTATGCTTCGCCCAAGATTTCTAATTTCTCTTAACGGATTAAAAAACTCTGGCAAGCCTGTACGTGGGTTGATGGTTCCAGAACCACCCATTAGCGTAAGAATGCCTGCTTCTTCTGGCGTAATATGCGCCAGCATAGTGTCACCGTTGCGTCCTGCAGACTGAACTTTATCAGCCAAACTAGCCAGACCACCTGCTTTTTTACCCACTACAGGTGCTACGTTTGCAGCGGGACGGTCAGCAATGGTAAAAGGTTTACTTGTTCTTGGATCAGTGGGCGTACCTGAAAAAACTGTTGGGGCCTGAACTAATGTAGAAATTCCGGTTGGACTTAAGTTTTGCTTTAACAAAGCCGTATCTGCATAACTAACAGGGCGTGGAGGAACATTAGGACCAGCATAAAAAGCTCCGGGTCTTTCTGCCTGTGCTGCAGCGACAAAAGCAGCAATCTCATTAGGGTCAATAGTTGAACCAAAAAGATTACGATAAAACGCTAAACCCTTTTCATCTCCTTTACGCCCCAAGACGTTTTGATAAAGTTGCTCAAGAGTAGGTGCTGGACCTTGCCTTGATGCAAATTGAGTTTTTTTATAAGTAGGCCGAATCATGGCCCGTTGAAATCCCTCATCCGAAGTTAAATTAAGTGGGACAGGCGTAACTACCAGTGGAGGTCTAGGTGGTGGAGTAACTACTGGAACATTTGAAATAGGTGTTTGTACCGGACCACTTGGACCATAGACTGGATAGTTTGCTGGTAGCCCAGTCAATAGCGGTGTTTTATAAGCAGCACCCGGTCTTTCTGCCTGTGCTGCATTTACAAAAGTAGTAATTTCATTGGGATCAATAGTTGAACCGAATTTTTCCGTGTAGTGTTTAAGGCCGACAGGATCAGGGTCTCGTCCAAGTACGTTTTGATAAAGATCTTCAATTGTTAGCGCCATAGTCTCATCCCATACTAGGGTTTTCCCCTAGCCATACTTGAATTTTAAATGAAGTGGGCATATCGAAATTATCCTTG
>Ga0194129_10002858_pt1 | contig 25032 bp, 25 predicted proteins | sample TA2KigCa35mmetaG_FD_150862 | JGI IMG/M metagenome (GOLD analysis project Ga0194129, IMG submission 150862) | Freshwater microbial communities from Lake Tanganyika, Tanzania - TA2015038 Kigoma Deep Cast 35m | ecosystem: Environmental > Aquatic > Freshwater > Lake | place: Tanzania: Lake...
CTTGGTGGAAGCTGAGAGCGACCAACTTCATTTGCCCAAGTGGTCATTGCTAACACAGCAGAGGACTTTTGTGTAGAACCTAATTTGATTACTGGGACTGAACCTAAAACAAAGTCTGGATTCAACTTTTGAATTACGGGATCGTTCCAATTTGTAATGGTGCCATTCAATAATCCACCGATTGCTTGAGCATCTAAGGCCAATCCCTCAAGACCAGTTACCTGTAAAGCGAGTGTTGCTGGAATTCCATATGCGGGGGAGACCAGCACTTCACTGGTCGGACAACGAGTATTAAGTAAATCTATCTCCGCTTGAGTTGGCGTGTGATCAGTAATTATTACTTGAGCATTTGGGTCACCTACAGAGTATGTAACTTGATGCTCTGGGCAAACAGCTGCCAAACTATCGGACATTAAAAAGAAATTTGTTTCTAGTTCAGCAGGACCATCAACTATTGTGTTTGCAACTTCACAATTGATTGTTGATTCAGCTTGACCAGCAAGAACCTCTGGTGGCAGCGGAGGTGTGCACGCAGCGATGAAACTAGTAACGAAAAGAACTGTACCGATAACTTTAAGCTTCATCATTTCCTTTGCTGCCTCAAGTGTAAACAGCGCGAGCGGCAAATGCCACTCGCGCTGTTTATCAACTAATTATGGTCTGGTTGCTTTGGCAACTTTACCAAGTGCGTACTGCTGCATCCTGCCTGAAAGTGCGTTGTACTTAACTGCAGCTGCTCGAGTTGGACCACAAGTATTAAGAACATACTGGGCAAACTCAATAACACCGCGAGCTGGCTTGTTTGGCATGATGTAATAGGTATAGACACCAAGTTGATATGCGCCTTTGATATTCGAGACTTTGTAACGAGGTGTGACATAGCCCTTTGAGCCAGGGAGTGGTTGTGCGGCTAAAAATAGCTGAGTTGCTTGCAGAGTAGGTGCAATAAACTGACCTGCGCCATTCTGAACTTTGGCTAGTGGCATTCCACCTGTAGAGGCGTCCGCGAAATCAACATAACCAACAGCATATTGCGTATTCTTAACTGCAGTCATAACTCCTTGATTTTGAGGAGCACCAATGCTTCCAGCTGGTTGGAATGCGGTGTTGAAAACACCAACTTCTTTCCAGTCACTTGCATGCTGAGATAAGTATTGAGTGAATGCCTGAGTTGTTCCAGATGAATCTGATCGGTAAATCACAATAATTGAATTATCTGGCAACTTAGCATTCTTGTTATTTGCTCTGATGCTAGCGTCATTCCATTTTGTCACTTTACCGCTGAATATGTCAGTTAAGTTTTGCGATGTTAGATTCAGATTTCTCACACCAGGAACATTGAATGGAATTGTAAGTGGTGCTCCTGCAAATGGGATAAAAATGTAATCCCTTGCTGTGTTCACCTGGGTGCCTGACCAGTAACCATCACTCATTGCGAAGTTAGTGGTACCAGCTAGCAGTTGAGATCGGCCAGAACCTGATCCAACTGAACCATATTGAGCAACTTTGATTGCTGGGTTTGTCGCGTTGTACTGCGCAATACATTCATCCATGAAGCCTTTTGCGAAGCTCGCTCCAGCACCCTTTATTTCAGTATTTGCGGTTGCGGCTGGGGTTAATCCGCCCACCAAAAGTGCAGCAACAGCTAGTGCACTTGATAATTTAACTAGACGACGCATGTATGCGTTCTCCTTCTTGAATTTTCCCGGTTGGGATGACCCAAAGTTAGGCTTTTTAGGCGACTATTGGTTAATTACCGGACCAACTTCAGTTAGCCTTAACGTGAACAATTGGTTAATTGGCTTTTTAACCAAACCTGCCATTGACATAATCTGAAGTGCGTTGATCTATTGGATTGCCAAAGATATGTTGTGTTGGGCCATGTTCAACTGCATATCCGGGATTGTTATCTTCTAACAAGAAAAATGCTGTGTAGGTTGCTACACGCTGTGCCTGTTGCATATTGTGGGTAACAATAACTACCGTCATAAATTCACTTAGTTCACGAATTGTTTGTTCAACTCGCAAAGTAGAACCGGGATCTAGAGCAGAACATGGCTCATCCATCAACAAAACATGTGGATCAACTGCAAGTGATCGAGCTATACAGAGTCTTTGCTGTTGGCCACCAGAAAGTGATCCACCAGTGTTATCTAACCGATCTTTTACTTCATTCCAAAGCCCTGCTTGCGAAAGGGACTTTTCAACTAACTCATTTTGATTTGAGTTGCTGAGTTTTGCTAGCTTTAAGCCAGATAAAACATTCTCTTTAATGGTCATGGCTGGAAATGGATTAGGTTTTTGAAAAACCATACCGATTCGGAGACGAACATCAACTGGATTTACAGTCGGGTCGTAAATGTCCTTGTCCTCAAAAATAACTTGACCAGCTAGCGCTGCACTAGGAATTAGTTCATGCATACGATTTAGTGTGCGAATGTAAGTAGATTTACCGCAACCAGATGGACCAATCAGTGCGGTAACTGAGTTCTTAGGAAAGTTCAAACTAACGTCAGCCAGCACCATTCTGGGACCGAACCAAACATAAAGGTTCTTCGATGCCAAAACCAGGTCTTGATCCGGTACTCCGGCACCTTGTGTTTTTGGCGCTACAAATGGCACAGCCTCAACTGTAGTGATCATTTCTTACCCTTTCTTCGATCGCTACTCAAGACACGAGCTAATGTGAAAAATACGATTACCAAAAACAGCAATACCAGAGCCGCTGAGTAAGCTCTTGCTTGCTCAGGGGCGAATGGCTGCCTTACGCCATTGAAGATATAGAGTGGAATGGCTGCCATAGGTCCTTCAACTGGATTGATATTGGTTTTTGCAGATCCGAATATGGTAAAAACCAGCGGAGCAGTTTCGCCAACAACACGGGCAATTCCCAGAAGCATTGCGGTTACTAAACCAGACTTAGCTGTTGGCAAAACCACCATGCTTACAACTCTTGCCCTCGATGCCCCAAGGGCTAGCGCAGCTGAGCGAAGATCTTCGGGAACTAGCCTTAAGACTTCTTCTGCCGTTCTAGCAACTGTCGGCAACATTAGGATGGTGTAGGCCAATGCACCCATCAATCCGTTAAACTCAAAAACTCCAGTAAAAATCAACGTTGCAAAAATAAACAAACCAGCAACCACTGACGGCACACCGCTCATTGCCTGCACTAGTCCTTGAACTAAAACACGGCTACGTCCCCTAACTTCTGTTATGTAGACAGCGGTGGCAATTCCTATAGGCACTGAAATTATTGTTGCAATTCCAACAATTATTAGGGTACCTAAGACTGCATGCCCGATTCCACCATAACCTAATGGCGATGTTGGTGTTATGTATTCATTGTTTTGGATGATAAATTGCCATTTGAGGGCCTCGAGTCCTTTGGTTAGAACCGACCAAATGACCGAGCTCATTACTGTTCCTATAAACGCCAAAGCAAATCCAATGCTGGCAATCAAAACACCATCGGCCAATCCTCGTCTACCGCGATGAATTGTTCCCGCAATCGCTCCAGCTGCTATTTGCAAAATCACGAATAACATACCAGAAATTACTGGCGAAAGAATTCCAATTTGGTAGATAGTAAAACAAAATAAAGCAGGTAGGGTTGAAGCAACGACAACGATTAGGACATCATTACGCGACTTCTTTCGCCACGGTCTTTGTGCACTAGGTGTTTGATTTTCAATTAATGCGGTGCTCATCACATATCTTTCACCGTACTTCGTGCAATTGTTGTGGAGATGGCATTAACAATCAATGTAATTATGAATAACACCATTCCACCACCAAGAAGTGCTGAGATTTCCAGTGGATCAGCCTCACTGAATTTTGCAACAATCAAAGACGCGATGGACCCACCATCTGGGCTAACAATTTGGTACCAGTTGATTTTTCCGTAAGTTAAATTAAGAACATAGAAAACTGCAACAGTTTCCCCAAGTGCTCTGCCAAGTCCCAACATAGTTGCTGCAACTATTCCGCTTTTCGCGAAAGGAAATGCAACGTATCTAAGGGTTGGCCAAAGCGTGCCACCTAGCGCTTGAGATGCATTGATTAGTTCTGGTGGAGTTCTACCCAGAACTTCACGCGATACTGAAGTGATAATTGGGGTAACCATCACCGCAAGCACTATTCCAGCAATGAATGGAGTTCCTACCCAAATCCCTAAATTGTTTTCAAAAATTGGAATAAATCCGAGGCTGTTAGTGAGCCATTCTCCCCATTGCTTGCCGACAGGAGTGAGTGCACTTATAGCCCATAAACCAAAAACAATAGAGGGGATAGCAGCGAGAAAATCAATGGTATTTCTCAGAAGTGTTGCTAATCGAGCAGATGCTATAAATACAATAAATACAGCAATGCCCAGAGATACCGGAAGGCCAATAACAATAGCAATAATTGCTATTAATATGGTTCCCCAAAGCATTGCAGCAACACCAAAAACTGGATCTTCAGTAGTTGTTCCATCAGATGTGGTTTTTGAATCCCATTCAGTTCCTGTCAGGAAGTTAATCAAACCCTGATCTCGAATAGCAGGTAGCGATTGGTAAACCAAAAAGAACGCAATTAACGAAAGTACTATCAGTGAAAAGAAGGCAGCCGCCGTCATTATTCGCGCAAATCTTCGATCAGCTTTAGTCAACTGCGCATTACGCGGAACGGTTCTCGGCTGGGGGGGTTGTACGACCACGGAGGAACATTGGAGTAAACAAGCGACCCAGCAACAGCCAGCGGATTACCAAGAATGGAATTAAAAGTGAACTAAAGGTTAACGATTTTCCATACGAGTGATAGTCTCAATATCGGGCCCCAAATCGCCAGTAATTGAAAACTCTATGCTTCTGGCCAGGTTAACTGCATGATCGCCAATCCTCTCCAAGAATCGACCAACCAGGGCATATTGAAGAGCGACTTCAATTTCACAATTCCCAGATTTATGAGCAGTAAATATTGCTTGAAGCAAATCCTTATGTGTCGCATCCAGCACTGAATCTGTGGTAACAATCGACCTAGCTAGAGTTTCATCTTTCTTTTGATAAGCCTCAATTGCATGTTTGAATTCAAAGGCAGCCTGTCGAGCCATTTCGCCAACCAGTTTTGAAATAGACGGATCAACTTGATATCCAACCATACGAATTGTTGCCTTCGCGATATTTACAACTAAGTCGTGACTGCGTTCAAGGTCAGCGATGATTCGCAATGAAGAAATCGTCCTGCGCAATTCTGGACCATTTGGTTTTTGAAGTGCAAGATGCATATAACAAAGTTGTTCTAACTCGGCCGCAATTCTGTTGAACTCTTCATCTGCTTTAAATACTTCATCAGCAGTTACGGTGTCTGAGGCAAGAAGAGCTAGAGCAGTTTTGGGGATGTTGGCAACTAATTCATTACCCATCTCAATAATGCCGGACTCGACTTGCTCAATTTTGCTATGAAATGGTTGGGTCATAACAAAAGTGTAGGGGTGAATCAACAAATTTTCAGTTAATTGGCAGCATAGGTGAAAACTGAGGTCGCTTTGGCAGTAGACCATCACCAGAGGATCTACCTTGAATCCGCCTAATCGCCCAGGGGGCCATATGGTCCCAAATCCACCTGAAATCACTAATTCTTCTGCCTACCCAGTTGGGGTCAGGCGGAAACTCAATATTTGGATTTCGCCAAGAGTCATCATGTAAGCCAAGCGCATGTAGGGCTGCTTTAGCAGCGTACTCATGACCAAGTGAGGATAGATGCAGTCGGTCATCGCTCCAAAAAACATCGTGATCAAATCCTCGCTCAGGCCAGAAATCCACCAGCCTACAATCATATTTTTGGGCAAGTTTTACAGTTTCGTTATTGAGAAATTTCAATCTATCACGAACTCCAGCAAGTTGTCCGCGATTTTCTGGGTCACCAAATGCCACAATCAAAACTTCAATGCCGTTTCTGCGTAATTGAGAAATCCCATGTTCATACTTCTTAACTACACTTATGGGTTCCCAATTTCTTCTCAGCGCATCATTAACTCCGGCTGCAATAGAAACTAAGTCAGGATTCATCTCCAACGCTATTGGTACTTGTTCATCAATTATGCGATGCATTTTTCTGCCGCGGATAGCTAAATTGGCGTATTGAAAGTCTGACTGAATACTCGATAGATAACTTGCTGTTCGATCTGTCCATCCGCAATAAGTTCCATCCGGATACGGGTCGGATAATCCTTCTGAAAACGAATCACCTAATGCTAAATACCTTCTCCACACGAGTTTCAGTCTAGTAGAACTTAAATTTGATAACGCGATCAGGATATACAGATAGCGGAAACAATTGACTGATAATTCAAGAATACATCTCAACAAACTGAGCAATTGCACTCGCAATCATCTGCACTGCTATGGCAGCTAGCAATAGACCAGCGAGCTTGGTAGCAACCGTAACCCCACCAGCTTTTAGCACTCGCATAATTGGGACTGCAAAACGCATTACTGCGTACAAAACCAAATGCACCAGCAAAATCGCTACCGCAATAATTGCGTATTGATTAATGCCATCAGCTTGACGAACAAAAACTATGGTTGCCGCTATTGCTCCAGGTCCTGCCAGTAACGGAGTACCAAGTGGAACGAGAGCAACGCTGACATCACTTACTTTGGTTGGCTCAGCATCTTTTCCAGTTAGTAGTTCTAACGCCACCAGTAAAAGCAATAAGCCGCCTGAAGCTTGAAGTGCCGGCAGAGAAATTTTTAAGAAACTTAAAATTTGATCACCAAAAATAGCAAAAGTCACAATCACACCAAAAGCTGTTAGCACTGCTTGTCTTGCTAGTTTGCGCTGCCGCTCTGGGGTTTGATTACTCACTAAACCCATGAAAACGGGCATAGTGCCAGGTGGATCCATGATCACAAGTAGTGTTACAAACACTGTTACAAACAGTGTTAAAAGTGCGCTATCCATTAGTCTGGATAAACCGATCCATCTCCTGCTGGAGATGCATTTAAGAATTCAATCTGATCTGAATTCAAAACTAATTCTGTGCTATCAATTGAGTCTTGAGCTGTGCTAATTCTTGTAAATCCAGGAATAGGAATTACAACTCTTGAATGTGTTCTAAGCCACGCTAAGGCAACCATTTGAGCTGATACATCCAGATGCTTTGCTACCTCATTGAATGCTGGAAAGAAAGAACCTAAATCTTTTGCATCTTTTTCGCCGCCCAATGGCGACCAAGCCAAAAATGCAATCTGATCACGCTCACATCGCTCAACTACATCAGTATGATCACGAAATCGGGGACTTCGTTCATTTTCAATAGCTGAAACAATTCCGCCAGTTTCTTCTTGAGCAATGTCATATTCTGCAGATGTGACGTTTGAAAAACCAATGCGTTGAGCAAATCCTGCCTGATGGACAGCAGCCATAGCTTTTGCTTGCTCTGCAAATGGTCGGCTTCGATCAATTCGATGATGCAGAATTAAGTCCGGTACAAAGCCAAGATTAGCAACCGATTTCTCGGCTGCGCGCAAAAGATAATCCTTGCTGCCGTCTCGATTCCAATCTAATCCAGTTCTAACAATTCCATTTTTAGTAACAACAATTATTTTACTTTTATCGCCATTCCATTGATTTAGAACTTCTCGAACAACTATCTCATTATGACCCATCTCAGCGGCACTTGGCGCATATACGTCTGCGGTATTAAGTAGTGTGATTCCGGCATTAAGACAGTAATGCAAAACAGATACAGCCTCGTCAATTGTTCGACCGGGGCGAGAAAATGGCATAACACCAACACCAATTGCTGATATTGGTTTAGCACTAGTGTTTGGCAAAAGTGTTGTATGCATTAAGGCACCTTAGCAGTAATTGAGCAAATAGATTAATGACCTAGCACAGTTCGTAATTCCCACGCGAATTCTGCTGGCTTCTCCAAATGAGGGGAGTGGCCACAATCAGTTAACACAACTTCTCGGTAACTACCATCTTTTGCCTGATATTCATTTAACACATTTCGCATTTGTGTAACCATTTGTTGACTTGGCGCTATCTCTGCTCCAGGCCAACCTGGAACGATTCAATGGGAACTGATCCCAGGTAGTAAATTGGTCATATCGGTAGCGTAAAGCAAAAAGTTAGAGTTTCGCTACCGTTATCGCGATTGCAGCATAGTGACAGAAAAAGGCAACGATAGTAAATGAGTGAAAAAGCTCGTGAAAGCCAAAATACTTTAAACTTAGATTTGGTCGTTTTAACGCATAAATAACTGCTCCGAGCGAGTAAAGAATGCCGCCAGCCAAAATCAATCCAATAATGAGCACGCCAGCAGAGTTGTAAAAATCTGGCAAGTAAATTAATGCCGCCCAGCCAAGAGCAATATAAATCGGAACGTAAAGCCATCTTGGCGCGCTTAACCAAAAAATGCGAAATAGTAAACCTGCAATTGACCCACCCCAGACAAGGGAAAGCAAAATAGTTGCGGTTCGCTGCTCGAGCCAAATTACTGTTAGTGGCGTATAGGTTCCAGCAATGATGAGAAATATGTTGGCATGGTCAAGGCGTCGTAATACACGCTTGACATTTGGAGTCCAGTTTATTGTGTGGTAGGTGGCTGAGATAGAAAACAATGCAACGGCACTTAAGGTAAAAATGGCAATCGTAAATCGAGCTTGCAACGTTGGCGCAAGGATGACCAATGCAGAACCTGCTAGTAGCGCAACTGGTGTGGTTCCAAGATGTAGCCAACCTCGCAGTAATGGTGGCGTTGCAGGATTATTCACTTTATTTTCTGACCCCTATGCTCTTACCTACTAGCCTAAAGGGAAGACAAACTTAATGCGACCAAAGCCCGTAATTCTTGATGTTGATACCGGTATTGATGATGCTTTTGCATTGATGCTAGCTGCAAAACATCCAGCACTAAACCTTCTAGGCGTTTCTTGTGTTGATGGTAATTGTCCACTTGATCAAGTGGTTAGAAATACTCTTTTGGTGCTAGAAACTGCTGATCGAAGCGATGTGCCAGTTGCATTAGGTGCAGCAAGACCTTTAGTTGCTGAACCAAATTATGCCCTTGCTGTGCACGGTGATGATGGACTTGGCAATGTCCAATGGACAGAACCTAAATCAAAGCCCGTAAAGCCGTTTGCTGTTGAATTTTTACGGGATCTTATTTTAGGACATCCAGAGAAAGTTACGTTGATTCCAGTAGCTCCGCTAACAAATATTGCGTTACTGTTAACTGAATATCCAGAAGTTAAAGAAAACATTGAGCAACTAATAATTATGGGTGGATCAGCAGGTTTAGGCAATGCAACCGCATTAGCTGAATTCAATATCTGGCACGATCCAGAAGCGGCACAAATAGTTTTTTCTGCAGATGTGCCAACAATTATGTATGGTCTAGATGTCTTTTATGATGTGCATATCGGCGAGCGTGAATTAATTGAACTGCAGAATTCAAAAAATACAACTGCGAAACTTGCTGGCGAGATTGGTAAGTACATAGCCGGAATTCTTGGGTATCCAATAACAATAGGCGACGCGGGGGCGGTCTGTGCGGCTATTGATCCGGACGGTTTAGTTTTAGAAACATATCCAACTACAGTTGTAACCGACAAGGGTCCTGCTCGAGGGATGACCGTTGTTGATCGACGACCGTATCGAGACACGGTAGAAAATGAAAGAGCCCTACCTGATGCTCGAGATGTATCAGTTGCATTGAAAGTTGATTCGCATAGGTACGCGAAACTGTGGTTAGAAACAATTACTAGTTGAGTTTGGCTAATCTTTCCAGAATAGGTGGATGCGTGTAGTGCACCTTTACATACCAAGGATGTGGCGTTAAGTTTGCAAGAGAATCGGTTGAGATAGTCTTCAAAGCTGCATTTAAGTGCTGCTTTGAATCTGGGTAGGTGTCAATTGCGAACTTATCTGCTTCAAATTCATTTCTTCGAGATAGCGCATTATCAATAATTCCAAGAATTAGCGAAATAGGCGAAAAAAGTAGGAAAAAAGCGAGTATGCCAATATGGAAACTTGGTTGTGCTGCTCCAAGTGCTTCAGACAAAATTGGATTACCCAATAACCAACCCAAAAGCGCAAACAGGGCAAAAGTTTGCAGGTTAGATAGCAGAAACATACTCAAGGTGTGCTTACGTTTGTAATGTCCGATTTCATGGGCTAAAACTGCAGTTATCTGGGGGGTAGTTAATTTTTCAATTAATGTATCAAATAGCACAATCGTTTTTGTTCTTCCCATTCCCGAAAAGAATGCATTTGCCTTGGTAGATCGTCGTGAGCCATCCATTACATAAAGTTTTGACATAGCGTAACCCTGAGACTTGCAATAGTTTTCAATCTCATTTCGAAGCTCCCCTTCCGCAACAGGCTGAAGCTTGTTAAATAGTGGTAAAAATATTTTGGTACCAAACATAAAGCTAAATAGCGAGAAACTAGAGACTAGCGCCCATCCAATCAACCAAAACCATTGCGGAATCTGTTGATAGATATAAATGATAGTTGCTAAAAGCGGACCACCGATTGCAAGTGACAGTAAAGTTCCTTTAATTCGATCTGTAATGAAGGTTTTTAATGTCGTTTTATTAAATCCGTATTTAGCTTCGATTTGAAAAGTAAAGTACAGAGCAAATGGGAGATTAATAACTGAGGTAATGATACCTAGAGTTGCAATAAATCCCAAAGAAATAAGTAATTCGTTATCTAAGTAGTTGCGAACTGCATTATCTAAAACAGCAAACCATCCAAAGGATAATGCTGCCAGGATGATTAAAAAATTCAAAGTGGAGTCGAGCAATCCAAATCGAAATTTCTCACTCCCGTATTCAATGGACTTTTTATACTTATCTGGCTCATAAAACTCAGAAACTCTTGGTTCTGATGTTGTCCGAGCTGACTTATCGTTTAGAACATCAAGTGTCGTATCCAAGGCAAAATTAATTACGACAAGAGCAAGCATTGCTAACAGCAGAAGATCATTAGTCATTGTCAACCCTCAGTTATTGTTCAAACGAGTAGCATAGTCCTAGTTCCGTTTTTGCTAAGAGTCGTCAACTAATCATCTGTGGTGCCCGTGATTGCTTCCAAGCAAGCACCATCGATGGCAGGGTGATTGCGTACCCTAAATAGAACCAGAAGATAGCTTGAATCTGTGGCCAAGTTAGCTCGAGGTTATAGAGAAAACCATCAACTGAAGTGTTTTGCACGTCTGAAGAAATTGCAAAGATCTCCAGACCAATTAGTCCTAACATAATCAAGCCACCTAAAATTCGATAAGCCTGAAAGTGGCTTTTGTTTCGGTCTTGAATCATACGTTCATCTAGAGCAGGCTCTGGAGCATCAGCAACTAATCTTGTAGATTGATGCAAAAGTCCCCAAAAGACACCGATAGCAATCATATGCAGTAACGCAAGACGTAAGCTCCACTTGTTATCACCAACGAGAATTAGAAAAACGGTCCCAGAAATTATTGATAAGTTAGCAGTGATTACTAATATGGATTGCACCTCATTCGTGCGAATCCAATTCCATTTTGTGTCGTTTAGTTGTTTTGATACAGCCTTTTCAGAGGTACCAGTAAACCAATCACCGCCCTTAAACTCATTGAGGTATTCCCGGCCTAAATTCCGCGACTTTAAGTACCAAGAAAAAAGCGGAAGCTCTATGGCTGCATAAATTACTATCGTGAAAACAAACCAGTTTGTCTCAAAAAAGATTAATGAGAACTTTTCTTCAGTTCCCATAAAAAGTAAAGCAATAATACCAAATACCGGAACCATCGTGGCCAAATCTAACCAAGCCATTTTCTTTACATCATTTTTTGCAACTTTTGGAAAAAGCCAAAAATAGTTAAAGATAAAGCCGATGGATGCAACTGCAATAACTGTTATCTCATTTCTCATCTAGTTTTCCTCCAACCAGAAAATTTCTTCTACTGAAACCCCAAGCGCGGCTGCGATACGTAGCGCCAGAACTAAAGACGGGGAATACTCACCGCGTTCGATGTACCCAATTGTTTGGTAATGCACACCAACTTGATCAGCTAATTCCTGTCTTGACAATCCAGATTCTTGGCGCAGCTGTTCTATGTCATTGAAGACTTGCTCTTCTTCAGACTTAGGTTTTCGACTCATGACTGTAGTATAAATGCTATATAGCATTAATGCAACAATAGAGAAGAGCACATCCAAAATGACAACGACCCCCAGTTTGGCTGAGGGTCGTTGCTTTGAGAGGAGGGATTAGCAGTCGTAATACATTTCAAACTCGTAGGGATGTGGTCGAAAGCGAATAGCGTCTACTTCATTCTTTCGCTTGTACTCAACCCATGTTTCAATTAAGTCAGGGGTGAATACACCACCAGCGGTTAAGTAGTCATTGTCTTTTTCAAGTGCATCAAGAACTTCAGTGAGCGATCCTGGAACTTGCGGAACATTCTTTGCTTCCTCAGGTGGTAGCTCATAAAGATCTTTGTCTACTGGCGCAGGTGGCTCATAGCGGTTCTTGATTCCATCTAGTCCTGCCATCAACATTGCTGAGAAGGCTAGATATGGATTTGACGTTGGGTCAGGCACCCGGAATTCAATTCGCTTGGCCTTTGGTGAAGTTCCAGTAATTGGAATTCGAATACAGGCAGATCGATTTCTTGCTGAATAGACCAAGTTAACTGGTGCTTCATAGCCAGGAACTAATCGATGGAAAGAGTTAACTGATGGATTAGTGAATGCCAGAAGTGATGGTGCGTGCTTTAGCAAACCACCGATGTACCAGCGAGCAAGGTCAGATAGTCCTGCGTAACCCGCTTCATCGTAGAACAATGGTTTTCCACCACTCCAAAGAGACTGATGACAGTGCATACCTGAACCATTGTCACCAAAAATTGGCTTTGGCATAAAGGTAACTGTTTTACCATTTTCCCAAGCTACGTTCTTAATTACATACTTGAACTTTTGCACGTCGTCAGCAGCTTGCAGCAAGGTGTTAAATCGGTAATTGATTTCTGCTTGTCCTGCAGTTCCAACTTCATGGTGTGCTCTTTCAACTTCAAGTCCAACTGCTTCTAGTGTGCGAACCATTTCATCGCGCAGGTCGGTAAATTGATCATTTGGTCCGGTTGGGAAGTAGCCGCCCTTGTAGCGGGTTTTGTAACCCAAGTTTGGTCCACCATCAGCTTCTTGTTCTTTACCCATATTCCAAGCAGCTTCAATTGAATCAACTTCGTACATAGATCCATTAGGCCTGGTTTGGTAGCGAACTGAATCAAAAATGTAGAACTCAGCTTCGGGTGCAAAAAATGCTGTATCAGCAATTCCTGAAGCTGCTAAGAACTTCTCTGCTTTAACCGCAACATTTCTCGGATCGCGACTATATGGCTCATCAGTAAATGGATCGACTACATTGAAGTTCAAAGCGAGAGTTTTATTAATTCGAAATGGATCAATAAAAGCGCTCTTAACATCTGGGAGTAGCTTCATATCTGATTCGTTAATTGCTTGAAAACCACGAACTGAAGATCCATCAAACATCATCCCTACAGTGAATGCATCTTCAGTGAATGCATGAGCTGGGACATTGAAGTGCTGCATTTGTCCTATTAAGTCGCAGAATCTAATGTCAACAAATTCGACTGATTCATCTTTGAGGTACTTCAATAGCTCCTCAGGCGTTTTAAACATCTATCCTCCTTGCAGGCACCAGCGGCCTTGCTTTTCCTATCCCGAACCTTAGGTCAAAACCGTTTCTGCACCGATACTGAATTGTTTCCATCTCGTTACAAGTTAGGCTTTACCTGTGGTTGACCGTAAGGATTGGGCCGGATGGCTGGAGGGTCCTCGAAAATCGCTGGAAAGTCAGGGAATTGAACTTGGCTACCCTGGAGAGCGGCTTGGCCTGCCACAAGAGGGACCGGGGTCCATCGCTCGTTTTGGGCGACGAATTGCTGCATTAATGGTCGATTGGTTTAGTGCATTACTGATTGCCACGGCAATCAGTAATGTCTCTACGCTAAGGGTCGAATTGAATGTGCTGACATTGATTGTTTTTTTGGGGCACACCGCAATCTTTATTGCAATTTTTGGTAGCTCATTTGGTCATAAATTATTTCGAATTGAAGTTAAATCACTTTCTGGAAAGCGTATTAATTTGCTGCAGTCGGTAGCTCGGCAATTGATGATTTGTTTGGTTGTGCCGGCAGTTATTTATGATCGAGATCAACGAGGGTTACACGACAAAGCACTAAAACTAGTTGCAACCAGAGTTTGATTACTGCCGAGGAACTCGGATATTGGTGCTTTTAGGCATAGGTCCTTTTGGAAGAGGCAGGTTTGATCCACCAACTGCTTCTAATTTCTTCTTCAATCCTGCAGCCTCATACTTACTTAACTTTTTTGGCAGCTTTTTCAATTTTTTCTGTAATTTATTTAAAGGCACGGTAGTGCTGGAGTTGCCAATCACAATCTCAATCAGCGGTGCTTCTCCGATAAAGCGCTGAGTGCGTTTTCTTTCGCCAGATAGCAATGCGCCAATTCCAGCACCACCTTCGGCTATTAGGACAACACCTGCCCGACTAACCACGCGGTGAACTAGATTTTGATTTCGGTCAGCAGCAACAGCGGACGTTATTGTCCATTTACGCATATTTTGCACAATTGCAACGGCTGCTCCAGGTTGACCTTCAAGCTGGGCATATGCAGCAGTTTCAGCACGTTTTCCAAATACAAACAAAACTGCAATTATCCCTAACATAACAACAGAAACGCTAAAAATTATCTGAAACCATAATCCAGGAACAAAACTCAGCACTAACGCGCCGGAAATACCGATGGTTAGCAGAAAAACTGATAACAGAATTAGTGGCAAGAATTTATCGGTGCGCTTAGTCATTCGGTAAGCCGCGATTATTTGTTTAATTCGACCTTGAGGAGGTTGGTTGGTTGACATAGGAAAACCTTAGACGATGCTATGTGTGCATTAATGTCGCGGTGCTGCCGGTAGCACGAGCAGCTAGAGCTTGGCTATATAGGCGACCCGCACGGTATGAAGATCTAACTAGCGGACCAGACATTACGCCGGCAAAACCAATCTTTGTCGCAACTTGAGCCAGCTCAACAAATTCTTCTGGTCGCACCCATCGTTCTACTGGATGATGTTTTGGTGAAGGTCGAAGATATTGCGTGATCGTGATTAGCTCACATCCTGCGTTGTGTAAATCCTGTAGCGCAGTTTCAACTTCAGATATTTCTTCTCCCATACCAAGAATCAAATTACTTTTTGTGATAAGTCCTGCAGCTCGAGCTTTCGTGATTACTTCAAGAGAGCGTTCATATCGAAATGCTGGACGAATTCGCTTAAAAATTCTAGGTACCGTCTCAACGTTATGGGCTAGAACTTCAGGATTAGCTGCAAAAACTTCATTTAGTTGCTCATCGATTGAATTAAAATCAGGAATCAATACTTCAACTTTGCATCCGGGATTAACTTGATGTATTTGTTTAACAGTTTCAGCGTAGAGCCAAGCACCACCATCCGGTAAATCATCACGCGCTACACCAGTAACTGTTGCATATGCCAAATCCATTGTCTTGACACTTTCAGCAACTCTTCTTGGTTCATCACGATCTAGTGGTAAGGGTTTTCCAGTATCGATTTGGCAGAAATCACAGCGCCTGGTGCATGCATCTCCACCAATTAAGAAAGTGGCTTCTCGGTCTTTCCAACATTCATAAATATTTGGGCATCCAGCTTCTTGGCATACTGTGTGCAACTTTTGTGTTTGAACTAAAGTGTGGATTCGATTAAATTCAGGCCCAGTTTTGATTCGACGCTTAATCCACTCTGGCTTCTTCTCAATCGGAACTGCAGAATTTCGAGCTTCAATCCGAAGCATTTTCTTGCCATTTGCGTCAGTAGTTATTAGGGGTTCGGTCACTTGATTATCCTACTTTAATCTCTTGGGATATTGAAGCGGTGATTGCAGGAACTAGTTTTTCGGTAATTACTGGTATGACATCGGTTACTGAAACATCTCGATCTAGTTCTTTACTCAAGGATGTAACTTCTGCATCTGGAATACCACAAGGGACAATTCGATCAAACCAAGTTAAATCGGGATTGCAATTGAGTGCAAAACCATGCATCGATACACCTTTTGCAACTCGAATGCCAATCGCAGCAACTTTTCTAGGTGTAGGACCCATTACCCACACACCTGACTTTCCCTTTATGCGATCAACCCGTAACCCAAACTCGGCGCAAGTTGCAATCAATCCAGATTCCAAAGCTCTGACAAAACCAACTACGTTGTAGCGTTCTTTTAGCGGAACAATTGGATACCCAACTAGCTGTCCCGGACCGTGCCAAGTGATCCTTCCCCCTCGATCCACATCAATTACTTTTGAGCCATCAATGGGTCGATCCGTAACTTGAGTTTGCGAGCCAGCTGTAAATATTGGCTTATGCTCTACTAAAACAAGGCTGGCGGGAGCAAGATTATGAGCGACTTGATAATGAAGTTCTTGTTGCATTTGCCAGGCTGTTTCGTAATCCAGCAGAGAATGACCTGCACCCCAGCTGACAATCTCCAACATCGAATTCACACCCCAAGGTTAGTCGTAGCGTCTTGGTGTGGCTAAAGGAACAAAACTAAACCCATTTTGTCAGTGCAGAAGTATTACTACCCCCTAGATTAGGGCAGTGAATTATTCAAAGAGATGGGGACAAAGTGCACGGAAGTTCAAGTAATGCGGTTTCAATTGGTGAAGGCAAGTCTTCAGGGCTTAAAGGTCGCAAACCTCTCTGGATAGCAATTTTCGTAGTTATTGTTTGGCTACTCAGTTCTGCTGGAAGCGGACCATTATTTGGTAAATTGTCGACAGTTCAAGAGAATGACAACTCCGCATTTTTACCAAGTAGTGCCGAATCTACAAAAGCTGCGGATATTTCAAATCGATTTGTAAGTGATGATTCAGATCAATTGCCAGCCCTTTTACTCTTTTCAGGACCAATTACCCCAGCTGCATTCCAAGAGATATCTGTTTATTTGGATCAGCTTCCTAGTAAAGTGATACCAGGCACTAACAATAGAGTTTCAGATTTTCTAGTAACTGAAATTCCCATTACTCCAATTCCAAGCCCTGATGGCAATGCTGTGCTCGCAAGTTTGCCACTTGATAATCAAGCACTAGAAAAATTGTTAAGTAATGGTGAAGAAGCCTTGCCAGCGATTGTCGAATTTATCCGAGAAGATGCTGAAGGTTTAGCTGGACTTGAATTTCACGTAACTGGCATAGGTGGAATTCTTGCTGATTTCTTTGGTGCATTTGGTGAGATTGACACCACTTTGCTTCAAACCACTTTAGGCGTGGTAGCAATCATATTGATATTTGTTTATCGCTCGCCATTACTCTGGATTTTGCCACTTGCATCAGCTTTGCTTGCCTTGACCAGCGCAGGGGCAATTGTTTACTTGATGGCTCGTGAAGGCTGGCTAGATTTGAATGGACAGTCGCAAGGAATTTTATTTGTTTTGGTAATTGGAGCGGCAACAGATTATGCCTTGCTACTGATTGCTCGCTATCGTGAAGAGTTACATCATCACAAAACGCCGTTTGAAGCAATGCGAGTAGCTTGGCGTGGTGTTGTTGAGCCCATTCTCGCGTCTGGATTAACAGTTATTGCTGGATTAATGGTTCTGTTAGTTAGTGAACTTTCAAGTAATCGAGGCCTTGGGCCTGTTGGATCAGTTGGTGTGGCAGTGGCCATGCTAACGCAGTTAACTTTGTTGCCAGCATTATTAATTATTTTTGGAAGATTCATTTTCTGGCCAAAAATTCCACGCTTTGATGCTGAAGATGAAAAGCTTTCTGGCCTTTGGTCAAGAGTTGCGAAACTCGTAGGAAACCATCCTCGTCGCGTTTGGATTAGCACTGGTTTACTGCTTTCAATTCTCGCTGGCTTTGCAACTCAACTAAACACTGACGGTATTCCATTTACCGAGAGTTTTACTGAGCGTCCTGATTCAGTAATTGGACAAGAAAAATTGGAAGAATCTTTCCCAGGTGGGCAGGGACAGCCGACGGTTGTGCTGGTACCAGTGGCACAAGTTGCTCAGGTAACAACTGTGTTGAATCAAATTGATGGAATTCAAAACGTGGTACCGACGCTCACGGGTCCAGTTATCCCCGGCGCTCCACAACCTGAACCAAAGGTGGTTGATGGTTTTATTCAACTTGAAGCGACACTTGAGTTTGCTGCGGATTCAGTTCAGTCGCGCGAATTGATTCCAATCATTCGATCAGAAGTTAAGCAAGTAGATTCAACTATTCTGGTCGGCGGCACAACAGCTATTGGTTATGACACTGATCAGGCATCATCTAGAGATGTCCGGGTGATTATTCCAATTGTGTTGTTAGTAATCGCAGTTATTCTTGCAATTCTTTTGCGCAGTTTACTGTCAGCGAGTTTATTGCTAGTCACTGTGGTTCTTTCATTTGCTGCAGCACTAGGTGCATCTCAGATAGTTTTCGAGCACATTTTTGGATTTCCTGCTACTGATGCTGCCTTCCCGCTTTTTGCCTTCGTATTCTTAGTTGCTTTAGGCATTGACTACAACATTTTCTTAATGACCAGAGTTCGCGAAGAGGCAATCAAATTGGGAACGCGTCCAGGAATATTAAAAGGACTTACTGTTACAGGTGGCGTGATTACCTCTGCTGGTGTTGTGCTTGCTGCCACTTTTGGTGTGCTAGGTGTACTGCCGCTCGTGTTTTTGGCCCAACTTGGATTCACCGTTGCTTTTGGTGTTTTACTCGACACAATTATTGTGCGAAGTTTACTAGTGCCTGCACTCGCTTATGAGCTCGGGAGCAAAGTGTGGTGGCCAAGTAACTTGTGGCGAAAAGAAAAGCAGGTAGTTTAATTTATTAATCCGGGGGCTAACCTAGATTCAACTACTTCACCTGCGGATTTTGTTATTGAATAAGCTGCTGGTGATGTAGTGGGATCTAAATTTTCACGATCGGTTATTACTTCAACGGGCTGCTCGTTTTGATAAAGCATTCCTACTCGGTCATCCGTTGCGTAAATATGATTAAAAACACCAGCTGCAACTAGGTCATGCACCATTGGACGTCGCTGAGCTTCAGAGTCGTAGTGCACGCCATTGCCAAACGGCAAGATGCCAAGTGCATTTGTAATTGGCTGAAGTTTTGGACCAAATGAATCAGTTGGACCACCAAGATGCCAGCAGATTGAACCTGCACTCACGCCGCCCAAGATGCATCCTTGTTCATAGGCTTCTCGAAGTGCAACATCAACTTCATGCAATTGCCAAACAGCTAATAGATTAGCAACTGATCCGCCACCAACCCAAATAACATCGGACTTGAGAATTTGCTCACGTACCGGAGCATTTGGTTGCGTGAATAATTGCAAATGGCTCACATCGCAACCAATTTCAGACATAGCAGCATAAGAACGAGTTAGATAAGCTTGATCATCACCACTTGCTGTATGAATAAAGCAGATTCTTGGCCTAGTTTTCTTTGTTAACTGCAACATACGTAAAACTGTTTTTCCAGGAATCACTGAGGTCCAACGATCGGTTGGTAGAAATCCTCCGCTTGTTGCCATGATGTACCGATTCATATTTTCTAACTCCTTAATTCCTTTAATACAATTTGATCAGCTGCCTCTTGGCCTGCAGATACAGCTCCATTTATTGAGGGAGTGCTAATTAGGTCGGATGAAATATATATGTTTTTTGCCTTGAAATTCGTTAAGTCAAGTTTTCTGAGGTAGCCTGTTTCAGGCAGCGCATTATCTATTCGGAATGACTTTAAGAAGTTGAGATGCGCAGGGTTAAGAGTATGCATAAGGGCGATATGGTTTTTTACTTTATCAATAACTTCAAAGTCATCGCTCAATGCTGATCCACAGACCAAATCTTGCCCTCTTGGCGCATAGCTTTTCGCTACATCAGTTAGCACTGCTGAATTTATCAGTGGACCTGGATTTGATGAACCATCAATGGCAAGTAATTTGGTTCTGCTACCTCGATATCTGTGGCTAATAGTAAAGTACCAAGTGATTACAGAATTCATCTTTGGCATTGGTAGGCCAAGCAAACTAGCAATGCTAACTGGATCTGCAGCAAGGACAATATATTTTGGCGCTCGGATACCAGTTGACGTGTTTACAACTCCAGTATCTATTGATTCAACTTTGGTATTTAGTGAAATGAATTCAGTAACCCCTCTACTTAGTTGCATGGGTATTTGCTGCATTCCATACCTAGGAATGCCTGGTGAGCCAAGTACAAAATATCTAAGAACTTCATCAAGCCAATGTCTAGATACGTTTAGATTCTTTTCTAAAAACACTCCAGAAAGAAAAGGAATCAGAATCTGATTAATAATTTGATCATCATTACAAATATTTTGTAATATCTCATATGCTGGTAGATCAGCTCGACTTTTTCGTTTCTCTTCGCCAGAAAACAAAGTCAATAACAAATATCTAGCCAGATTAATTAATCCAGTACGATTAAAACTCTTGATAAAATTTAGTGACTCACTGGGATTTGTTCCAAATTGAATTATTTCATTATCCAAGAGTATACGAATACCTTTGCTAAACTTTCTAAGTTCAAGTTCATTTATATTCAATACTTTTCGAGCTGCTGGATATGCTGGATTGAACAACTGAAAACCATGATCAAGCTGAAAGCCATCAAAATTTTCGGTGCGGATTCGACCACCAATTTCGGCACTTGCTTCAATCAATTCAACGCTAAGGCCGGCTTTAACTAATCCTCGAGCAGCGGTAAGTCCAGCTAATCCAGCACCGATTACAACAACTTCAGCAGATTTAGTCATTTCGCTAAAGCGGATTTCAAAGCAAGAGCAATAGTTGGATGATCAAAACCAAATCCATTTCGCTGTAACACCGCTGGAATTACTCGAGTACTTCCAAGCACTTCTTGGCTAAATTCTCCCAACGCAGTTTTGAGAATCAGGCTAGGAACTCCAATTGGAAGCATAGGTCGATGGAGTAATTTTGCTAGCGTTTTACTCACTTCGGCATTTGTAACTGGCGTTGGTGCAGTTAAGTTAACTGGACCAGATATTTCTTTTTTATGTATCAAATATTTGATGGCTTTGACTTCGTCGCTTAATGAGATAAATGACCAATACTGCCTACCAGTACCAAGTGGACTTCCTAGACCCAACTTAAATAGTGGTACGAGCTTGGCAAGCGCACCACCCTTAGAGCTCATAACTAAACCAGTACGGGGGTGAACCACTCTAATTCCAGCAGATCGCGCTGCATCTGCTGCTGCTTCCCAAGATTGCACAACTTCGGGTAAGAATCCACTTGCTGCAGGCGTTGCCTCATCAACTTTCTCAATTCCAGTATCGCCGTACCAGCCAATTGCTGATGCGCTTATTAAGACACTAGGAGGTTGGTTGAGATTGGCAAGTGTGCGTGAAATTGTTTCAGTGCCAATAACACGAGATTCTTTAATTTCTTTCTTGTAGCTATCGCTCCATCTTTTGTCACCAACTCCCGCGCCAGCTAAATGCACTAAAGCATCAATACCCTCAAGCGCGGATGGTTTATCTAGTCCTTTGTTAACATCCCAAGTTAATTCATCAGGAGATGAAGATGCTGTGCGGATTAGTTTTAAAACCTGATGCCCATCGGATGCAAGTGAAGCGCAAAGCGCAGAGCCAATAAGTCCAGATGCACCTGTAATGGCTATACGCATTACAGTCCTAAATCTCCCTCAAACTGACCAGCTTCTAATCGATTCTTGAGTGCAGACAAGTAGCGTGCTGCATCGGCACCGTCGACAAAGCGATGATCGTAAGAAAGCGATAGGTAACACATAGATCTAATTGCAATGGATTCGGCACCTGTTTCATCACTTACTACTGCAGGACGTTTAACTACGGCACCAAGCCCAAGGATTGCCCCATTTGGTTGATTAATAATTGGCGTGTCAAACAATGCACCGCGACTTCCAGTATTTGTAATTGTGAAAGTACTACCAGATAATTCATCAGGACCAACTTGAGAGCGACGAGTGCGATCAGCCAGGTCTGCAATTCTTCGGCTAATTCCAGCAATTGATAGATCGCCAACATTACGCATCACCGGAACCAATAATCCTCGTTCGGTATCCACCGCAATTCCGATGTGTTCAGCATCGTGATAGGTGATTGTTCCGGCATCCATATCCATAGACGCGTTAACAACGGGGTGTGCCTTCAGACCTTCAACTGCTGCTTTAACAAAGAATGGTAAGAATGTTAACTTAACTCCTTCGCGAGCTTCAAAGTCTTTCTTTACTTTGTCGCGCAAGCGGGCAATTCTGGTGATATCAACTTCAACTACTGTTGTTAGTTGCGCACTAACTTGAAGTGATTCAACCATTCGCTGTGCAATAATTTTTCGCAAGCGAGACATATTTTCGGTGCGTCCACGAAGTGGCGATTCAGTCACTGGTTGAGCTGTTTGCTCAGGTGCAGTTTGAGAATTGGGTGCAGGAGCAGATGACGTTGCTGCTTGGGGAGGCGCAGCAGCCGCTTGTACATCTGATTTTCTAATTCTTCCGCCTACTCCAGTGCCAACAACTTTGTTTAAATCAACACCAAGTTCTTCAGCCATTTTTCTTACTAATGGTGTCACGTATGCACCAGCGCTAACTGCATCTGATTCGTCAGCGTTGGCAACAGGTGTTGTTTCCACAGCAACTGGAGCAGTAATTACTGGAGCGGGAGCTGGCTGAACACTTGGTACAGGTGCTGGCACAGGTTTTGGTGCCGGTGTTGGTGCTATCGATGTTGGTGTAACCACAGGAGCAACTGAAGCCACGGGAGTTGGTTCTGGTGCTTTTGTAACTGGTGCTGGAGCAGCTGGTGCAGTATTTGAAGTTTCGGTTGCCGCACCGATAACTGCAAGTTCAGCACCAACCGGAACTACCGAGTCCGTTGGTGCCAAGATTTCAAGTAACACACCTGCTACTGGAGCTGGAATCTCCGTATCCACTTTGTCAGTTGAAACTTCAAGCAAAGGTTCATCCATAGCAACCGAGTCACCAACATTCTTAAGCCATCTAGTTACGGTTCCCTCAGTTACAGACTCGCCAAGCGCTGGCATTACTACGCGTTGTGACATCGTTTCTCCTTTAACCCAGGTGGGTAACTCTATTGCTAATCGTGGACATGTAACGGCTTACCTGCGAGAGCAAGGTGTGCCTCACCCATCGCTTCAGAAACTGTTGGATGAGCGTGCAGAAGTGGCGCCACATCTTCAGGCATTGCTTCCCAGTTATAAATCAACTGAGCCTCTGCAATCATTTCACCTGCTCGAGCACCAACCATATGAATACCAACTACGGGTCCATTCTTAACCCGAATCAACTTAATTAATCCTGCTGATTTCAGGATCTGGGTTTTTCCATTGCCAGCTAGGTCATACTTGAATGTGGCAATGTTTTCTTGTCCGTATTTCTCAGCAGCTTGAACTTCGGTAAGCCCCATTGATGCAACTTCTGGATCACAATAGGTAACTCTAGGTACTCCTGCATAGTCAATCGGGCGAGGATCTAGACCAGCAATATGTTCAGCTACCAAAATGCCTTCTTGAAAACCAACGTGAGCTAGTTGCGGACCTGGAATCAAATCGCCCACTGCATAAACATTAGGAACATTTGTTTGGCAATATTCATTAACTGCAATATGTTCACCAGCGAAGTTGACCCCAACTTCTTCATATCCCATTAATCTTGAACTTGGTCCTCGACCAACCGCTACCAGCATTAGGTCAGCATTAAATTCTTTCCCATCCTCCAGAGTTACTTTTACTCCAGATGCAGATTTTGTAACTGATTTGAACCGAACTCCAACATTAAATTTTATTCCCAGTCTTCTAAATGCTTTTTCTAATCCCTTGCTCATATCTTCATCATCTGCAGGAATTAGTCTAGGTAAACCTTCAATTATTGTTACATCCGATCCCAGTGCATTCCAAGCACCAGCAAACTCAACACCAATCACGCCGCCACCTAAGATTATGGTTTTAGCAGGAACTGAGTTTAGATTTAGCGCATGTTCTGAAGTAATAACTTTATCGCCATCAATTTCTAATCCTGGCAAAGTCTTGGAATTTGAACCTGTTGCTAACACAACATATTTACCTGACACTTTTTGACCATTAACTTCTACCGTATCGGCAGATACTAATTTTCCAGCACCTTCAAAATAGGTAACTCCACGATGCTTTACTAAGCCTTGCAGTCCTTTATATAAGCGATTAACAACTCCATCTTTGTAGGAGTTAACAGCCACCATATCTATACCTGTCAAAGTCGAGTTAACCCCAAACTCTGACGAATGTTTAACGGTATGGGCTACATCGCCCGCATGTAGTAATGCTTTAGTTGGAATACACCCTCGATGTAAACAAGTTCCACCAAGCTTGTCCTTTTCTATGAGTGCGACTTTTAGACCTAATTGACTCGCGCGCAGGGCACACGCATATCCACCTGATCCGCCACCGAGAATCACTATGTCAAATCGATCACTCACTGCTGCCTCCATCGCGATTTGTTGTGCCAATCCTCTCAGATACCTCTGGTTCTTGAGCGGGTGTATTGAAAAAAGGTGTTATTACCTTGGTCACCTAATGGAAATTCGGCGCGCCAACTCAACCAAGGTTCGAATGGCAAAACCAGTAGAGCCAATAGTGTTGTACGCATAAGCCGACCCTTGGTTATATGCAGGACCAGCAACATCGAGGTGAGCCCAAGGAAGTGTCTTTGGCACAAACTCGCGAAGAAAAATTCCAGCTAGCTGCATTCCGCCACCTTTACCCGAACCAATATTGGCCAAATCTGCAACTGATGAATTGATTTCAGCACGCAGAAATTCAGGTAGCGGCATCGGCCACATATCTTCACCAGTTGCCTTTGCAGCCTCGTGTACATCAGTTCTGAATTCTTCATCGTTAGCCATAATTGCACCTGTTCTT
>Ga0194129_10002860_pt1 | contig 25025 bp, 20 predicted proteins | sample TA2KigCa35mmetaG_FD_150862 | JGI IMG/M metagenome (GOLD analysis project Ga0194129, IMG submission 150862) | Freshwater microbial communities from Lake Tanganyika, Tanzania - TA2015038 Kigoma Deep Cast 35m | ecosystem: Environmental > Aquatic > Freshwater > Lake | place: Tanzania: Lake...
TCGCGAGCATCCGCTCCGAGATGCTGAACAACAAGGTCGCCGAGAACATGCAGCACAAGGAGCGCGAGCACGTGGCCTTCTGCTACCAGAAGATCACCTGGACCTGGATGGACGGCGGCATCACGGCCTCCGACGACTGGGAGGCGCCGGTCGTCTGAACCGACGACGGCGCGACGCCTCGCAGGCGTCGACCTCATGTACGAGCCGCTGGGAGACCAGTGGCTCGTCGTGCTTTGTGGGTCCGGTGCCCCGCGGGGGACGGGCGCCGACCGCGCGGGTCAGCTGCTGCCGAGCGGCTCGTCGAGTCCGTCCCAGACGCGAGCCTCTCGAAAGACCCGGACGAGCTCCCCGTCGATGTGTCCGTCGCGAACCTCCATCCCGAGGATGTCGAGCGCGCGCTCGAGCGGCACGGAGCGCTTGTAGGGTCGATCGGCTGCGGTGAGCGCGTCGAAGATGTCACTCACCGCCATGATCTTCGACTGCAGGGGGATCTCTGCGTCGCGTAGCCCGCGGGGATAGCCCGTCCCGTCGAGCCTCTCGTGGTGTCCGACGGCGATCGCCGGGACGCGTCGAAGCTTGGTGCCCCAGGGGATCGTCGACAGGAACTGGAAGGTGTGGACGACGTGGCTCCGGATCTCCATGAACTCTTCCGCGGTCAGTGAGCCGCGCGAGACCGAGAGCGAGGTCACCTCGGACGGAGTGAGCAGCGGCCGCTCCCGGCCCTCGTGGTCTCGGAAGGTGCGCTTGCCGAGCTCCTCGAGCGTCGCGAAGTCTCCGCCCCGCAAGACCGTGGGCTCGTTGCACTGGCACACGACGTCGAGCGCCCCGGCGAGGTCTCGACGCCGCTCGCTGAACTCGTCGTCGAGGGCGACGAGCTCCGCTGCGGGTGCCCCGTCTCGGACAAGCTTCACGAGGCGCTCGAGCCGCTCGACATCGAGCGCCCGCTCCGCGAGCTCGAAGCGGGTTCGGACCGCCTCGAGCTCGTGCGGGTAGAGCTTCTTCGCCTTCACGAGCACTTGCTCGCGCACGCCGATCTTCCCGAAGTCGTGCAGCAGCGAGGCGTACTCGAGCTCCCGCAGGTCGTCTCCTGACCAGCGGACCTCGCGGTACTGCGGGCTCGCGCCCTGCTGAAGCGCGCGGGCGAGCCCGACCGACATCCGCGCGACCCGGATCGAGTGGCCGCTCGTCGTGGGGTCGCGCTGCTCGATCGCCTCGACGCTCGCGCGCACAAAGCCCTCGAGCATGCGCTCGTTCTCGGCGGCGAGGATGGCGTTCTCGAGCGAGACCCCCGCGAGCGAGGCGAGCGTCGTGAGCAGGCTCTCGCTGCGCGAGTCGAACGGGATGACCTCGTCGGGCGCGGCGGTGAACTCGCTCAGCATGTCTCCCGCGCGCGCCTTGCGGTTGATGAGCTGCAAGACCCCGAGTACCTCTCCACTACGCGCGAGCAGGGGAGCACAGAGCATCGAGCGCGTGCGGTACCCGATCGTTTGATCGAAGGTGGCGTCGAAGCCGTAAGGAGCCCCCTCGGGCAGCTCGTAGACGTCCGCGATGTTGAGCAACGTCCGATGAAGCGCGACATAGCCCGACATCGAGCGCTCGCTCACCGGGACACGAAACTCGCGCGCGTCGAACGTGATGGAGTCATTCTGCGTGTGCGTGAAGCGCAGCATGCGCTCGGAGATGTTCGGCGCGTCGCCCTCGACGACGTAGATGCTGCCGGCGTCGGAACGCGTGATGTAGCGTCCCTTCTCGAGGATGAGCTCGAGGAGCCGATCGAGCCGGCGCTCGGTCGTCAGCGCTTGCGCGATTTCGACGAGCTCGCCGATCTCGCTCCGGTAGCGCGTCACCCATTCGCCGCGCCGCGCCGCGCGACCCCGCGCGGACAACAACTCGAACGCCGTGTGAATCGCGACGAAGAGCTCGTCTGCGGTCGGCTGCGCGCGGACGACCGCCGCGAGCCCGAGCTCGAGGGCTTCGTCGAGCGCCCGTCGTGAGGGAGCCCCGAGGAGCACGAGGACCGACGAGCCGCCACGCAGCACGACCTCGTAGGGCGTGAGCGCGTCGCGCGCCGCTGCCCATGACGAGCCGGGGATGAGCAGCACCTCGTCCTCGTCGCTTCGGAGCGACAACACGAGAGGGTGGGGCTTCGTGATGCGCTTCCCGGCGAGGCGCGCCTCGGCGCGCAGCGCATCGAGCCGACCGCCAAGCTCGTCCGTGGCGGCGTCCGCGCTCGTCTCGGGGCCCCCGTTCCCGATGCTCATCCTTCGCTCCCATGCGCTCGCGCGACGAGCTCGCGGGCGGCCTCTCGTACGGCCTCGTTCGCGAGCCTTCGGGCCTCGGCCTCCGCACGCTTGCGCTCGCGTTGCTCCTCGGCGGCGGCGTCACGGACCTCGTAGGCCTCCACGATCCGCTGCACGAGCGGGTGACGTACGACGTCGACCTGGGTGAACTCGCAGAAGGAAATCCCTTCGATTCCGCGGAGCAGCGTACGCGCCTCGGCGAGGCCGCTCCGCTGACCCGAGGGGAGGTCGACCTGCGTGACGTCTCCGGTCACCACACAGCGCGACTGGTATCCAAGCCGCGTGAGGAACATCCGCATCTGCTCGCTCGTCGCGTTCTGCGCCTCGTCGAGGATGACGAAGCAGTCGTTCAGCGTACGGCCGCGCATGAACGCGAGCGGCGCAACCTCGATTTGCCCGCGCTTCAAGAGGCCATCCGCCTTGTCGGCGTCCATCATGTCGTCGAGCGCATCGTACAACGGCCTCAAGTATGGGTTCACCTTCTCTTCGAGATCGCCCGGGAGGAACCCGAGCCGCTCTCCGGCCTCGACGGCAGGTCGCGTGAGGATGATGCGACGCACCGTCTTCGAGAGCAGGGCCGTCACGCCGAGCGCCATCGCGAGGTAGGTCTTCCCCGTCCCGGCGGGACCAATCCCGAAGGTGAGGTCGTGCGTCCTCATTGCGTGGACGTAGCTCTTCTGCGCGAGGCCCCGCGCCTTGATCGGGCGTCCGCGCGCGTTGAGGAGGACCACCTCGCCGTAGATGTCGCGCAGGTGTAGGCCCTCGTCTTGGCTGAGCGCGTGGAGCGCCCTCAGGTGATCGTGGCCCTCGAGCTTCACGCCCTCTTGGGCGAGCTCGCCCATCTGCACGAAGAAGCGCTCCGCGAGCGCGACCTTGGCGGGCTCACCGCCGAGGTGGAGCACGTTGCCGCGCGAGCCGACCTCGATCCCGAGGTGCTTCTCCAGAGAGCGGAGGTTTGCGTTCCCGGGACCGGTCAGCGTGAGGAGAGACTTCGCGTCGCTCCACTCGACCTGTGCGTTCGTGCTCAAGGCTTCGTTCATGGGGTTGGGGGCGTCTGCGCGTCGCTCGCGCGGCTTCCGTTCTTGACCGGTGGCATCGTGGGTGTCACGTTCCCCGCCGCTCGTCCGGCGAGACCGCTGGTCGATGATACTTCCCCGGAGGCCCATCGTCATGCAGTGCCATGCGTCGCGTCTGACCGCGGTCGCGCTCGTGCTCTTTGCGCGGGTCGCTTGGGCCGAGGAGCCCGTCGTCGCGCCGCCCGGCGCGGCTGCCCCGATCGAACCCTCGACGTCCGCGCCCGCGGCGCCCTTGGAGGTGGCACCAGCGCCTCTGTCGACGCCGGCGGTCGTGGTCCCTGCGGCCTCGACGCCTCCGACGAGCGACCTCGCGCCGCGCGTGATCCCCGTCCCGTCGATCCCCCCTCCGCCGCCCGCCGCGTTCGCGTCGCTCGACGCCGGGGGCGGGGTGCCCCTCGCGGGCATCGAGGGTGGTGAGGTCTTTCTTCGAGATGCGCAGGACCGCATCCGCCTGTACCCGTCCGCGCGCCTCAGCCTCGATCTCGCGGCGACCCCGGGCGCACCCGACCTCGTTGGAACGGAGGGGGCCGGCGCGCTCCTCGGGCCGAGCTTCTACGTGCGTCGCGCGCTCTTCGAGATCAGCGGCGAGATCGGTGCGCGCCTCGCCTTTACGGTTGGCGTCGAGCTCGGTGGGCGGCGGATCGGGAGCCCTTCGGATGAGGCGGCATCGGTCGGACTCGTCGCGATGGCCAACGCCCACGACGGCCGATTGCTGCCTGCCGACGTGACCGTGAGCTACCGCTACCGTCGCTGGTTGAACCTCACGGCGGGCCAACAGTTGCTCCCGTTCTCGTCCTCGAACCGCACCGCCGACGACGCGCACTCGCTCCCCGAGCGGCCCCTCGCGATCCGCGCCTTCGCGGTGCCGTGGCATCGCGACCTCGGCCTGACCGTGTGGGGCGATGCGGCGCCTGGGGAGTACCTCCACTACGAGCTCGGCGTCTTCGGAGGCGACGGGTACGAGCACGTGCTCGCGGACGCGCTCCCCGAGTTCGCGGGGCGGATCACCTCGCGTCCTTTTCACGCGCTGGGCGAGGGCTTCGCGCTCTCGAAGGCGCGGATCGGCTTCTCGGCGCGTGTCGGATCGCGCGACCCCGAGCGCGTCGCGTACGACCTCGCCAACGTGACCACCGGCCAAGGCTGGGTCCTCTGGCAGCCGGGATACCTCGACCCGCTCGGCCGTCGTACGCACGTCCTCGCGTCTGGCTTGCAGCGCGCGCTCGGCGGTGAGCTTCGCTTGCCCTTCCGGCTTCCGGGCGGTCGCGTCCTGGATCTGCAGGCCGAGGCCTACCACGTCTCGAACGACACGCGCGAGGCGGTGACCGGCTTCCTCACCTCGAACACCGAGCGGCTCGGAAGGCTCGCGGGCGTGGGCTGGTACGGCCAGCTCTCGTTCTGGTGCTGCGGCGGCCCGGTCCGCGACGAGGCCATCGGCACCGTGCGCCCGCGTCACGTGGACCTCGACCGCCGCGGCTCCGATGCGGCGCGCGGCCGTGAGGTCCGTCGAGGCCTCGAGCTCGTCGCCATCGCCTCGGGCATTCACGCCCGCTACGAGGCGGCGAGCCGCGGCGGCGAGGCGACCGCCTCCTCGCCAAGCGGAGACCTCGTCGTCTACCAGCTCGGCGGCGGCGCGCAGTACTGGCTCGGCCGTCATTTCCGAGGTGGCGTACACTATGCGGCCTACCTCGCGCCCGACGCGGGCAGCGACGCGAACCTCGCGCTCATGCCGGGGAACGTGCCCGATCGGAGCGGTGTCGCCAGCGGCTCGCCCGCGATGCACGAGCTTACCGTGCGCGTTCAAGCGGGCTTCTGAGGCGCGACGAGCCGGGCCACACCGCTCATGGTAAGGAGTGCGTCATGAAGCGTGAGCAGAGCAAGGCCCTCTTCGAGCGTGCCCAGCGAGTGATCGTCGCAGGCGTGAACAGCCCGGTGCGCGCGTTTCGCGCGGTCGGCGGCGATCCGCCCTTCATCGAGCGGGGCTTCGGCGCGCGCCTGTACGACGCCGACGGCAACGAGTACATCGACTACGTCGGGAGCTGGGGCCCCGCCATCCTCGGTCACGCCGACCCGCAGGTCGTCGAGGCGGTCCGCGCGGCGCTCGGCATGGGGCTGAGCTTTGGCGCGCCGACCCGGCTCGAGGTCGAGTTCGCCGAGCTCGTCACCACGAGGATCCCGAGCCTCGAGCTCATCCGCTGCGTCTCGAGCGGGACCGAGGCGACGATGAGCGCGATCCGCGTCGCGCGCGGGTTCACGGGGCGCGACGTGCTCGTGAAGTTCGAGGGCTGCTACCACGGTCACGCCGACCACCTGCTCGTGAAGGCCGGGAGCGGCGCCGCGACCTTTGGCGAGCCTGACTCCGCGGGCGTCCCCGAGGCCATCGCGCGACTGACCCGCACGCTGCCCTACAATGACGTTGCGGCGCTCGAGCGCACCTTCGCCGAGGTGGGGTCCTCGATCGCCGCGGTGATCGTCGAGCCGGTCGTCGGCAACATGGGCTGCGTCCCGCCCGAGCCCGGATTTCTCCAGGCGATCCTCGAGCTCTGCCGCAAGCACGGCGCCGTCTCGATCTTCGACGAGGTCATGACCGGCTTCCGGCTCAGCCCGTCCGGCGCGCAGGGGCTCTACGGGATGCGCCCGGACCTCACCGCGCTCGGCAAGATCGCAGGTGGTGGCATGCCCCTCGCCATCTACGGTGGACGCCGCGACATCATGAGCAAGGTCGCCCCGCTCGGCCCCGTCTACCAGGCCGGCACCCTGAGCGGGAACCCCGCGGCCGTGACGGCCGGTCTCGCCACGCTTCGCCGACTCGACGCCGCGCTCTACGCCAAGCTCGAGCGGCTCGGCGCGCGCCTCGAGAGCGGCCTCCGTGACGCGGCCGCGAAGCTCGGCGTGCCGCTCAGGGTGCAGCGCGTCGGCTCGATGCTGACCCCGTTCTTCACCGACGGGCCCGTCCGCAACTGGAGCGACTCGGCGCGCCAAGACAAGGAGCGCTTCGTGCGCTTCCATCGCGGCATGCTCGAGCGCGGGATTTACTGGCCGGCGTCGCAATACGAGGCCGCGTTCTTCGGCGCCGCGCACACCGACGACGACATCGACCGCACCCTCGTGGCTGCCTCCGAAGCGCTGGCCTGAGCCTCGCTCGCCTTTGCGACGGGCGCTCGCGGGGGGCGCCTCTCGCGTCGCATGACGCGCTGCGGCGACCAAACTTGGCCCCGCGGAGACGCGTTTGTTACCCCCGCGTTCATGCGGCAAGGGTACGCCCTCTTTGCGGCCGTGGCGCTCGTCGCAGCGTCGTTGCCGTTCTTGCGCAAGCAAGACGAGGTGTTCCACACCCTGCTCAGCAAGGCGAAGCTCGTCGTCTCGAACCCGAAGGCGCGCGCGGGTGCGGCGTTGGTCGTCGACCCGCCGGCGCTCACCGACCTCGACCTCTCGAGCATCGACACGCGGCGCGACATCGCGACTGCGCCGGCGCATGGCAAGCGCACCGCCGAACTCACCATCGATCCGACCTTTCAAGAGGCGGCCGACACGCTCCTGCAGCGCGGCGAGATGCACACCGGCGCGATCATCCTCACCGAGGTCGCGACCGGCAAGGTCCTCGCCTGGTCGAGCGTGAGCCCGGGCCGTCGCCGCGATGTCTGCACCGAGCCCGTTGCACCCTCGGCGAGCGTGTTTAAGATCGTCACCGGCTCGGCGCTTGTCGAGCATGGCGTACCCCTGAACGAGAAGTACTGCTACGGAGGCGGCGAGCACAGCCTCAGCCGACGCGATCTCGAGCCGAGCGAGGAGCGCGACAAGTGGTGCGCCACCGTCGGCATGGCGATGGGGCGGAGCATCAACGCGGTGTTCGCGCGCCTCGCGCTGAAGCACGTGGAGCGCGACAAGCTGCGCGCCGCGGCGATGCGCTTCGGCTACGCGCAGGACATCCCGTTCGACGTCCTAGTGAAGCCGAGCACCCTCGAGATCCCAGAGGACGAGCTCGAGTACGCCCGGATGGCCGCGGGCTTCTGGCACACGACGCTCTCGCCCTTCCAGGGCTTGAACATCGCGCTCACCGTCGCCAATCACGGCGAAATGGTGCGCCAGCACGTGGTCGAGCGCGTCCTCGAGGAGGACGGCTCGGTCATCTACGAGCGCCCGAAGGAGCGCCAGGTGCTGAAGCGCGCGCTCGATGCTCGGACGGCCCAGGCGGTCGGCCGCATGATGGAGCAGACCGTTCGCAACGGGACGAGCTTCCAGTCGTTCCACGATCGCTCGGGGCGACCGTACCTTCCGGACGTCCGTGTCGCCGGCAAGACCGGCACCCTCACCGAAAAGAAGACCGACTCGCTCTACACGTGGTGGGTCGGCTACGCGCCCGCGCGGCAGCCCGAGATCGCGCTGTCGGTCCTCGTGATGAATCGCGGTGCGTGGCGCGTGAAGGCCACCAACGTCGCGGCCGACATGCTGCGCGTCTACTTCGCCGACCGCGGGGTCTCGTCGGTGCGGCCCCCGCCGGGGATCCGGTTGCGTGCCCGCTCGACAGGGGACGCCGGCGCGACGCCGACCGAGCCGGGGGATGCGAAGCCCGCCGATCCGGGCGCCGAGGCCAAGGTCGCGATGCCGGACGAGCCCGACGACGGGACCTGAACCCGTCGCGTCCGCTCGTCGCCCTCAGGTCGACGTGCCGCTGCCGATGGCGCCGTCGAGCGACACCTCGCGCGTCTGGACCTCGAGGCGGTAGCGCGAGTTCATCGTCTCGATGAAGAACACCTCACCCGGCGCGAGCTTCAAGACGCGACGCACGGGCGTGGTGACGTACTCGTGCATCCCATCGGCGAACTCGATCACGATGACCGAGCCCTTCCGCGGCGCACGCACGAGCCTGCCGGCGACGCTCCGTCCCCCCTTGCCGAGCTTTCGCAGAACAACCTGCACGTCCCCAGGCTAGCACGGGACATCGATTTCAGCACCGATCCATTCGTGCGCGCCGCGGCCGGCGGGGACCTTGTCGCCACCGACCCCACGGCGTATGGGCGCCCTGTGAGGTTCCCGCGATGACCCCCCGCGATCCCGCCGTCGACGGCGACCTTGAGGTCGAGTCGATCCGCCGAGGCCCCGGCGCCGCTCGCGCGCACGCAGGCCGCATCGAGGTCGTCTGTGGCTCGATGTTCAGCGGCAAGACCGAGGAGCTGATCCGCCGCGTGAAGCGCGCGCTCTACGGTCGCCAGAAGGTGCAGGCCTTCAAGCCGCGCATCGACGATCGCTACGACGCGACGAGGATCGTGAGCCACGGCGCCATCGCGATCGAGGCGGTTCCGGTCGGCAGCAGCGAGAGCCTCCTCCGCCGGGTCGAGGGCGACACGCAGGTCGTCGCCATCGACGAAGCGCAGTTCTTCGATCGCGGCATCGTCGAGGTCTGCAATCGGCTCGCCGACGAGGGGCGCCGCGTGATCCTCGCGGGGCTCGACCAAGACTACCTCGGGCGCCCGTTCCCGCCGATGCCCGACCTCATGGCCATCGCCGAGGACGTGACCAAGGTTCGCGCGGTCTGCACCGTGTGCGGCGGCGCGGCGAGCCGCTCGCAGCGCATCATTCAGGAGGGCGCGACGGTCCTCGTCGGTGGCTCCGAGTGCTACGAGGCGCGCTGTCGGGCCTGCTTTCGCCCTCGTGACGTGCGCCAGGGCGAGGCCTGAGCGCGCCCGTCAGGGCACGTCGACGCTGCCGAGCAGCTCCCGTCGCTTCGCCTCGCCGGGCCGCTCGGCGTCCTTCGGCTTCGGCGGCGGAAAGAGCCCTGGCGGTCCGCTCGCGATCGTCTCCTCGACGAGCTTCCAGTCTGCCGAAGTCTGCGTCCAGCGCTGCGCCACGAGCGAGCTGTGGATCGTCGCGTCGTCGAGCCGATGCCACGACACGATCAGGTTCACCTCGGCCGAGTCCGACCCGAGCATCTGGACGCCCTCGAGCTCGAGGTCGACGATGCGGAGTTCGCGACCCCACGCGCGGTGGCGCCGACCGAAGTCGCTCTTGGCCTCGACGGCGACGTTTTCGGCGGCGATGTCCATGCGACCGAAGCGCGTCGCGGTGTTGAGATCGTAGGCGGACTGGCTGAGCCGCTCCATCGAGCTTGGCGGGAGCGCCATGCACCCGGCCGAGCCCAGCGCGAACGCGAGGAGGGAGAGTCGCCTCATGGGGGGGCCGTAGCGAACGCGCCGCGAGCGGGCCAAGAAAACGGCGAAGCGGCCCGGTGGTGCGCCCGCGGGCCGGGGTATAGGGTGCGTCCTCAACTGGATCGGCCAACGCCCATGCCTGCGGCCTGGGCACTTGAAAACATTGAGGATTTTGTTGCCCGCTGGGTTGACGTGCCCGGCTCGAGCCTTATCGTCTTGTCACCTCGACGGACGAGCCCGGCAGCGACGCCGGCTCGGCGCGAGGCCCCACGACACTCACCGCATAGAACCCGAGGCGCCGGCGCGTGGCCCGCGCGGAATGGTCTGTAGACGGAGCACCGCTCGTCGACGCCTCAGGGAACGAAAGGACGACCACCATGGCTCTCAACGCGTACCTCAAGCTCTCCGGCAAGACCCAGGGCGAGATCAAAGGCTCGGTCACTCAGTCGGGACGCGAAGACTCGATCATGGTCATCGCCTACAGCCACGAGGTCGTCTCGCCCCGCGACGCGGCGAGCGGGCTGCCCACCGGCAAGCGCCAGCACAAGCCCCTCACGGTCACCAAGGAGATCGACAAGTCGACTCCCCTGCTCATGAACGTGCTCACCAACAACGAGCAGATCTCGAAGTGGGAGCTGCGCTTCTGGCAGCCCTCGCCGTCGGGGCAAGAGGTGCAGCACTACACGATCGAGCTCGAGAACGCGTCGATCGCGAGCATCCGCTCCGAGATGCTGAACAACAAGGTCGCCGAGAACATGCAGCACAAGGAGCGCGAGCACGTGGCCTTCTGCTACCAGAAGATCACCTGGACCTGGATGGACGGCGGCATCACCGCCCAAGACGACTGGGAGGCGCCGGTCGTCTGATCCGACGACGGCGCGACGCCTCGCAGGCGTCGACCTCACGCACGAGCCGCACGGGAGACCCTGCGGCTCGTGGTCATTTCGGGGCGGCGCGTCGCTCCGCGGGCGGCGTTGTCCCATCCCAACAGGACGTCGCCTCGCCCACCTGGACTAAAAGGCGCTCGCCGCGAGAAAGTAGAGCTGTCCGCCCGGGATGCGCGCGCCGCCAAAGCCGAACGCGTAGCCGAGCCGCATGTTCACATCCATCTGGTACCCGAGGGTGGTCCCGAACCAGAGCTCGCCACCGGCGCCCGTATGGAGCTGCGGGCTATGGATCAGCGCGCCGTCGGCGAAGAACCGCACCGCGCGAAAGTCGAAGGTGTCGAAGGCGCCGCCGTAGTCGACGTAGAGGTTTCCGTCGATGCGGCGCAGGTACGCGGGCAGCGTCGACAGACCGACGTCCGGCACCGCGATCGGGAAGCGCAGCTCGGCAGTCTGCAGCGTGTAGGCCGAGCCGCTGTACGAGCTCGCTGGGTACCCCCGCAAGGCGAACGCGCCGCTCATGCTCCCGCTCGTCAGCGTGTCGAGGAGCGACGGGTTCGCGAGGTTGTAGCCGCCGACGTAGAAGAGCCCGCGGCGCGAGTAGCTCCCGGTCGCGAGGCCACCGGCGCTGCGCAGCGCGAGGACCTGGTTCTTCGCCCAGGGGAGCGGCAGGTAGCCGGAGGCGCTGTAGCTCGCCTCGTACAGGCTCTCGGTGCTCCCCGTTGCGCGGTCCGAGACGTCGATGCCCACCGAGAGCGCGAAGCCGCGCGCGGGCCCTGGGGTGTCGAGCCCACCCTCGACGCGACCGATGCCGTAGCCGAGGTGGAGCGTCCCAAGGAAGCCGCGGCGCGGAAGGACCGTGACCTGGCCGAGCGGATCGACCGGCACGCCCGCGACGGGAAGATCCTGGTCGAGGAGCTGCGCCGTGTACGAGATCCCGAAGGTCTGCACGGCGAACTCGGCGGGGCGTCGGTAGCTGAGCGAGGTGCGCAGGTTGAGGCTCCGCTCGAGGTACGGCGGCGTCTGGTCGCCGAGCCGGAAGGCACTCCGCGGCGTGACGCGGTTGCTCACCTGCACGCCGAGATCGAACGGCATGCGGGTGTACTCGTAGCCGACCGTGGCCTGCGGGATGGGCGCGCCGAAGTCTGCGACGAGCCGCGCGCCGAAGGCGTGGTGGCCCGCGATGTCGGCCCCCGCGACGTTGAAGCCGAGCGCGTAGGAGCCGAACGGACCTTGACCAAAATCAAAGCCATAACTTCGCGGGCGCAGCGTCTCCAGGGGGCGGTACGCGCGCTTCTGGTAGGCTATCGGCGGCGGTTCGTCGAAGGCCTCGGGGCGCTCGCCCACCGGCGGTTGAGGAGCAGGAAGGAAGCGCTCGGGCTCGAGCGGCATCACGTAGAGGTCATGCCCTGCCGACGTGTACCCGACGTAGGCGAGCGTCTTGCCGTCGGGGCTCACGGCGGGCATCACGGCGAGGGTCTTGACGTTCGTCACCTGGGCGAGCGCGCCCGTCTCCAGCTCGTGGCGGTAGATGTTGAAGATGCCGCTGCGATCCGACGCGAAGAAGAGCGCCCGGCCGTCGGGAGACCAGACCGGCCCGAGGTCGAGGGCGCGGTCGTTCGTCACCGAGATCACGCGACCGTCGGCGAGGTCGAGCACGGCGATGTCGCGAAAGCCGCCCTTGGTCCACCGGCTCCAGGCGACGCGCTTCCCGTCGGGTGAGAACACGGGCGTGTAGGCCTGATCGAACGCGTGCGCAGGCTTCACGAGGACTCGCGAGCGGCCGAGCGTCCCGTCGTCCAAGAGCGGCGCTCGGTGGAGCGTGGTCGTTCCGCGAGCGTTCACCGTGAAGACGACCTGCGAGCCGTCCGGGCTCACGGTCGGTGCGGTGGCGCGAAGGCCGTCGGTGAGCGCGCGTCGGTACGCCTCGCGTCCGTCGGGGGCGCGGTGGTGCGGCGGCAGGTGGAAGAGCTCGCTCCTCGCGTAGACGTTGCGGTACGGGACGATGCTGGAGAAGTAGAGGCTCCCGTCGGGCCCGAACGCAAAGGGTGACTCGCTCGTGGCCCGCGCGAGGAGCTCGGGCTCGCGGCGCGTCTCGTCGCCTGCGAGCGAGAGCATGTAGACCCCGGGGCGCGCGACGAGCTCGTTGCGAAAATACGCGAGCACCGGCCCCTTCGCGTCGGGTGGGAGCGCCGAGGCCGGAACGAACTGGGGGTAGAGCGCCTCGCGTCCGTCGAACGTGACGCGGCGCCCCTCACGAAGACCCCGGCGCTCGAGGGCTCGCACCTCCGCCTCGTAGCTCCGCGTCAGATGCGCCTTGAAGCCCTGGTAGAGCTCCTCGTACGTCCGCCCGGTCTGACGGCGGATCGCGCGGTTGATGCCGAGCGGGATGACCGTGGCTCCGTAGTCGACCGACACCGCGCGCAGCACGTCGGCCCCGTAGACTTCGCGGATCCAGTGGAGGAAGCGCGAGCCGTAGAGGTACCAGAGCTGCCCTTGAGGCCAGCGCTGCGCGTTGTTCGAGACGGCGTCGAGGCCCGCGAGCCGCCCGTCGAGCGCGTCGGCACGGAGGTAAGCGTCGAACAGCGACGAGCGAATGCGACCGCCCGAGGTGTGCTCGCTCTCGAGTACGACCGCGAGCCCCTCGAGGATCCAGCGCGGCTGCGCCTGGTTCGGCGCCAGCTGCTTGCCGATGATCGCGTTCGCGATCGAGGGCAGGCCCGAGATCGTGTCGGTGTGAAGGATGTGGACGTACTCGTGTGTCAGCAGGCCGAGGTACCAGTCGTCGTAGTCACCGAGCGGCGAGAGATCTCCCGGCGCGGTGACGAAGAGGCGGATCTGGTTGTAGGGCGTCGCGATCGCAGAGCCATTCGCGACGTCGGTCTGATCCGTGAGCAGGATCTCGGTGACGTCCTTCGGGTCATGGCCGAGCGGTCCGACGAGGCGCTCGTGGATCTGCTCGCCGAGCTGCGCGACCCGCAGCGCGACGGGCTCGAGCACGGTGTCGTAGGTGACGCGAAAATGCTTGGTCTCGAGCGTCCAGCGCTCGAGGGACGGATCGTTCTCCGCGCGCGCCTCCTCGGCCCAAGCCACGGCGCCGAACCCGAAGGCGAGGGCCGCGAGACGAGCTCGGAGTGAGCGGAGCCGACCCTTGCGCAGACGAGCTCCCGCCAGGTCCTCAGAGGTCGTCGTAGAACATCGGCTCGCGGTTCCGCACGTAGCGGTAGACGAGCTGCCGACCTTCTGCCGAGATGCGCGTGAAGCGCGCGCCAAATCCTGGATTGCTCTCTTCGCCGCCCGCGTCTCGGGTCCACTGCACGATCGCGTCGGCTTCGAACTCGAGGTCGCCCGGCAAGTGCACGCGGATCGCCACCGGCTGGCCAACCTTCGGGACTTTGTACGTCGCGACGAAGAGGCCGCCATGCTCGATTACCTCGTTGCCGGAGAGACCCTTGTAGAAATTCGACTCCGAGTGCGCGCCGAGCTCGACGTCGTGCACGCGCGCGTCGGCCGCGGGCAGCGGCGCCTTCTCGGCGCCGGGGACGACCTCCTTCTCCTTGGACGGGGGAGCCGGCGGCTCGGCAGGCTTCGCGGCGGCACGCTCGGCGCGGCGGATCGACCTCGGAGTCTCGTCCTCGCGCGCGGGCTCGGGCTTTCGGATCGACTGCGGCGCCGGCTCGGACTTCGCGGCCGCGGGTTGGACCTTGGGCGCGGGCTCGGCCTTCGGGGCTTCCGCCTTCGCGGGCTCGGGCTTTCGGAGCGACTTCGGCGCGGGCTCGGACTTTACGGCCGCGGGCTGGGCCTTGGGCTCAGGCTTCCGGAGCGACTTCGGCGCGGGCTCGGCCTTGGGCGCGGGCTCGGCCTTCGGGGCTTCCGCCTTCGCGGGGGCCATCTTCACCGCCTTCGACAGCGCGAACAGCTTGCTCAGCGAGGCGGCGACCGTCTCCATCGCCGCGTCGACGGCAGGGTGGTTCTCGCCGACCTCCTGGAGAGCGTCGAGCACGCTCCGAACGTTCGCGAGCGCGCCATCGACGTCCGCCTGGGTCGCGGCGCCGGTCTTCTCGATCCGGTGCAGCACGCTCATCGACTTCGCGATGGGGGCGGCGGCCTCGACGAGCTTCTCCGGGACGTCGTCTCCCGACTGGAGGGCCTCCAGCGCTTGCGAGAGGGTGCTTCGGGCTTTGCTGGCGAGTTCGTTGAGTTCCGACATGAGCGTCAAGAAAGACTACCAAAACTGCCTGTCGGAGGGGCTCCGTTTCGGCCGCCGAAAAGTTTCCCCGAGCCTGGGCCCGTTGTTACCTCGTACAGCGATGCGAGCGGCATGGTCGGACAGGAAAGGTGCGCGCGACGACGACGCGGGGCCGAAGGGCAAGCGCTTCGATGCATCGGCCGCGGACAAGCCCATCCTCGTCATCGAGGACGTGCGAAAGTCGTACATCGCGGATCAGCCCGTTTTGCGCTCGCTCTCGCTCACCATCGAGCGCGGTGAGTTCGTCTTCATCACCGGGCCATCCGGCTCGGGCAAGAGCTCGCTTCTGCGGCTCTTGTACCGCGCCGAGCTCCCCGACGAGGGCACGATCCGCTTCCTCGGACGCGACATCGCGCGGCTCACCGCCGAGTCGATCCCCGCGTTGAGGCGCAACATCGGCATCGTCTTTCAGGATTTTCGGCTCGTTCCAGACTGGTCGGCCTTCGAGAACGTGGCGATCGCGCTCGAGGTGCTCGGCCTCCCGACGCGCATCGTCCGCTCCCGCGTCGGCGCGACGCTCGAGCGGGTCGGGCTGAACGGCCGCGGCGCGACGCGCGTCGGCTTTATGTCGGGTGGAGAGCAGCAGCGCGTCGCGATCGCTCGCGCGATCGTGGCAGAGCCCGCGCTCATTCTCGCGGACGAGCCCACGGGCAACCTCGACCCGCTGCTCGCGGTCGACGTGCTCGGCATGTTCGAGGACATCAACGAGTCGGGCACGACCGTGCTGTTCGCTACGCATGACCGCTCGCTCCTCGATGTTCGACCGAGGCGCGTCGTCGTGCTCGACGAGGGCAAGGCGACCGACGCGCGGAGCGGGCTCGAGGGCTTCGACTGGTCCGACGACGACAGCGGCATCCGCGTCGCCGGGTGAGGTGTGGCGATGAGCGAATCAGGATCGACCTATCGATTTCTCGGCACGTGGCGTGCGGGCCGAAGCAACTGGCGCCTCCAAGCGATGACGGTGTTCTCGCTCGCAGTCGCCTTCGTCTGCCTCGCCTCGGCGATGCTCGTGGTGACCAACCTGGCGGCGGTACGCGACCGATGGTCGCGCGCCGGACGCGCCACCGTCTACCTGCGCGAAGACGCCTCGACGGAGGACGTGCAGGCCCTCGTCAAGGCGCTGGAGGCCACGTCTGGCGTCAAGAAGGCGCGCTTCGTCTCACGCGAGGACGCCCGTAGCGAAGTCATGCAGACCGGCGGCGATCCGCAGCTCGCGGCGCTCCCGGTGGACGCCTTCCCGAGCTCGGTCGAGCTCTCCTTCGACGACTCGATCGACGACGCCGGCCTCGGCGTGATGGCGCTGAAGCTCCGCGCGCTCCCGAGCGTCGAGACCGTCGAGACCTATCAGCGCTGGACCGAGCGGCTCTCCTCGCTCCTCCGTGGTGGCGTCACCGCGAGCCTGTTCCTCGCGATGGTGGTGTTCGCCGCGGTGGTCAGTGTGGTGGCGTCGACGATGCGGCTCTTGCTTGAGCGCCGAAAGCTCGAGGTCGAGGTGCTGCGCCTCGTCGGCGCGACCACGCAGTTCGTGTGCCGCCCATTCATCGTCGAAGGTGCGCTCCAGGGCGCAGGCGGTGCCGCCGCAGCGATCCTCCTGCTCGGCGTGCTCTACAACATCGTGCGCGGACGCTTCGACCACGAGCTCGCCACGCTGCTCGGGGTGCACCCCGCGTTCCTGCCCTGGACGACGATGACCATGATGGTGATGGTCGGCGCGCTACTCGGCGCGACGACGGCATGGGTGAGCCTCCGCAAGGCCGTACGGATCTGACATGCCCACGAAGCGCCCAAACGACGAGGGACGATCGGGCGTGAAGCGCGCCGTGGTCGGGCTCGTCGCCGCGGTGCTCGTCGCCGGGACCGCCGCGGCCTACGTGCCGTCGGCCTCGAAGGCGCCGCCCGCACCCGCACCCAATCCGGTCGCGCCGACGCTCCCGCGTGACGCCGACTCGGCGGGAGAGTTCGATGCGATCCTCAGCAAGCTCGAGCGGCGAGAGCGCGAGCTCGAGCGGGAGCTCGAGGAGATCGGCCCAAGGCTCGACGTCGTAGGTAAGCGAGTCCTCGCGCGTGGTCGTCAGTACTACCGCCTCGTGCGCGTCGGCATGCTCCCGGTCGGCGGGGGCTTCGACGGCCTCGTCGACCACGCGACCCGCGTCGAGCGACTGCGCGCGGCGCTGTCTCGCGACGTGGCGACCGACGTCGAGCTCCGCGAGCGGCAGGCCGTGGTCCGCAAGGAGCTCCGACAGGTGCGCGCCGAGCGCGCGCCGATGGTCGTGCAGCGCGAGGCGATGAAGCAGGCCCAGCATGTCATGCAAGAAGCCGACGATCGCCGCGATGCGTTCCAGCGCGCCTTCGGCAACTCGTCCGATCCGCCGCAGACCGCCATCTACGGTGCAGACACGGGGCCGCTCGCGCCCGACCCGAAGTCGCACTTCGCGCAGATGCGTGGCCGCCTCTCCTTTCCGCTCGCCGGGCGCGCGGTCGTCTCTCAGAAGGATCGCGGCACGACGATGCTGCAGCTCCGCGCGAGTCGCGACACCGCCGTACGCGCCGTGTACGCCGGCACCGTGGCCTTCGCGGGCGAGACCGATCGCGGCATGACCGTGGTCATCGATCACGGCGACCACTACTTCTCGACCTACGGCAACCTGCAGAATCTCGACGTGAAAATCGGCGATTCGCTGCAGGAGCGCGGTCGCATCGGTTGGGTGAAGCGCCACGAAGGCAAGTCTGCGATGCTACACTTTGAGCTCCGTCGTGGGAGCAGCGTCCTCGAGGCGGGCCCCTGGCTCGGCCTCTGACGATCCCGCGCGATCGGCGCCACGGTCGTCACCACTTACGCGGGGCCGAGCGCTTCCTCGTGGTAGCGTGAACGCCGTTCATGCCGGCCCAGGGACCACGTTTATCGGCCGCTGCGAGCGCGGTCCGTCCCAGCGTCTTCGCCTCGCTGCAGGCGCGCATCGACGCCTTTCGTGGATCCGGCGGCGAGCTCATTCCGCTGCAAATCGGCGACACCTGCCTGCCCCCGCCGGCGCGCGCGCGCGCGGCCCTCGCGGCCCTCGCGGACGACTCGCTCGCCACCTACGGCGCGGTCCCTGGTCTCCCGGAGCTTCGCGCCGCACTCGCCGTGAGGCTCGCTGCGGCGGGGCACGCGACGGTGCGCGGCCCAGCCGAGGTCCACGTCGGAGCCGGCTGCACGCACGCGCTCTTCTGCGCCGCGCGAGCCCTCTTCGATCCTGGGGACGAGGTGCTCGTGGTAACGCCGTATTGGCCGCTCATCGTGGGCGTCCTCGCGACGGCGGGCGCCGTCCCGGTCGAGGTGCCGCTCACGGGTAGGCTGCACCGCGAACGCGACGTCGACATCGCCTCGAGCCTCGGCGCCGCAAAGACCGCTCGCACGCGCGCCCTCTACTTCAGCTCGCCTGGCAACCCCGATGGCTACGTCCTCGGCGCGCGAGACCTCGACGCCCTCGCAGCGTTCGCCGAGACGCACGACCTGTGGGTCCTCTCGGACGAGGTGTACGCGGACTTCGTCTACGAAGGAGAGCATCGCCCCTTCGCGACGCTACCGGGCATGGCCGAGCGGACCGTCACCTGCCACTCGCTCTCGAAGAGCCACGCGCTCGCGGGCGCACGCGTCGGCTATGTGAGCGGGCCCGAGCGCGTCATCGACGCGGTTCGGCGGATGTCGAATCACACCATCTACAACGTCCCGGTCGCGATGCAGCGCGTTGCGCTCGCTGCGCTCGAGGACGGTGACGGCTTTCTCGAGCAGGCCCGTCGTCTCTACCGCGAAGCGCGCGACGCGGCGTGCGAGAGGCTTCGCGAGCATGGCATCGCGCACGACGCGCCGCACGGCGGGAGCTTCGTCTTCGTCGATCTCGACGAGAGGCTCGGCCCCCACTCGCTCTCGCGCGCGCTAGAGCTCGGCATCGATCACGGTGTGCTCCTCGCGCCTGGCGATGCGTTCGGCCAAGCGCACGCGCGCTCGGCGCGGCTGTGTTTCACCGGTGTCCCGAAGGCCGACGTGCTCCGCGGCATCGACCGCTTTGCCGCGGCCCTCGCGGCGCTCGCTCTGGAGACCCCTCGATGATGGAAGCCTTCGCGCGCCTCTTGTCCCGGAAGTCCGTCGCCTGGCTCGTCGTGCTGCTGACGCTCACCGTCACCGCGGCGGCTGGCTGGCAAGCACGGCGCGTCGACCAGGACGACGACGTCCTCAAGTTCTTGCCGCGCGGCAACGCCGACATCGCGCGCTTCCAGGAAATCAACCGACGCTTCGGAGGCCTCGACGTCGCGCTCGTCGGCATGGAGGTCGACGACCCCTTTGACCCCGCCTACCTCGCGAAGCTCCGCGCGATGACCAAGGCGCTGAACGAAGAGCCGCTCGTCGCGTACTCGCTGAGCCTCACCAGCGTGGAGGATTTCACGCTCGAGAAGGGCGGCGCGCGCGTGGACTACTTGGTTGGGGAGCTGCCGGGGAGCGACGCGGCTCGCGCGGCGCTGCGCGAGAAGGTGATGAGCCGCGACCACGTCGTCGGGAACCTGATCTCCGCCGACGGCCGCTCGATCCTCGTCTACAACTTCGGAAAGCCAGGCGTCAGCCCTCGCGATCTCTCGGCCGCCGTTCGAAGGCATGTGCTCGCGAGCTTCCCCGACCAGAAGATTTACTGGGGCGGAGCGCCGTTCATCTCCACCTACATTTACGACGTGACGCAGCTCGATATGCGTCGCCTCACGCCGTGGGCGATCCTCGTGAAGCTGGTGATCGTGCTGCTGGTCTTCCGCAGCGCCGTCGGCGTGCTTCTCACCATCGCGTCGGCCGGGATCGGGATCGTGATCGCGCAAGGATTGATGGGGGCGACGGGCGTCCCGGCCAACGTGGTCCTCGGTTCGCTCCCCGTGATCCTCTTCGCGCTCGGGAGCGCCTACGTCACGCATGTGCTCGTCGAGTACTTCGACGTGCGCGCGCGGCTCGACGTCGAGGAGGCGCTCGTCGCCACGCTTCGAACCGTCGGTCCGCCCGTCCTCGGCGCCGGGCTCATCACCGCCGCGGGGCTCTTCTCGTTCTGCGCGATGGACATCGGCCCCTTGCGCGAGTTCGGGCTCTTTGCCGGGCTCGGCATCCTCGTCGCGCTGGTGCTCTCGCTCACCTTCGTGCCCGCGGTGCTCACGCTGACGGGGGCCCGCGCGCGCGCGCTCGGCGGCGAGCGGCTGAAGGCTGTCCTCGGCGGCTTCGCGGCGCGCATGGCAGGTCGGTCCCGGGTGGTCGTCGCCGGGCTCGCCGTCCTCGCGGTCGTGTTCGGCGCGCTCGCGTCGCAGGTCGACGCTCGCATGGAGAACTCGGCCTTTTTCGCGAAGGACAGCCCTCCGGCCGACGCGGAGCGCTTCCTGGGTGAGCGCTTCGGCGGCTCGCAGTTCATCCAGGTTGCGGTCGATGGAGACATGAACGACGCCGACGTGCTCCGCGAGATGCAGCGCGTGGCGGACGAGATCGCGCTCTTGCCGCACGTGACCTCGGTGACGCACGTCGGGCAGGTGTTGGCGCTGTCGGCGGCGGCGATGGTCGGCGAGCGCAGGATTCCCTCGACGACGTCGCAGGTCCTGCCGCTGTACCGCTTCCTGGCCGGGCGCCCCTCGGTGCGCCAGCTCGTCGCGGAGGAGCTGAGCCCCGAAGGCGCGGCCCGCCCGCATGCCGTGATTTTGGTCAAGATCGACACGGACGAGCACGGCGCGGTCGGGCAGCTCCTCGCGCAGATTGAGCGGCTCGTCGCCGAGCGCGCGATCGTCTCGTATCGACGTCTCGGCGCGTCGCCGGAGGACAACCCAGCGCGCGTCGCGGGCGTGGGCGCCCTCGTCACGGCAGAGATCCGAGCGCTCCTCCACGCGTACGGGCTCCCAGTCCCCGACGGCGCGGCGTTCCCGGACGCGCTCGCGCGCCCTCTGCCCTCTCCGAATGCGGCTGCGGTCGAGGCACGGCTCGCGAAGTTGCTCGCGAAGGCTGACGCAGAGGTCGCCGCGGACGCCGACGCGATCGCGCGACAGATCGTGACGCTCGGCCCGGCACCCGACGAGGAAGCCCTCCTCGAGGCGCTCGCCAAGGCGATGGAAGAGGACCCAAACTCCGACGAGCTCGAGGACACCGCCGACTCGATCCGCGGGGCGATCGACCAGGCGTGGCGCCCCGAGCTCGCCGGGGCTCGCGCGAGGCAGCTCCTCACGTCGCTCGGGGTCACGGCTCCCGACGGCGCGAAGGGAGAGCGGCTCGAGGGGCGGGTCGGTGAGATGCTGCGCGACCTCGACAACACGGCGGTGCTCGTCGATGCGCGCGGCGCGAAGCCCGACGGCACGATTGCCTACACCGTCAGCGGGACGCCGGTCTTGAACCGCGGGCTCTCGGCGAGCGTCGCGACGAACCAGTGGAAGAGCCTCGCCGTCTCGCTCGGCCTGGTGCTCCTCGTGATGGTCGGCCTCTATCGTTCGGTGAGCGCCGGTCTGCTCGGCATCGCGCCGACCGCGCTCACGTTGCTCGTGATCTACGGCTCGATGCGGCTCCTCGGCCTACACCTCGAGATCGGCACGTCGATGCTCGCGAGTTTGATCATCGGGGCGGGCGTCGACTACGGCGTGCACCTCCTCGCCGGGTACCGCGCCGCCCGGGGCGAGGGCCTCGGAGAGGCCGCACGTCACGCCGCGGTGCACTCCGGGCTCGCGAGCTTTAGCAACGCGTTCATGGTGAGCGCGGGCTTCTTCGTGCTCACGCTCGGAGAGGCGCGACCGCTGAAGACCGTCGGAGGGCTCACCGGCGCAGCTATGCTCGCCGCGGCCGTCGCCACCTTCGTCGTGATCCCTGCCCTCGCGCGCCGCACGAGCTACGGCGGTTCCGGAGCGTCGACCCCCGAGGAGAGCGCGGCCGGTACGCCGTCGGCGGCGGGATAGTTCGCGCTCGGCCCGGCTTTGCACTAAGGTCGGCTTGCGAAGGAGAGCCCCTTGGCGGCCGGTGCGGATCCGAAACCAGGCGACCTGATCGACAAGCGCTACCGACTCGACTCCGAGCTAGGGCGCGGTGGGCACGGGCTCGTCTTCCGGGCATTCGACAACGAGCAGGGCATCGACGTCGCGCTCAAGATCCTGAGCCAGTCGATCGCGGACGATCCGCAGTACACCGTGCGGCTGTGGCGCGAGGCGCAGTCCCTCCAAGCGCTGTGGGGCTCGTCGGTGGTCCAGGTCTTCGGCTTCGGCACCGACGAGGAGGACGGTTTCGTCTACATGGCGATGGAGCTGCTCGAGGGTGAGACGCTCGCCGAGCACCTCCGCGACCTCGAGCTCTTCGACGACAAGATGAGCTCCTACCGTGTGCTCGAGGTGCTCGACCCGGTCGCGCGCGCGCTCCACACGGCCCACAGCCGCGGGATCATTCACCGCGACATCAAGCCCTCCAACATCATCCTGCTCCATCCCGAGAAGGGCGGCGGCACTCGGCTGATGGACTTCGGGCTCGCGAAGATCCAGGGCTCGATGCAGCTCACCCAGGCTGGCATGGTCGCTGGTTCGCCTAGCTACATCGCCCCCGAGGTGTGGCGAGCGCAGCCCTTCGATCACCGCATCGACGTCTACTCGTTCGCAGCCGTGATCTACCGCGCCTTCGCGGGCAGGCCTCCCTTCGTCGGTGACTCGATGGTCGACATCCTGATGGCGGCCACCATGGGCGAGCGTCCGACGCTCTCGCCGCTACGCCCCGAGCTGCCGGCCGCGGCGCTCGACGGCTGGGTCCGTAAGGCGCTCGCGATCGAACAGAAAGATCGCTTCGACTACGTGAGCACGATGTGGAACGAGCTCATCCGCGTCGTGATGAGCGGCAGCGGTCCGAGCGCCGAGAAGACGCGCGCGGCGTTCGCGCTCCCGGGGTGAGGGTCACCCTCGACGAGTCGTCGGCCGCCGGCCTCGGAGCCGTCAGTCCCCGTCGCAGCCGAGCTTCGCGCGGCCGCCAACTTGGGTGACCAGCGAATCGAGGAGCGCGTCGTCGCTGCGCTTCAGCTCCTTCTCGCGGGCGAGCGCGAAGCACAGGTGCTCGAACGCGGGGTCCGGATCGCTGAGCGAGACGTAGCCCTCGGCGAGGCGGATCCGGTTCACCGGATCACCAGGAAATTCCTTCACCTGTCGCTCGAGCAGCTCGAGCCCATCCTCCGAGGTGCCGTGCTGCACGAGGCTGCCCGGGACCAGGACGTACATCGTGCCGAGCAGGCGTCGCGGCGCCCCGTCGCGCCAGCGGGCGTCGAGCCTGAAGGCGAGGCGACCCCAGCGCTCCATGTCTCGCACGAGGCCAATGGCGGACAGCCCGCGCACCTGAGCCAGGCGCCCCGCGAGCGATGCGCGCGCGAATGCGTACTCGATCGACTCGACTTGAAAGCCGCAGATCGCGTCGTAGGCAGCCTTACGGTCGTCATTCGTCGCGCGACCACTCTCAATGAGCGCCTCGAGTGCATCGGCGAGCGCGAGCGAATCGCGCCGCGACGCAGGGGCGCGAAGCTCAGGCCGAAGGTGAATGACGTCAAAGCACCCGGTGATCGCGACCGCCAGGGCGAGGAGCGCGCTCAGTCGCCGAACTGCTTCACCATCGCGGCGAAGGCGCTTGGGTCGGCGGGCCGGATAGCCTTGATCCCGACCTTGTCGCAGTGAGCCTTTCCTTCGCCGGTGCATAGCGAGCCGAGAGAGACCTTGAACTTTGCACGTTCTGCGGTCCCGGCGCCAGAGAACGCCACGACCGCCATCGGCGGCAAGTCGGCCGAGCTCCAGACGGGCCGGACGGCGGCGCCTCCCTCGAGCTTCGCGAGCTCGGCGAGCTGCGCGTTGTCGACGAGCGCGCAGACGGCCTCGTCCTTCACGACGGCCTTCAGCGTCTGCACGGGGCGCTTCGTCTTCACGACCTCGAAGTCCTTCAGCGTGAACGCACCTCCCGAGACCACCTTCTCGAGGAACTTCTTCTGGCCGAAATGGTTGCTCGCGACCTTCTGCCCCTTGCAGCCCGCGAGCTCTTTGGCGGTCTTCGACACGAGGTGGAACTTGCGTCCTCCCGCGGCGTCGACCTCGGCGACCCCGACGACCTCGAGGCCATTGTCCTTACGCATGCTGAGGAACGAGCCGAGTGAGAAGATGCCGTACAGGGGCTGCTTCTCTTGGATGTACGCCTTAGCCTGCTTGCGCTTCGTGAGATACTTTCCCTCGACCGCGTCCCACCCGTTCGCCGCCTTCGCGACGTCCATCAGTTTGTCGACGTAAGGCTGCGCCTGGCCCGGGCTCCCGACGCCGTTGTCCATCAAGATGAGGACGTGCACGTTTTGGCCGGCGCCGGCGTCGCGGTGCTGGACCATGAGCCCCGACAGGGCGGCGAGAGCGACGAGGGCGAGGCGGAGCGGACGGCGAGCGGGCGCGAGACGAGTGAGCAAATCGAAGACCTCCGATGGGACTTAGACGAAGTAGCCCACGTCGGTCGGCATGTCAGCACGAACGCGACGCGCGAAGCGGCGCCCCGCGGCGCAACTCCGCGCGGCCCGACGAGCCACTCGACGCTTGACATGGCTCAGCCGCCGTAGGCTTCGTCCTTATCGCTCCGGCTCAGCAACCAGTCGAAGGTGCTCGCCTCCACGAGCGCGCCGCAGTGACCGCAGCGCATCGTCATCACGTGGCCGAGGGGCGCCCCGCACGCGGGGCAACCAAACCCTCTCAGGTCGGGGGCCGCGACGCTTCGGAGCAAGGTCCAGTACTCAGTGTGGGACCGCGGCTTGTCGCGGCTCCCACCGAGCGCCGTCCGCGCAGGCGCTCACGTGCACGGAGCCGGGCATGCGCCACGCCACGTTCCCGAGCTCGCTCCGGTCCTCGAGGTCTTCGAGGTAGAGGACGAGGCTCTCGCTGCGCGGCAGCACGTAGCGGGGCAACGGCGTCTCGACCTTGAGCCAGTCCGCGACCGTCTCAGGCGCAGCCTTCGCGGCCCTATAAGTGGCGGGCAAGCGTGCGAGCTTCGGTTCGAGGGCCACACGGAACGGTGGCACGACGTCGCGTAGGTCGGCCTCGCACCCAAGGCCGAACAGCGCGGCGATGAGGACGAGCGCTCCGCGAGCGCATCGCGCCTTCGTACCACGGCTCTCGGTCCCCCCGAGGAGCGTCGCGCCGCCCCGAAACGACGACGAGCCGCAGGGTCTCCCGTGCGGCTCGCGCGTCGTGGTGAGGTGGGCGCCGTGGAGGCGTCGCGGTCGGATCAGACGACCGGCGCCTCCCAGTCGTCTTGGGCGGTGATGCCGCCGTCCATCCAGGTCCAGGTGATCTTCTGGTAGCAGAAGGCCACGTGCTCGCGCTCCTTGTGCTGCATGTTCTCGGCG
>Ga0194129_10002861_pt1 | contig 25024 bp, 20 predicted proteins | sample TA2KigCa35mmetaG_FD_150862 | JGI IMG/M metagenome (GOLD analysis project Ga0194129, IMG submission 150862) | Freshwater microbial communities from Lake Tanganyika, Tanzania - TA2015038 Kigoma Deep Cast 35m | ecosystem: Environmental > Aquatic > Freshwater > Lake | place: Tanzania: Lake...
CGGGATGTAGCTCGTGACCTCGATGCCGTTGGTCAGTCGCACGCGGCAGACCTTGCGAAGGGCCGAGTTCGGCTTCTTCGGCGTCGTGGTGTACACGCGAACGCAGACGCCGCGGCGCTGCGGGCACGACTTCAGCGCCGGCGACGCGGTCTTGTAGACCTTGTCGTGACGCCCCTGGCGGATGAGCTGACTGATGGTCGGCATTGCTTTGAAGGCTGTGGCATGCGGGTAAATTGCACCCGCAAGATTGGGGACGCGGACAATAGTCGGAATGGCCGACAAGTCAAGCGCCGAAAAATTGCGTCATGGTTCGAACTCGAAGAGCAGGCTCGACCAGGAGAGCCCGGAGCCCACCACGACCACGGCCACGTGCTCGCCCGGCTGAACGGAGTCCCAGCGTTCGGACAGGACCGTGGGGGCGCCGGCGGCGGCCTGGTTTCCGAATCGGTCGATGTTGAACCAGTGGCGGTCCGGGGCGAGGTCCGAGCGTCGCGCGACGGCCTCGAGCATCGTCAGGTTCGCCTGGTGGCCGACGTAGACGAGCCGCGCGGCCGCTTCGTCCGACAAGTGGTCCCGGCAGGCAAGGAACAGGTCGGTCATGCGCTTGATTGCGAACTTCTGCACCTTCGAGCCGTTCTGCGCGAAGTGTCCGGTGCGGGGGATGGTGACGTCGAGCGCCCCCTCGGGTGAGCCGCCGAACTCGCTGTGAACGAGGCGCGCCCGGCCGGGGTGACGGGTCGAGACCACGGCCGCGGCCGTCGCGTCACCGAAGAGGATTGCGCTCGAGCGGTCGGCGTAATCGACGATCCGCGTCGTGTTCTCGGGGACGACGCAGAGCACGAAGTCGGGGAGCGCCGTCCCCAGCTGCCCGAGGAAATGAAGCTGCGCGCCGAAGGTGGAGCAGGCGGAGTGCAGGTCGAACGCGGGCGCCTCGATGCCGAGTTCGCGCGCGACCGCCGAAGCTTCGGCGGGGATGCAATGGTCCGGGGAGCAGCCGCCGGCGACGACCATTCCGATCTGAGCCGGGGAGACCCCCGCGCGTGCCATCGCCGCCTGGGCTGCGAGCGCGCCGGTGCGGGCGTTCGTGTACTCGGCGGCCTCGACGGCAGCTCGGAGGTCCCGGTTCTTCGTCGTGCGGATGTAGTCGAGCGGCAGCACCGTGCGGCGCGCGTGGATGCCGACGCGGCTCGTGATCCAGTCCTCCGTCGTGCCGATGTCGAGCGACTCGAGGAAGGCGTTGTCGATCACGTTCGGCGGATGAAAGTGACCGATGCCGTGGAGGTGCAGCATCCCGCACGGATACCACGGTGTTCCGCGCGTCCGGAAACGCTCTGGCGCCCGGGCCGCGCGTCCGCTACGCCGGCCCGACGATGAGGGACGAAGGGCAGGCAAGGCGCGTGACCGCGGAGGTGCTTTGCGGCCGCCTCGACGCCTCGCTCCGCGCGGGGGCGGAAGGCGCGCTCGCCAGCGACGGGGACGGGACCCTCTGGCACGGCGACGTCGGCGACGCGCTGTTCGACCGGCTCGTGGACGAGGGGCTGCTCCGCGACGCGGCGCGAGGGGCTTTGGCGCGCGAGGCGACCGCCGCGGGGCTCGCCGAAGACTTTGACGCAAATCAACTCGCGCGAGGCTTGCGTGAGGCCTATCGCGCCGGACGGCTCGACGAGGGGCGCTACTTCGCGCTGCAGGCATGGTCGACGGCGGGCTTCACGGAGGACGAGCTTCGCGAGCTCTGCGTCGAGGTGCTCGAGGCTTTCGGGTTCGAGGACGCGGTGAGGCCGTCGATGCGGCGGGTACTCGAGTGGAGCCGGGCCCGGGCGATTTCGTTCTACCTCGTCTCGGCCTCGCCTCGACCGATGCTCCTCGAGGTCGCGCGGCGCCTCGAGCTCGACCCCGCAAGGGTCGTCGCGATGGAGCCCGTCGTGCGCGAGGGGCGCGTCTGGCCGGAGCTCGCCTCGGTGCCGACGTACGGACCCGGGAAGGTCCAGCGGCTCGCGTCCCTCCTCGGCGATGCACCGCTGCTCGCGGCGTTCGGGGACAGCGCCTGGGACGCTGCGATGCTCGAGCGCGCGGCCTACCCGGTGATGGTCGCCCCCCGACCTGCGCTGTGCGCGGAGCTTGCCGGCTTCGACGGGATCTTCGTGCTGGAGGAGGCGTGAGCGCGCGGCTCGTCCTCGATGGCCTCTCGAAGCGCTATGTCGCGCGCGGAGTCGTGGGGGCCGCCGCGCTCGACCGGCTCGATCTCGAGGTGCGCGACGGCGAGCTGCTCGTCCTCGTCGGTCCGAGCGGTTGCGGGAAATCCACCGTGCTGCGGCTCATCGCCGGGCTCGAGGCGCCAACCGCAGGGCGCGTCGTCCTCGACGGCAAGGACCTCGCGGCGGTCCCGCCGCAGGACCGCGACGTCGCGATGGTGTTCCAGGGGTATGCGCTCTACCCGCACCTGACGGTTGCCGAGAACGTCGCGTTTCCGCTCGAGATGCGCGGCGTACCTCGCGCGGAGCGCGCCGCGCGGGTTCGAGAAGCGGCGATGACCGTCGGGCTCTCCGACAAGCTCGACCGACTGCCCGCCGAGCTCTCGGGAGGCGAGCGCCAGCGTGTCGCGATGGCCCGCGCGATCGTGCGCCGACCCAAGCTCTTCCTGTTCGACGAGCCGCTCTCGAACCTCGACGCGAAGCTCCGCGCCGAGCTGCGCGTCGAACTTGCGGGGCTCGTGCGGAGGCTCGGCGCGACCGCCCTGTACGTCACCCACGATCAGGGCGAGGCGATGACGATGGGCGACCGGATCGCGGTGCTCTGCGGGGGTGCGCTCATGCAACTCGACGCTCCCCGCGCGCTCTACGACGCGCCGGCCAACCGCTTCGTGGCGGGGTTCGTCGGGACGCCCGCCATGAACCTCGTCGACCTCGATGAGGCGGGCTCATCCGGAGCCGTGTACGCCGGCGCGCGCCGTGCGGACGTCGTCGGTTTTCGACCCGAGACCGTCTCCTTCGTCGATGATGCGAAGGCGCCGCTCGGCGATGAGGGACTCCGCCTCTCGGGGAAGGTCGTGCTGGTCGAGCCGCTCGGCGCCGAGACCTTCGTGCACGTCGACGCCGGTGGGACGGTCGTCCGCGCACGCGTCGAGGGTTTCGGTGGTCCGGCGCTCGGTCGTGAGGTCCGGGCCGTCGTGCCGGGTCGCGCGCTCCACTGGTTCGAGGGGGCCGGGCAGCGCGTGGAGTGCGTCACGTGAGTGCGGAGCGAGCGACGTCGCGCCGCGCCTTCGCGCTCGGGCTCGTCGGGTTGTTCGCGAGCGCCTGTCAGCGACCGCCGCGCGCGCGGGGCGAGGTCGCCTTCTGGTTCAGCTACGGCGGGAACAACCGCAAGGTACTGCTCGACCTCGTCGAGCGTTTCCACCGCGAGCAGTCGGCGGTGCGTGTCGTGCCAACGTTTCAAGGCGACTACTTCGAGGGGCTCGTGAAGCTTCGTACGGGGTTGTTCGTCGGGGCGGTGCCGACGATCACCCACGTCGTCGGCGAGGTGGTGCCGTACCTCGCGCGCGCCGGAGTCCTTGAGGACCTCGACGGCGTGGGCGACGACGTCATCGCCGACCTCGAGCCGGCCCTGTCGCAGCGCGGGACCTTCGACGGTGGCGAGCGCGAGCCGCTCGTCGCCCTGCCGTTCAATCGCTCGACGCCGATCGCCTTCTTCAACGGAGCGATCTTCCGTGAGCTCGGCCTCGCGGCCCCCACGACCTGGCTCGAGCTGCGCGAGGTTGCGAGGCGCGGTCGACGCGATGGCGCCGCGACCCGCTGGGGGTTCGAGTGCCCGATCGACTGGTGGTTCTGGACCGCGCTCGTCGGCCAAGCCGGCGGGGTGTTGGTACGCGACGGACGAATCACGCTCGGCGGCGAGGCCGGGGTACGCGCGGTCGAGCTTTGGCAGTCGATGGTCCACGACGATCGAACGATGCGCCCGCCGCCGGGGCGCGACTTCAACGCGTGGGAGGCCGCGAACGGCGATTTTCTCGCGGGGCGCGCCGCGATGATCTGGACCTCGACGGCGTTCGTGAAATACCTCGAGGACAACGCTTCGTTCCCGGTCGGAGCTGCGCCCCTGCCCGGTGACGTCGCGCGAGCGGTGCCGACCGGGGGGACCTTCTTCGTCATGCCGCGGGGACTCCCCGACGAGGAGCGGCGAGCGGGCCTCGTGTTCCTGCGCTGGATGATGCAGCCACGGCAAGCGAGCGAGTGGGCTCGGCGCACGGGGTACATGCCGGTGTCGCGCGCGGGTCGCGCCGACCTCGAGACGTCGGGCTTCTTCGACGCGCACCCCAATTTTCGGGTCGCCATGGATCAGCTCTCCGTCGCCGCGCGCTGGCCGTGGTCGGAGGAGCTCTTCCGCGTGCAGCGCGAGGCCGTTCAGCCTCGGCTCGAAGCTGCCGTCGCGCAGCGGCGCGATGCCCGGGTCGTCCTCGACGAGGCGTTGCGGGTGGCGGAGGGGCCATGAGCCTTCGACCGACGCGGGTCCACCATCCCTACGCGATGCTCGCGCCGACGCTCGCCGTCCTCGGCGTGTTCTTCCTCTTGCCGCTCGGGCTCGCGCTTCACCAGAGCTTTTACTCATGGGATTTGCTCACCCCACCGGAGCCGGTCGGGTTCGCGAATTACCGCGCGCTTTGGGCATCGGGGGAGCTGCTCGAGACGGCGTGGCGCACCCTTGTTTACAGCGTCATGGTCGTGGTCTCGTCGACGTCGCTCGGCCTCGCGCTCGCGCTCCTGCTCGACCGTGAGGGGCGGTTCTTTGCCTTCGTTCGGGGGGCCGTGTTCAGCGCCTACGTCGTGTCGTGGGTCGCCGTCGCGCTCCTGTGGCTGTGGCTGCTCGATCCGCAGGCCGGGCTCGTCGCTCGGATCGTCGCGGCACTGCGCCTTCCGTCGATCGATTGGCTCGGCGATCCCCGCTTCGTCCTCGCCACGCTGGCGGGCGTCACGGTGTGGAAGATCACCGGCTATGCGATGGTGATCTTCCTCGCGGGGCTGCAAGACGTTCCGCGTGCGGTGCTCGAGGCGGCCGCGCTTGACGGCGCAGGGGCGTGGCAGCGCTTTCGCCGCATCACCTGGCCGCTGCTCCGACCGACCGCTGCGTTCGTGGGGACGACGAGCCTCATCCTGTCGTTTCAGTCCTTCGACATCGTCCGCGTGATGACGCAAGGGGGGCCAGTTCGCGCGAGCTCGATCTTCGTCTACGCGATCTACGAGCAGGTCTTCGTGAACCTCCGCGTCGGCCGGGCGAGCGCCATCACCGTTGTGTTCTTCGTGCTGCTCGTCGGGCTGACCGCGCTGCAGCTCTGGGCCTGGCGACGCGGCGCGCGCGGAAAGGTGGCGACGTGAACGCGCGGTTCGTCGACGTATGCCTGCGACTCGCGCTCCTCGTCGTCGCGCTCGTCTGGGTCGGTCCGTACCTGTGGATGGTCGCGACATCGTTCAAGACGCTCGAGGAGCTCGTGCGTGCGCCGGCCTGGCCGATCCCTTCCGCACTGCGGCTCGATGCCTACCGTGAGGTGCTCGCGGCCGTCCCGGTATGGCGCTACACGCTGAACACCCTCGTCATGGCCACGCTGATCGGCCTCTTGCAGATCGCGCTCGCATTGCCGGCGGGGTATGCGCTGGCGAAGCTTGAGTTCACAGGGCGGCGCACCGCGTTCCTGCTCGTGATGGCGTGCCTCGTCATCCCGCCACAGGTGACCTTCGTGCCGGTCTTCACGATGCTCGGCTCGCTTGGTCTCGTGAACACGATGGCGGCGCTCGTGGTGCCGTTCGCGGTCAGCGCGATGGGGACGTTCCTCGTGCGTCAGGCGATGCTCGCGATCCCCGACGAGCTCATCGAGGCTGCGCGACTCGACGGCGCGGGCGAGATGACCATCGTCTTCCGACTCCTCGCGCCGCTCGTCCGCCCGACGCTGGCGGCGATGTTCCTCTTCAGCTTCGTCTACCACTACAGCGATTATTTCTGGCCGCTGATGATGACCACCGACGACCGCGTGCGCACGCTGCCGCTCGCTGTCGCGCTCCTGCGCGAGCAGGGGACGGGCGTCCGCTGGCACATCGTGATGGCCGGCAACGTGTTGCTGAGCCTCCCGGTGCTCGCGCTCTTCGGCCTCGCGCAGCAGCGCATCCTCCGGGCCGTGACCGCGCGGGTGTCCTCGTGAGCCCGCGCGGGCGTGGTCGAGCCTCGCGTCCGGGAGTGTGGGTGGCGTCGGGGGTCGGCGCGGTGATGCTCGTCGTTGGCCTCCCCGAGCTCGCGCTGAACCGGACGCTCGACGTCGCGCGCGCATGCTTCGAGACGTTTGAGCGCGGTCCCACGCCGCCCGACGACCCGTGCACCGAGCGTGCCGAGCGATGGTCCTGGCTCGCCCGGCGAACGCCCTGGGTGAAGCGTCGGGCGGAGCTCGTGGTCGAGGAGCTGCACGCGCGCCTTGCGGTCGCGCGCTTCGTCGACGCTGCCGTCGGCTCGCTCGAGGACGAGGAACTCGAGTCGCGGTTTCGCGCGCTCGAGTCGGCCGCCACCGAGCTCGAGAAGGGCTCGGCGCGGCTTCGACTGGACGAGCTCGGCCCGCCCATGTCCGCGCCGCGGCCCGCCCACCTCGCCGCACAGCTCGGCGCTCGCCGCATACTCGACGCGCACGCCCTCAGCCAGACCGCGCATGACGTGCAGAAGCACGCCATCGCAGGCGCCTTGCTGGAGGCGAACACCGCGCGGGCGGTCGAGCTTGCTGCGCACGCTCACGGACACGCGAACAAGGACCTCCGCGTGCTCGCTGGTGCGCTCGACTGTCTGGCGAAGGAGCCGCACTCCGAGGCGTCGCTCGTCGAGGTCGCGAGTACCCGCGCCGCGAAGCGCACCGCGAACTTTTACCGCAACTACGGGGATGCGCGCGTGGTCCTCGAGGCGTGCGCGCGGCTGCGTGGGACCGCAGCGCCGCCACCTCCGACCGAGGACGACGCCGGCAAGCTCGACCGTTTCGAGCAGCGGATGGCGCTCGCGTTGCGGCGCTGGGCTGATGAGTGTGATCCCGGACACGTCGTGCCCTCGGCGCCCGGAGCGATGGCGCCTTGCCGTGAGGGGGCTCGCGCGTCGCGTGCGCTCACCGACGTGCGGACGCGCCTCGGTGAGCGGGTGCCGCTCGCCTACCGCCTCGAGCTCATCGCGCTGTTGGCGCCGGCCTTCGACGACGGACGAGCCTTGCTGCGCCTCGCGCGTCCGCAGGGTGGGGCGGAGCGAAGTCACCTCGAAAGGCTCTCGTGGGCCATCGACGAGTGGGTTTCGAGCGAGGGCAGCGACGAGCCGTACGTCATGCCGCGCGCGTACGACGCGGCCGCATCGAGGGTCGCGGAGCTGGCGGCCGCGGGCGATCCCGACAAAGAGCTCGCCACGCTCGCGGTGGTGTTGCGCATGAAGGCCGCACGCGCGCACGCGCTGATCGGCGATGGCGCGCGGGCCGAGGAGGCCCTCGAAGGGGCACTCGTCGAGCTCGCGCCGCTGAAGGGCCAGGCGCAGCTCGCGCGCTCCAGCCTCGCGTGGCTGCTCGGCAAGCTCGATGCTGCGCTCACGGCGCTCGATCCCGCAGCGATCGGTGCGCCCGCGGATCGTGCGGCCGTCCGGCTCCAGCGTGCCGTCTTGCTCTTGCCGGATGTCAAGTTGTCTGAGGCCGAGCTTCGCGCTGCGCTCGTGGATCTCGGCGCGGGTGCGTCGAGCTTGGCCGCCACGGAGCTCGCCACGCGCGTGCGCTGGTGGCTGGTCGCGCTGGGCGGAGCGGACGCGTCGCTGCCTGCGCCCGTCGATGCCGAGGCCACGCCGAGCGTCGGTCTCCTCGCCGGGATGCCGCCCGAGGTCCGCGCGACGAAGCACGCCGTGGCCCTCGGGATCTGGCAGACGTGGCTCGCCGCGCCCGAGACGGCGCATCGCGAGCTTCGCTATCGAGCCCTCCGCGCCCGGGGCGACGCGCCCCGAGACGCCCTCGCCGCGTCCTTGATCCTCGGGGGGAAGCTCGCGCCTTCCGCCAAGGTCGAGCGCTGGCTCGACGCGTTCTTCGCGCTCGACGCTGGTCGGATCCCGCTCAGCTATCAGGCCTGGCTACGTCACGTCGCCGCGCAGGCCCGGGGCGATCGGGTCGCTGCGACGACCTGGCGCGCGCGGTTCGACGCGCTCGCGCGGCTCGCGAACCATCCAGCCCAGGCCGAGCTGTGGCGCATCGCAGGGCTCTGAGTTCATCGGCAGAGCCTCATCGGCCCTCGTTAGAAGAGCCTCACGAGCCCCACGCGTACGCGACCCGTGCGACGCCGACGAACCCGTGGGTCGGACTCACCGTAGGCTCGCCGAGCAGCAGCAACCGGTAGCGCGCCTCGCCGCCCACCGACCAGTTGCGCGAGAGCTGGTAGCCGAGCCCGCCAAGCACTTCGACGCCAAGATGCACGACGGTTCCGCTGTTTTGCACCAGCATGACGTTGGGACCTGCGGTCGCCCCGAGGTACGGGACCCAGCGCAGGATGTCGATCACGTACTCTGCCCCCAAGCCGGCGTTGACGAGGAGCGCGCTCGTTCGTGGTGCCGGCAGATCGAACGCCGACACGTCGGAGTGGAGCCGCAGGTTGAAGGCGTCGGTCAGGCCGTAGGTGCCGTGGAGGCCCACGTCGAAGCCGCTCACGTTGGCCTCGGGGAACGCGCCGAGCGCGTAGCCGCCGTCGAGTCCGAGGTGCCACTGCCGCTCGAACGCGGCGGCTTCGGGGATGGCGAAGGCGGCGCTCCCGAGAGCGCACGTCGCCATCCAGGCGATTCGCGTGGGAAGCCAGCGTCGCGACGGGGACCTCATCGAGGGTCAGCTTAGTCGAAGGCGCGGGCGAGATCATGCGCGGCGGCGCGCCGCGAGTCACACGCTCAATTGCTTCCCTTGCTCAAGCAGTTGCACTGGCCCGGGTCGGCGCAGGCCGGTAAGCACTCTGAGCCGCAGTAAGCGGCACAGTCGCCACAACTCGCCAGCAGCGTGGGCGTCGGGCACTTCGCCATGCTGCAGGTGCAGTTCCATTCGGCCCCGTTCTGACTGCACTTCGGCGCGCTGCAAAAGTTCTGCATGCAGAACGTGCTGCACCCCGTCATGCAATCGACCTCGTTGGCGAACCCCTTCGCGGGGCCGACGCAGACCCCGGCGCCGGAGCCGGTCGAGGCTGCGACGCTGGCTACACTCGAGCTTGCGCTGCTCGCTGTGGCGCCGCTGCTCGTGACCGTCGTCAAGTCGCCGCCGGAGCCGCTCGTCGCCGCGGCGACCGACGAGACCACGCTCGTGACCGTGCTCCCGGCCGAGCTGACGACGGATCCGACGCTCGCGGTGACCGACGTCGCGACGCTGGTCGTGCCGCCCGTCCCGCCACCGGGGCCGCACAGGCCCGAGTCACAGACGACGTTTGCATCGACACAGCTTCCGTTGGAGCATGTTCGATCCTTGCCGCACTCGACGCCGACGCAGAGCGTGTCGAGCTCGACGGGCAGCGTCAGCCTTCGCGACTCGATGAACGCGAGCCGCCGCCGCGCGACGATGCAGGGCGCCTTCTTCCCACCGTCTTCCTCGAACGAAGCGAGCTTGCCGGCCGCGACCAGCTCGGCACACTGGCCCGACGTCATCGTGGTGCCGTCGGGGCGTCGGACCGCCGCGACCACCAGGAGCTCGAACACGGGCTCCTTCGTCCCGGGGACGAGCACGAGCGTACCGACCGGGCTCTCGCCATCGAGGCCGGGCGTGCAGTCGTCGGTCGACGCGTTGGGAGCCGTGAGCGGCGCCTCCGCGAGGGAGCGTCCGTGGAACACGTCCACGCCGACGAGGGAGTCGCCTTCGCCCATGCCCGCGCTGCAGCGTGCATTCGTCGAGAGCACGACGGTGACCTGGGTCGGTTCGGCGCACGCCGCAAAGAGCGCGCTCCCGGTGAGGAGCGTCAGCGCGAGGGCCCGCGTCACGAAAAACCTCGACATACGCACGACCGGTATCACACGAGCCCGTCCGCCTCAAAGCGAGGCGCGAGGCGGACCTCACCGCTAGATTCCGAGCGGCGAGCCGCCTGGGTTGGGTGTGGAGCGCGGTGTCGTGCTGGCGGGTGGCGGGGCTGCGGGAAGTGGGCTCGCCGCAGGTGCCGTCGTCGTCACTGCGGGCGGCGAGGCGGTGACGGGCGCGAGGCTCGGCGGATCGCTGGCCGTCGGCGGTGGCGCGACCGAGGGCGTCGCGACGGCGCTCGGGTTCCAGCGCTCGGCGGAGGCGCCGATCCGGTCGGGGTCTTGGCGCGCAGCCGGCGGAGGCTCGCTCGCAGGGGCACCGGCGCCGGGGCCAGCGGAGGGCATGGTCGTCGCAACGCTCGGCGCTGCGAGCCCGACTTCGCTCGAGGTGGCCATGGGCGTCGACGACGAGGCCGCGCCTTTTTCGGGGGCCGCTTCACGCAAGAGGAGGACGCCGGAGGCCACCCCGAGGGCGACCAGCGCGAGCGCCAGGCCGATTCGTGGGCCGACATTGCGATTGATTGGGGGCAATTCTTCCGGGGTGCTCCCGATGGCAGGGGCCGGGACCGCGGGCATCGTGGCCGTGCCCGCCTCGGTGTGTGCGAGCGCCAACTCGGGGACCGACGATGCCGCGGCGGGGCGCGGCTCGAGGACGAGCTTCGGCACCGACGACGGCGCGAGGCTGAGGGTCGGTGCGTCGCCGCCGTAGGGCGCGAGCGCATCGGAGAGCGCGCGGGCCGTCTGCCAGCGTTCGTCGAGCTTCTTCGCGAGCGCACGGCCGATCACCGCCTCGAGCCCCACCGAGATGTCGGGTCGGAAGGCCCGGAGCGGCGGGGGCTCCTCGACGTTGATCTTCACCGCGATGGCCGTCGCCGACTCGCCAACGAACGGCGTTCGGCCTGCGAGCAGCTCGTAGAGGATGACCCCGAGCGCCCAGACGTCGGCGCGCTCGTCGGCGTGCTTCGTCGACAGGATCGCCTCGGGCGACATGTAGAGCGGCGTGCCAAAGGCCGCCTGCGTCTGGGTGAGGCGGACCTCGCCCGGCGCGTTCAGACGCGAGATCCCGAAGTCGAGGACCTTCACGATCGAGCGCGACCCGTGCCGTGCGAGGAACAGGTTCGCCGGCTTGAGGTCGCGGTGCACGATGCCCGCGGCGTGCGCGTCGATCATTGCCTCGCAGGCCTGGCGGACGAGGTCGACCGCCTCTTCGACCGGCAGGCATGCCCGCTTCGCCAGCTCGGCGTCGAGGTCGTTGCCCTCGAGCAGCTCCATCACGATGTAGGGAGCGCCGCTCGCGAGCGTACCGACGTCGTATACGCGCGCGACGTGCGGGCTCGTCAGCCGGCTCGCGATCTGTGCTTCACGGAGGAAGCGGGCCCGATACTCGTCGTCGGCGAGCGCATCGTCGCGAAGCGCCTTGAGCGCGACGTCGTGACCGAGCACGGCGTGCTTCGCGCGGTAGACGACGCCCATGCCGCCCTCGCCGAGGAGGTCGACGATGAGGTAGCGCTCGCCGACGAGGTCACCAGGTTGCAGCATCGTGGGGGCGCCCTCGATCAGAAGCGCACGTCGACGACGGGGATCGGCGCGATCGTCACGCCGCTCGGGCCGGTCCCGCGGCCAAACACCTTCGACTGCCCGGGCGCGATCGATCCGACGTCCGGGGGGCCCTCGGTCGTCAGGGCATACCAGGTGCCGACCCCGGCCCCCGCCGCGACCGCCGAGCCGACGAGCGTCCAGAACCACCACCGCTTGTAGATCCGAGTGGCGACCGGCTTGATCGCGAGCGTGCGGGTCTGACCTGGCGCGAGGCTCACCTCGCTCGTCGTGTCCTCGTGATCGGGGGCACCGACGACGACGGTGTGGGGACCCGCGAGCAGCCGCAGCTCGGTCGGCGTCTGCCCTCGCGGGACGCCGTCGATCGACACGGTCGCGCCCATCACCGGCGAATCGACGCGAAGGAGCGCGCTGCGGTCCTTGGGGTAGAGCTCGATCGACAGGGCGACCCGTCCGGCCATCGGGAGCTCGACGACCTGGGAGTCGTCATCGTGGCCTTCGAGCGACACCGTCACCCGCGCGCCTTTCTGGGCGTTGACGCGCACGTCGCGGAGCGGCGACTTGCCGACCAGGTGCTCGCCGATGCGCACCGTGGCTCCGGGGCGGTTGGTCTCGAGGGTCAGCACGCAGGTGTGGCGCTCGATGTCGAGGATGAGCGCCGCCAGGTTGGGGACCTTCGCGAGCAGGTCGGCGGGCGCCCGCGTCTGGAACGATCGCAAGCGCTCGAGCGCCTCGGGGTACCGCGCGAGCATCTCGAGCGCGCGCCCGGAGTTGTAGAGCAGCGCCGGGCTGCCACCGATCGCGATCGCCTCCTCGAAGCGCGCGAGCGCGTCGGCGTACATGAAGTCCGCCATGAGTCGGTCGCCCTCGGCCTTGAGGCTGGCGGCCTGCTCGGCCGTTGGGGTCGTCGCCGTCGGGCTCGTCGGTCCAGCTTCGCCCTTCGGGTCGGGCGGTCCCGCGAGCGCGGGCGTGACGAGGCCGAGGAGGGCGAGCGTGGCCACTGCCTGGCCGAACCCGACCGTGATCGAGACCCACCGTGGCGAACGCCAGACCCGCGCGCATCCTGACCGGATCATCCGCGAATGATGGCGCACCTGTCTCCGCCGACGCAAGCCCACGGGGTGGTTCCGTCCGACCGGCCCGTGGAATAACGCGGGCTCGTCGTGGTTTCAGCGCGTGCGCCGCGCGAGGGTCGAAGCCCCGCCAGGCTCGCGATTCAATTGACACCGATCGGAACCCAACTAGATTGCGCGAACCCGAGGGGTGGATCGTCTTTCGCCCCGGGATCGAGCGAGGCGAAGGGCGCGTGCCCGCCTCGATGGAGAGACTGCCTTGTCCACCGATGTGATGATTGAAGCCACGGGGCTGACGAAGCGATACGGCGCTTACCGAGCGCTCGACCGCGTCAGCTTCGAAGTCCGCAGGGGTGAAGTCGTCGGATTCCTCGGCCCGAACGGGGCCGGCAAGTCGACGACGATGCGTATCCTGACCTGCTACCTGTCCGCGACGAGCGGGTCGGTGAAGGTCCACGGGTACGACGTCTTCGACGAGCCGCTCGCGGTACGCGAGAAGATCGGCTACCTGCCGCAGCGCGCGCAGATGTACGGCGAGATGGGCGTGCTCGAATACCTGCGCTTCGTCGCCGACGTGCGTGGCATCGACGTGACGTCGTTCAACAAGCGGATGCGCAACATCGTCGAGGTGTGCGGTCTCGGCACCGTCCTCGGCAAGGACATCCGCCAGTTGTCCCACGGTTACCGACAGCGTGTCGGCCTCGGGCAAGCGCTGATCCACAACCCGCCGATCCTCATCCTCGACGAGCCGACGAGCGATCTCGACCCCAACGAGAAGGCCGAGGTGATCGAGTACATCAAGGAGATCGGCAAGGACCGCACGGTCATCCTGTCGACCCACAACCTCGCCGAGGTCGAGGAGGCCTGCGCTCGTGCGATCATCATCTCGAAGGGGCGCGTCGTCGCCGACGGTGCGATTGACGAGGTCCGCGCCCGAGGCGGTCGCGTCCGCTACCAGGTGCTCGTCGACGAGAAGGCCGCGCTGCGTGGCACGGCTCCGTCGAGCGCCGACGTCGAGGCTGCGCTCGCGAAGATCCAGGGCGCGATCTCGGTGAAGGAACTGCCCACCGACGACCGCTGCCACGGCTTCACGCTGCTCGGCAACAAGGGCTCCGACCTGCGCGGCGAGATCTTCAAGCTCTGCGTCGACAAGGGCTGGGTCCTGCTCGAGATGCGGCGCGACATCCAGAAGCTCGAGGACGTCTTCAAGTCGCTGACCAAGGGCGACGAGGTGGCCGACCGGCTCCGCACCGCGGCTCCCGACGAGGATGAAGAGTCCGAAGACGAGGGGCTCGAGGACGACGAGTCCGAGGACGAAGAGTCGGACGCGTCGGAAGACGAGGAGTCGGACGACGACGCCGACGAGAAGGACTCGAAGAAGGAGGATGCCTGAGCCATGAGCACCACCCTGAACATCGCGAAGCGCGAGTTTCGCTCCTACTTCGATTCGCCGGTCGCCTACGTGGTGATCTGCCTCAGCCTGTTCGGCCTGGGCGGCGTGTTCTTCAACTACCACGGTGGCTTCTGGCAGGCGAACCGCGCCAGCCTCGAGCAGCTGTTCGTGCAGATCCCACGCGCGCTCTCGTCGATCGTCGTCCCGGTGATCACGATGCGGCTCATCGCGGAGGAGAAGCGCTCGGGCACGCTCGAGATGTTGATCACGCTCCCGGTGAAGGACGCCGAGGTCATCCTCGGTAAGTTCCTCGGAGCCTGGGGCCTCGTGCTCGTCCTGATCGCCGCGACCGCCATCTACCCCGTGATGATGTTCGGGTCGCCCTGGAACCTCGGCTCGCTCGACTCGGGCCCGGTGGCAGCAGGCTACCTCGGCCTCGCGCTCTACAGCGCCGCTGCAGTGTCGATCGGCCTCCTGATCTCGGCGCTCACGGAGAGCCAGATCATCGCCTTCTTCGTCACCTTCGTCGTGCTGTTCTTCCTGCACCTCGTCGGCGCCGGGGCGGTCCTATCGATGCTCCCGCAGAAGGCCGAGTATGCGCTCGCCTTCATCAGCTTCGACACCCGCCTCTCGTCCTTCATGCGCGGACTCGTGAACACGCGCGACGTCATCTACTTCATCTCGATCACCTTCGGCTGTCTCATCGGCTCGTTCTGGGCCCTCGAGCGGCGCAAGTGGAACTGAGGAACCTGCGATGGAACGCAAGCAACGTGCAGCCAGCCTCTCGGGCATCTACCTCTTGGTCGTCGCGATCGCGATCGTGCTCGTCAACGTCATCGGCTGGAACCTCAACAAGCGCATCGACGTCACCAAAAATGAGCGATTCACGCTCTCGAAGGGCTCCGCCAACCTCGTCTCGAAGGGGCTGAAGGAGAACCTCAACATCAAGCTCTACGTCACCAAGGGGTTGCCGACCCTCGACCTCTTCGTCGAGGATCTGACGAACCTGATGGGCGAGTACGAGCGCGCCTCGGGCGGCAAGCTCACCTACGAGGTGATCGAGCCGAAGACCGACGAGCAGAAGGAAGCTGCCAAGAACCACTGCGGGACCGGCGGCTGCCAGCCGCTGCAGATGGTGCCGTTCGGCGAGGGCAGCGAGCAGGCCGACCAGGCGACGATCACCCAGGGCTACATGGGTATCGTGTTCGAGTACGGCTCGGAGGAAGACACGATCCCGGTGCTCTCGCCCGAGAATACGCAGGGCCTCGAGTTCTGGATCACGAACAAGATCCGCAACCTCCGCGACAAGGTCGACGACTCGTACCCGCGCATCGGCCTCGTCAAGAAGGAGGGCATCTCGATCAACGACGAGAACCTCGTCCCCGGGGGGCGCGGTCCGGGCCCGAACATGAAGGGGATCCTCTCGCAGCACTTCCCCTTCTACAAGTTCGAGGATGTCGATCTCGAGGAGGGCAAGAAGGCCGTCGACGAGAAGCTGAACGGCGTGGTCCTCATGCAGGCCGACAAGGACTGGACGGACGCGGAGCTCGCTCGCGTCGACGAGTTCCTGATGCGCGGCGACAAGGCGCTCCTCGTGATCTCCGGTGCCGTCAACATGAAGGCGTCGGACGCGACGATGAAGGCGGAGCTGAACCTCCGTAACCTCGACAAGCTCGTTGATGCTTACGGCATCGAGATGAAGAAAGAAGCGATCTTCGAGTGGGGTCAGAGCGTGCGCCTGCCGGTGCAGGATGCCGGCTCGGGGCGCCAGCAGTGGATCGTGTTCCCCGGCGTCTTGACGCTGACGAACACCCCCGAGTTCGAGGACAAGAACCAGCCGATCGACAGCGCGTTCACCGGCTTCTTCCGCATGGACCAGCTCGGCGTCGGCTTCCCGTCGCCGCTCGTCGGTCACCCCGAGAAGCAGCCGCAGGCCAAGCTGAAGACGGTCCTCCGCACCACGGAGAACGCCTCGGTCGACGCCGAGAGCCCGGTGGACTTCAGCATGAAGGCCAACTGGTCGCAGGCTTCGAAGGGCGAGCGCGCGCAGCGTGACATCGCCATCGAGGTCTCGGGCGTGCTGAAGAGCGCGTTCGCCGACAAGAAGCCCGAGGGTTTCACCGGCGAGATCCCGGCCGAGTCGAAGGGCCCGAGCCGCGTGCTCGTGATCGCGGCAGGTCAGTTCCTCGCGAACCCCTTCGCTCGCGCCGGCAACGCGCCGCCGATGCCCCCGCAGATGGCCATGATGGGCGCGATGGGCGGCGACCGAAACCTCCAGGCGGTCGCTCAGATCTACGCCCAGGCGACGTACGTCACGAACGCGATCCTTGGCTTCAAGAACCTGCTCGATTGGATCTCGAACGACACCGATCTCATCGCGACGAGCGCCAAGCTCACGAGCGATCCGCAGCTCACCTACGGTGACGTCGCGAAGCCCAAGTTCGAGCCGACCGACGACGAGAAGACCATTCAGAAGCGCAACGAGGAGTGGCGCGAGGAGCGCCGGACGCTGCAGAGCAAGATCGGCCTGATCTTGACGCTCCTGCCATCGATCGCGTTCATGCTCTATGGCATTTTCCGGTGGCGCATGCGCGAGTCGAACCGCGCCAACGTCAAGCTCGCCGCGTGAGGACAAGCACATGAAGACCGAGCAGAAACTGGCCGTTTCCGGCGTGGTGCTGGTCGCCCTCCTCGGGGGTTACTACGCCACGCGGCAGGATAAGCAGCGCGACATTCAGGCCCACACCGCCGGCGCGGCGAAAGAGGACCTTCCCAAGATCGCCGTCGAGAAGGAGAAGGCCGAGAAGATCACGAAGCTCGTGGTCAAGAGCAAGGATCACGAGGAGGTCGTGCTCGAGAAGAAGGGCGACAAGTGGCGACTCACGAAGCCGCTCGACGTCCCGGCGAGCGCGAGTGCCGTCGACAGCGTGATGAAGAACCTCGAGAAGCTCGAGCTCCAGAAGGTGATCAGCTCGAACGCCGACGAGAAGACGTTCGAGAAGTACGAGCTCGACGAGAAGTCGGCGACGCGCGTGCAAGCGTTTGCGGGCGACGAGAAGCTCCTCGACGCGTCCTTCGGCAAGAGCGGCACGCGCGGCCAGCTCGGGCGGATCGCCGGCAACGCCTCGGTGTTCGGCGTGAAGGGCTATTCGAGCTACCTCTTCGCCAAGGAGGTGAAGGGTTGGCGCGACACCGACGTCCTCACCATCGAGGACGGCAACGCGATCGCCGTCGAGATCGAGAACAAGCTCGGCAAGTTCAGCCTAACCAAGTCCGGCGACAAGTGGGGAGGGTTCTACTACCCGCGCGATGCGAAGAAGGGGAAGCTCGCCGAGAAGGCCGCGAAGTGGGAGCGCTTCGAGGAGACGAAGGTCAAGGACCTGCTCACGGCGTTCAAGAGCCTGAAGGCTTCGGATTTCGCCAAGGACGGCGCCGACACCGGCATCGACAAGGCGACCGAGGAGGGCGGCCTCGTGCGGCTCAAGTTCAAGGACGGCAACGGGGACGTTACCCTCAAGGTCGGCAAGAAGCAGGAGGGCGACAATCGCTACCTCGTCAAGGAGGGCGGCGATGGTACCGTCTTCGTCGTGGGGAGTTGGACCGGCAGCTGGGCCGTCGACACCCTCGAGAAGCTCAGCAAGCCGGAAGAGAAGAAGGACGGCAAGGACAAGAAGAACGACAAGGACAAGAAGGACGACAAGGGCAAGCCCGATGACCTGCCCGACATGCCCGATCTCGGCACGGAGTGACCTTCGCCCGCGCGCCTCTTTCGGGGCGTGCGGTCCGCCTTGTCGCCGTCCGATGACGGTGTCATGCCGCTCGCGACATGCGCGCGAGCTACAACTGGCTACGGTCCCTCGTCCCCGGCCTCTCGGCCTCCCCGCGTGAGGTCGGCGAGCGGCTGACCCGTTCCGGCCTCGAGGTCGAGGACGTCGTCGAGTACGGCGTCGCGAGTCGCCACGTCGTCGTCGCCCGCGTGCTCACGGTGGCGCAGCACCCGAAGCACGACAAGTTGACGCTCGTCACGGTGGACCGCGGCGGCGTCGAGCAGACCGTGGTCTGCGGCGCTCCGAACGTGCCGGCGCCCGGTCGCAAGGTCGTCCTCGCGCCGCTCGGGACCCACTTGCCGGCGATCGGCATGACGATCGCGGCGCGTCCCGTCGGCGGGGTCACGAGCGAAGGGATGTTGTGCTCCGAGAACGAGCTCGGGCTCGTCGGCGGTGGCGGCAAGGGCGAGGGGATCCTCGTCTTTCCGGAGGGCTTCGAGGCCGCGCCCGGCACGACCCTCGCGAGCGCCATGCCGGCGACGCACGACTTCGTGTTCGAGATCGGCGTGACGCCGAATCGGCCGGATGCGCTCGGGCACGTCGGCCTCGCCCGCGAGGTCGCCGCGCTCTTCGGCTTGCCCTTCACGGTGCCGCCGAGCGACGCCCCCGCCCGCGTCGCCGACGGTCCCGCGATCGACGCGCTCGCCAGCGTCGTCGTCGAGGACACCGAGCGCTGTCCTCACTACGGCGCCGCAGTGTTGACCGAAGTCAAAGTAGGTCCGTCGCCGGCCTGGCTCCGGTACCGACTCGAGAGCCTCGGCGTGCGCTCGATCTCGAACGTGGTCGACGTGACGAACCTCGTGCTGCTCGAGTACTGCCAGCCCTTGCACGCCTTCGATCTCGACAAGCTGTCGGCGGGGCGTGTCGTCGTGCGCCGCGCGCGGGCGAGCGAGACGCTCGTCACCCTCGATGGGGTCTCCCGAGAGCTCGCGGAGGACGATCTGCTCATCACCGATGGCGAGCGGGGCATTGCGCTCGCCGGCGTCATGGGCGGCGCGGACAGCGAGATTGGACCGGACACGCGCCGCGTCTTGCTCGAGTGCGCCTACTTCACTCCCCGCGGGATCCGTCGGGCTTCGCGTCGCCACGGCCTCCACACCGAGGCGAGCCATCGCTACGAGCGCGGGATCGATCCGGAGCAGGGCTCCGAGGTCCTCGCGCACGCGGCAGCGCTCCTCACGCGGCTCGCCGGGGCCGCCGCGGTGAAGGGGAGCCTCTTCGCGGGAGTCGCGCCGTCGCCTCGGCCGACGATCCGGTACCGACACGCGCGCGCGATCGGCGTCCTTGGCTTCGAGGTGCCGCTCGACGAGGCTTCCGCGATCCTCACGCGCCTCGGCTGCGAGTCCCAGCGCGTGAGCGAGGGCGAGCTGCTCGTCACGGCGCCGAGCTTCCGCCCCGATCTCGGGCGTGAGGAAGATCTGATCGAGGAGGTGATGCGCGTGCACGGCATCGACGAGGTCCCCGCGGCACCGCGCGCGCTCGTCACCCGTGCGGGTCGCTCGACCCCAAGCCTCGAGCTCCGGCTCCGTCAGATCGCAGCGAGCCTCGGGCTCGACGAGGCGCTGACGTTCGGCTTCACGTCGCCCGCGTCGCTCGCCGCGATCGGTGCGCCCGCGTCGGTCGTGGCGCTCAAGAACCCGCTCACCGAGGACCGCAGCGTGATGCGCACGAGCCTCTTGCCCGGCCTCCTCGAGGGGCTCCGACGCTCGCGGCGTCACGGCGTTCGTGACGCGCGACTCTTCGCGGTCGGGCGCACCTTCCTCGCGGGCGAAGACGGCGCGTCGCTGCCGACCGAGCGGCGGGCCTTCGCGGCGGTGCTCGCCGGTCATCGCCTGGCGACGCTGGGCAAGGCGGAGTCGCTCGACGTCTACGACGCGAAGGGTGTCGCAGTGGAGCTCGTCGAGCGCGTCACCGGCAAGGTGGCCACGCTCGTACCTACGAGCGCGCCCCACCTTCACCCTCGCGGTGCGGGCGCGCTCGTCGTCGCTGGGCGCGAGATCGGCCGCCTCGGTCCGCTGCACCCTGACGTCGTCGAGCGCCTCGATCTCGATGGTGAATGTCTCGTCATCGAGCTCGACCTCGAGTCGCTCGCGGAGCACGTCGGCCGCGCGCCGCAGTTCCGCGCGATCCCGCAGCTGCCCACCGTCACGCGCGATCTCGCGCTCGTCGTTCACGAGGACGTCGCCGCCGGCACCCTGTCCTCGGCGATCCGCGAGGTCGCAGGGGCGCTCTGCGAGTCGGTCGAGCTCTTCGACCTCTACCGAGGCAAGGGTCTTCCGGAGGAGCACAAGAGCCTCGCGTACCGGATGATCTTCCGCGATCCGAAGGCGACGACGCGTCCCGAAGAGGCGCGCACCCTGACCGACGCCGAGGTCGACGCGTGCACTCGCTCGGTCGTCGACGCGCTGAAGGAGCGGCACGGCGCGGTGGTGCGCGCGTGACCGGCGGCGACGCGTCGGACTCCCTCGGCGCGTCGGCCACGGTCCGCTTCGAGGTCGAGGGGCCCATCGCGATCGTCACGATTGCGAGACCCGAACGCATGAACGCGGTCGATCGGTCGACCGCTGCTCGGCTCGCCGATGCGTTCCGTCGCTTCGACGCCGACCCAGCGCTCGCGGTCGCGGTGCTCACCGGTGCGGGCGGGACCTTCTGCGCGGGCGCCGATCTCAAGGCGCTCGCCGAGGGCCACGGCAACCGGGTCGAGGACGACGGGGATGGACCGATGGGGCCGACGCGCATGCAGCTCGACAAGCCCGTGATCGCGGCGATCGAGGGCCACGCCGTGGCGGGCGGGCTCGAGCTGGCGGCGTGGTGCGATCTCCGCGTCGCCGCGCGCGATGCGATCCTCGGCGTCGCCTGCCGCCGCTGGGGCGTACCGCTGATCGACGGTGGTACGGTTCGACTCCCGCGGCTCGTGGGGCACGCTCACGCCCTCGATCTGATCTTGACCGGCCGTGACGTGGGGGCCGAGGAGGCTCTGCGGATGGGGCTCATCAGTCGCCTCTGCGAGCCAGGCCTGGCGCTCGCCACGGCGCTCGCCCTCGCCAGGCAAATCGCGGCGCATCCGCAAGAGTGCCTCCGCGGCGATCGGCGCTCGCTCGACGAACAGGCGTCGCTCACCCTGGAGCAGGCCCTCGCGAACGAGCTCAGGCGCGGCCGCCGCGCGCTCGCGTCGGCTGAGCTTCGCACCGGGCTCCTCGCGTTCGCGTCGAGGGTGCGCCGCGAGCGGTGACCGTGCGCCCTCGCCGCGGGTCGACCACCCAACGCGACGTGATTTCGAGCAAACTTGATAAGTGTCAAGCCGAGATCGGTCAGCCCAGCTCGTGCTTCAGCGGTCGCCCCATCAGGTCGAGCAGCGCCTGCTTCGCGGGTTTGTCCTCGTAGAGCACGCGATACACTTCTTCGGTGATCGGCATCGCGACGCCGAGGCGCTGACCCAGCTCGAAGGCGCTCCGGGTCGTCTCGACGCCTTCGGCGACGTGCCCGAGCTCGGCGAGGATCGTGGCCAGCGTGCGCCCCTTGCCAAGCTCGACGCCCACGGTCCGGTTGCGCGAGAGGCTCCCGGTGCAGGTGAGGACGAGGTCACCGACGCCCGCGAGTCCGGCGAGCGTGAGCGGGCTCCCGTACTTCTTCGCGGCGAGCCTTCCGATCTCTGCGAGCCCGCGGGTGATGAGCGCCGCGCGGCAGTTCTGCCCGAAGCCGAGCCCATCGACGATGCCGGCGGCGATCGCGATCACGTTCTTCAGCGCGCCGCCGACCTCGACCCCCATGACGTCTTCTGTCGCGTAGGCACGCAGCGCCCCGCCCGAGAAGGCGCGCTGGACCGCCGCGGTCGTGTCGGGGTTCGTCCCGGCGATGGTCACTGCCGTCGGGACCCGCTCCGCCAGCTCGCGCGCGAAGCTCGGCCCCGACAGGTAGGTGAGCCGCGAGGTCGCGTCGGAGCCGAGGACGTCGAGCATGACCTCGCTCATCAGCATCAGCGTGCCGCGCTCGATGCCCTTGCTCGCGCAGCAAAGGAGCGGGGCGAGGAGCTCGTTCTTCGCCAGCACGAGGGCTTCGCGGGTCGCCTGGCATGGGATCGCCAGCACCACCAGGTCCGCGTCGGCGAGCGCTCGCGTTCGGTCGCTCGAGGCGTGCAGGTTCTCGGGGAAGGGCGCGCGCGGCAGGTAGTGGGCGTTCTCGCGGGCCTCCTGCATGGCAGACGCCTCGCGCTCGCTGCGCGCCCAGAGGGTCGTCGCGTGGCCCTGCCGTGCGAGCTGGATCGCGAGCGCGGTGCCGAACGCGCCGGCTCCGAGGACGGTGCACTTCATCGCTCGAGGCTACCACCCTGTTGCCGCGGCACGCGCGTTCGGATTACGTCTCGCACGTGGTTCACGCGCGCGCTGCACTCCGGCTGTTGCTCCTCGCCCTGTTCGCGTGCGCGTCGCTCGGAGCATCGTGCGGGCAGCGCGCCGTGACCTTGATGCCGGGCGTCGTCAACGACACCGGCAACCGCTCGCTGCGTCGCGCGATCTTTTCCTACGCGATCGATCAGCTTTGCACCGAGATGAAGAAGCGCAGCCTGCCGCTTCGCATGAGCGATCCGGAGCCGAGCATCGGTCGATTCTTTCCGACCGGTTGCTCGGTGACCGAGCTGCCCAACGAGAACCTCTACGTGCAGGTCGTGGGCCACGGCTACGCGTGGACGAACCTCACGGGCCGCGTCGGCTTCGAGGCCGCCGCGCAGGTCGAGTACGACCATGATTTTCTCGTCGAGGGCTCGTCGATGTACGGCTACTTTCGCGCCGTCCGGACGCAGTCGAGCACCTTCACGCCTCTGATGTTCGAGCGCAGCGATGGCGGAGTCGCCGGCCCGGCGCTCTCGCTGCTCGGGACGGCCACGAGCCAGGCGCTCGCGCCCCTCGGTCAACGCATCCTCGCCGGACAGCTCGCGCGCGGCTTCACCGTCGTCCGCGAGGGGGACGCCACGGTCGCGTTCTCGCTCGGCGTCCTCGAGAAGGGGCACCGACCCGTCGCGCCGTTCGACACCTCGCGCTCGCGCGCGCTCGTCCTCGTCAACGATCGCGCCGAGCTCCATGCCGGTCAGCGCGACTTCGTCGGCCCCTTCGAGATCACCGAGAAGGGGCGCGCGCTCGGGGTGACGGCGCTGGTCGAGGGCGCACCGGCTGCCGACGTGCTCATCGTGCCGCAGACGGTCGGCGACGCCTGGATCGCGCAATACGAGCGCTACCCTCAGACCGGCCCGGCGGCAGCGCCACCGCTCGTGGAGGACAGCATCTTCGCCGCGCGGGAGGGGTCGCCCGGCGCGCCGGCGACGAGCGACGGTGTCTGGCGGCGCGCCTTCCCGGTTCCCCCGGGGAGCTACTACGTCGTCTTCGACCACACGGCTACCGCGGGTCGCACGAGCCCCGTGGGGACTCCCGGTGACCCGCGCGCCGCGACGGTGAGCTACGCGGTCGAGCTGTTGCGCGCAGACTGAGGGAGTCATGCTCCAAGGTTGCGATGCGCGCAATCCTTGCGGTTGTCTTTGGCCCCGGCTAAGGCTGCGCCACGAACGTGGCGACGGAACCCGAATACGACGACGCGGACGAGCACGACGACGACGCCGTGCCCGCGGATCAGGCCAGCCAGACGCCCACGCCCGGGGTGCGCGTGGTGCCGCGGCGCCCGCTCCCGGAACCGTCCCGCGTGTCGCGTTTCGCCTTCTACGCGCTGTGGCTGTTCGCTGCGCCCGCTGCGCTTGCCTTGCTTTCCGTCAAGTTGCTCGAGCCCGAGCGGGACGACTTCGAGGCCGGGGCGCTGCGGACGTTCGTCGGTGAGCAGCAGGTCCCCGCGACGATCCTGTTCTTCACGCTGTTCGCGATGGTGATCTGGCGGCTGCGGCACGTGCTGCCGCTCGCGCTCGCCACGGGGATGGTCGCGCGGCGTGACGTCCCGGCGCGCACGCGGGCCCGCTACGAACAGGCGTCGCACCTGATCGAGGAGGCGCGCCGCCTGATCGAGGCGACCCGCAAGGACAAGCGCGCGCCCTCGGCGGACGAGCGGCGGCGCGTCGAGGCCGGCATCGCGGCGCTCGAAGACACCATGCTCGCCCTCGACTTCGACGAGGACGCCTTCCTGCGCGCCCACGACGCCGCCCACGAGCTCGTGCACGAGCACCTCGGTCGCTGGCGCAAGAGCGAGCTTCGCGAGTACACCGAGTCGATCGGCTTCGCGGTCGCCGTCGCGCTGGTGTTGCGCTTCTTCGTCATCGAAGCCTTCAAGATCCCGACCGGATCGATGATCCCGACCTTGATGATCGGCGATCACATCTTCGTCGCAAAATACGCGTACGGACCGCTCTTGCCGCGCAGCGATTCGAGGCTCTACTCGAACCTGCCGCCGAAGCGCGGCGACGTGATGGTCTTCAAGTTCCCCGAGAACAAGGCGCAAGACTTCATCAAGCGCACCGTCGCCATCCCGGGCGACTCGCTCGAGGTCATCGACGGGCGTCCGATCATCAACGGCCTGCTGCTGCCTCACTGCTACGTCGGGAAGCTCGAGTCTTCGCTCGGCGTCCGCGGGCACCTCTACCTCGAGTACAGCGGCGACGCCGCGTACCTCACGATGTTCAACGAGAAGCAGGACGAGCTGCGCTGCGACCAGGACCTCGACTGCACCGATGGCCGACAGTGCCGCGCCCACGTCTGCGGGATCCCGCAGGGGCCCTACCGAGTGATGCCGGGTGAGGCGTGGGTCTTCGGTGACAACCGCGACAACAGCCACGACTCGCGCGCGTGGCACCTCGGCATGGGCGCCGGCGTTCCGTTCGAGAACATCAAGGGCAAGGCGATGTTCGTCTGGTGGAGCTGGGATCCGCGCGGTGGTCTCGGCTGGGATCGACTTGGCGTCAACGTGATGGGGACACCGAAGCTGCCGCAGGGCGCGGATGCGCTCGTGCCCGCGCTCGAGACCTGCCTCAAGAACCGCCCGCCGCTCGCCGACACCACTCCGCCTCTGCCGCGCTGAACTTCCCAGCCGCGCTGCACTTCCCAGCCGCGCTGCACTTCCCAGCCGCGCTGCACTTCCCAGCCGCGCTGCACTTCCCAGCCGCGCTGCACTTCCCAGCCGCGCGCCCGTCAGCCGGCGACGATGCCGAGCTCGCGTCCTGCCTCGGTGAA
>Ga0194129_10002867_pt1 | contig 24979 bp, 21 predicted proteins | sample TA2KigCa35mmetaG_FD_150862 | JGI IMG/M metagenome (GOLD analysis project Ga0194129, IMG submission 150862) | Freshwater microbial communities from Lake Tanganyika, Tanzania - TA2015038 Kigoma Deep Cast 35m | ecosystem: Environmental > Aquatic > Freshwater > Lake | place: Tanzania: Lake...
AGGAAATTTCCATTAAGACAAAAGATGTGGCTGAAAGTTTGATTGAACCTGTTACAACAATGGTTGATGCCATTCGCACAGCCCTTGAAAATACCCCCCCAGAACTGTCATCGGATATTGTTGACAAGGGTATTATGTTAACGGGTGGTGGGGCTCTTCTTCGTGATCTTGATCAAGTGATTCGGGATGCGACAGGTCTTCCTGTGTCTATTGCAGAAGATCCTTTGTCTTGTGTCGTTTTGGGAACTGGATATGCTTTAGAGCATATGTCCACTCTTAAAAACGTTTTGCTGTCGCATTATTAACTCTATAAGGGGGGGTAGCCTCGTTGAAACAGTGGAAACCAGGAATCCCTTTCTCTAATAAAAAACTTTGGCTTAGGAAAACGCGATCCTCCTTTCATCTTTATTATCGCCTGGTCATTACTTTTTTGTTTATCATCCTTTCTGCAACTCTTATTGTTCTTAGCGAAAATGATTCACCAGCCGTTCATAAACTACGAACAACTCTTTTATCTGTAGCGCGTCCTTTTATTTTTGTTTTTAATAAACCGTTTGAGTGGGCAAGTGACACCAAGGATTTTTTTGTATCCTGGGCCACAACACACAAAACGAATAAACACCTTGAAGAAGAAGTTGATCGCTTAAAGGGCCTTGTTGCGTCGCTAGAGGGCCTGCAAAAGGAAAACAGTCAGTTAAATCAACTTCTTGCCGTGAAGCATCACTTAAAAAAGCCGTCTGTTACAGCAAAAGTTTTAGCGTATCCCGAACGTCCTTATCTCAAGAGCATTGTCATAGAAGCCGGCGCAGATGATGGGATAAAGTCTCAGCAGGTTGCCCTTCATCAAAAGGGACTTGTGGGGCGTGTGATCCATGTAGCTAAGAATCTTTCTTATGTTTTGTTGATAACGGATGTTAATTCTCGGGTCCCTGTGACAATCAGGGATAAGGAAGAACAGGCAATATTAACCGGCACGAATAACGGCCTGCCCTTTCTTAAGTATGCTCAGGCAAAAAATATTCAACAAGGGGATATTGTGGACACATCAGGGCATGGGGGTGTTTTCCCTCCCGGCATTCCGGTTGGTCGCGTTGCTGAAGTAGACGGGGAAAGCATACTCGTGCAGCCTTTTGCAGATGTGGATCATTTGTCTTTTGTGATGCTTCTTGAACCTGTTTTAAACGAGACAATACAAATGTTGGTGAATCATGAGGCATTTGATCCTGCTTAGACTGAAGCTTTTGATGCATCAGCTGTTGCCTTTCTTTATTTTGCTTTTGCTTTCTTTTGTAGAGCAATTTTATTTTTTTAGGATGCTTCCAGTAGAGCCCCTTTTTGTTCTTCCTCTTCTTTATTATTGGGCCATTTTCAATACTGAAAAACTTTCAGCCTTTTCTTTGTTTAGCTTAGGCCTTTTTGATGATGGAGTGAGTGGTGCTTACTTAGGGAAAACATCTCTGGTGTTGCTTATTTTGTATGCCCTTGTTTTAACGCAAAGACATCATATTAAAGAGCTAAACTTCAAGTTTGTGTGGGGAGGATTTGGGATCTTTATGTTCGCTGCAACCCTTTTAGAATGGGGAATTTCCAGTCTTTTGATGTCTGAGTGGCTTTCCATTTTTCCACTAATTGGCCAAAATGTACTGGCGATCATTCTCTATCCTTGGTTTAATAAAGTAGTACGTCGATTAGAAAAATAAAACAATAGAGACAGACTGTGCGACAACAAGCTTACCAAAAAACGGTTCAAAGAATCTTAGGGATTGCTTTTTTTAAAGCCTTTTTGCTGCTTGTGATTATGGGTCGTCTTTATGTTTTGCAGGTTTTTTACTCAGATCGTTACGCGACTTTGTCGGATGATAATAGAATTAGAACACGCTTTATCTTTCCCCAAAGAGGGGAAATATTTGACCGTCATCATCGGCTTCTTGCACAAAATGTTCAAAATTATAGTGCCATTTTAATTCCAGAAGATGCAGAAAACCTGGAACAAACACTCAAAACTCTTCAGATCGTATTAAAATTAAACCAAGAGGATATGACAGCTATCAGAAAATCAATCAAGCAGCGTCCTAAATTTTTCCCAACGGTTATTCGCGATGATTTGTCATGGAATCAATTAGCCCGACTGGAGGTGAACATGTTATCGCTCCCCGGGATTTACATTGAGCATGGGTTTAAAAGGCAGTATCCGCTGGGAAAAATTGGTGCCCATGTTATTGGGTATGTATCTGCACCCAGTGCTTTGGAGGCACAAGGGAATAAAGCGCTTATGATGCCTGGAGCAAAAATTGGAAAATCAGCAATTGAGTCTTTTTACGAAGATCATTTAAAAGGTGTATCTGGCCAAAAAGACATGGAAGTCGATGCACGCGGTCGGTTGGTTCGTGAACTGAAATACGTATCGCCTATTCCTGGAAATGACTTGCATTTGACGCTTGATGAAGACTTGCAGCGCGCGATGGCAGAAGTTTTTGAAGAGCAAAAAGTTGAAAGTGGGGCAGCTGTTGTTCTTAATAGCAATACGGGAGAAGTTTTGGGGTTGATTTCCGTTCCAGGGTTTAATCCGGAGCTTTTTTATCATGGGATCGATCTAGAAAATTGGAATGCCCTTTTAAAAGATCCTTATAAACCTATGACAAATAAAGCGATTTCAGGATTATATAGCCCTGCGTCCATCTTTAAGATTATTGTGGCGCTTGCTGCTTTGCAAACAGGGCATTCTCTCCATGAAGAACACAGTTGTCCAGGGTATTATCGCCTCGGAAATCATCGATTCCACTGTTGGAGAAAAGAAGGGCATGGCCGTGTGAATCTTTACCAAGCGATTGTTCGTTCTTGTGACGTTTATTTTTATCATCTTGCTGCAAAAATTGGGGAAAAGCCAATTTTAGAATTGGCTAAACTTTTTGGCCTTAAAGACATAACAGGGATTGATCTTCCAAACGAAGCAGGAGGATTTTTAGCGGATCCTGACTGGAAAAAGCGGGTTCGAAAAGAACAGTGGCGTATGGCGGACACGATTCTAACAGCGATCGGTCAGGCTTATATTTTATCGACACCCCTTCAAATGGCGGTAATGATGGCCCAGGTTGTTAACGGGGGATATAAAATAAAACCAACTCTTTTGAAGGGGCAAAATGAAGCAACGCCTCTTGAAAAAATAGAGATTGACCAAGATAGTGTATCCATCCTTCAAAAAGCACTGGTGGATGTTGTCAATTCTCCTGGGGGGACTTCCTATCATACAAGGATTCGAGAAGAAAAATATGCGATGGGAGGGAAAACTGGAACGGCTCAGGTTAGGCGTATTTCTATGCAAGAGAGACAACAAGGAGGCCGTAAAGATGCGGCTATCCCTTGGCACTTGCGTGATAATGCTCTTTTTGTGGGTTTTGCGCCTACCCATGCTCCGCAGTACGTGGTTGCGGTCATTGCTGAGCATAAGGGCTTTGGGGGTATGGTTGCTGCGCCAATTGCGAGTAAAATTTTGAAAAAGACACAAGAAGTTATGGAAAGGAAATAAGAATGGTTGCCCAAGAACAATCTTTGACCTGGCAACAGAAAATCAAAGATCTTAATTTTTCTATTATAGGTCTTATTTGTCTTTTGTCTTTTATCGGATTTATCCTTTTATATTCAGCTGGTGGAGGGAGTTTTTCTCCCTGGGCTTTTTCTCAGATGACTAAATTTGTTGTGGGTTTTGCCCTGATGATCGTTGTGGCACTCCTTGATGCAAATCTTCTGATGCGTTATGCGTATATCATTTATGGAACCGCGCTCGTCCTTTTAGTATTGGTTCAAATATTTGGAATGATAGGCATGGGGGCGCAGCGCTGGATTAGTGTTGGTTTTTTTCGATTGCAACCTTCTGAACTGATGAAAATAGGGCTCGTTCTAACCCTTGCCTGTTACTATCATCGCCTAAGTTTAGAAGAAATAGAAAGCCCTCAGTTTTTGTGGGGACCTCTTTTATTCATTTTTGTTCCAGCGATTCTGGTTTTAAAGCAACCTGATCTTGGTACAGCGGTTCTTTTGATCATTATTGGAATTTCTCTTATGTTTGTGGCTGGGGCTAAGCTTTGGTATTTTGTGGGTGCTTTTGGAGGGCTTTTAGCAACCCTTCCCGTTATGTGGGGGTTTTTAAAAACCTATCAAAAGAAAAGGATTCTAACTTTTATTAATCCAGAAGAAGATCCTTTAGGGTCAGGGTATCATATTTTGCAGTCAAAAATTGCTTTAGGGTCTGGGGGAGTTTTTGGCAAAGGATTTTTAAAGGGAACCCAAAGTCATCTTAATTTTTTACCAGAAAAACAAACAGATTTTATTTTTACTATGTTTTGTGAAGAGTTTGGGCTTGTGGGAGCCTTTATTTTAATTACCCTGTATGGGCTTTTAATTTTTCAATGCCTGATGATCGCTGTGCGCTGTCGTAGTGCTTTTGGACGGTTGCTGGCATTTGGTATGGGAATGTCTTTGTTTATCTATGTTTTTATTAATATGGCGATGGTTATAGGCCTTGTTCCCGTCGTTGGGGTACCCCTGCCTTTCATTTCTTATGGGGGAACATCTTTAATTACCCTTATGGTTGGTGTTGGTCTTTTATTGAATGCTGATTTAAACCAATCTCTTAAAATTCCTCGATATCAGTAAAAAACTATCGACAACGAAGCGAAGGTTTGGTAAATCCTAATACCAGGTGTGGGCACTTAGCTCAGCTGGTAGAGCAGCTGACTCTTAATCAGCGGGTCATAGGTTCGAGCCCTATAGTGCCCACCATCCTACCCCCGGACTTGATCCGGGGTTCGGGTGGTAGGCCACCGGGCGGTCACCCGAAGCGGGGTAGGGCTAGGAGTGCCACCCGAAGCCTTGGCGCAGGGCGGCTTTAATTAGCAATTCTGCTAATTCGCTTTTACAGTCTCTACCCTAAAAACTTAAATCACAGTCTCTGGGAATTTTAAAACATTTGCATTGGAAAAAAGAGCATATTTCTCAAAATGATCGTCTTCACCCAAAATAAATCTTAAAAGATAAAGTTCTGGGTTCACATCAAACAGATTGGAAAGCTTCTCTAGAGAAAGATCACGTGTATGAAAAGTAACAGCGATCAATTTAAGACGAGAAATTATTTCTTTGTCTTTTGGATAAATTTTTTCGATGTACTCTAATAAATAAACTAAAATATCGGGAGTAATATCAAATAAAATCGAAACAAACAGATGTAAAATATCACAGTTTTTTTGACACGCCTTCGCAAGGGCTGTTAAAGGATGTTCGCCAAGATCCATGGCATAAATAAACTCTTTCAAGACCATCAAATACTGGTCTCTTGGTGTGTCTGAAAGTGTTTCTTCTAAGGCACAAACAAAGCGAATGGCATTAAGAGAAGGATTAAAGCGCTTTTTACGTTCAAGTTCAAGGTCAATAACATTATGTGTTACAAGTCCCATTCACAATCCTTTTTAAAGATGTAGTTTACTAACATATACTGAAGATATTGGATTTTTGTGGCATATTTCAAGTCTTTCAAAAGATTTTACTAAAATTTTTTAATAAAAAGAAGCTTTTTTATAAAAAACATATAAAAAACGTCTTCGAAACTCTGAATAAGTTCAGATAGAAGTGAGACTAGCAAGATCTTGATAAAGACTCTCTTTCCTATTACAATTGAACCAAGTTTTAAGGAGATCTAATCATGAATTTTGATCTTTATACGGATCGCGTTAAGGGGTTTTTACAATCGGCTCAAACCGCTGCACAGAACGCTAACCATGCACGACTCACACTTTCTCACATTTTAAAAGTGATTGTTGAAGATCCTGAGGGATTAGGGGCTTCTCTTATCCAAGGGGCAGGGGGATCCTTTGCTATTGTAAAAAATCACGTGGACTCAACGCTTAAAAAAATGGCAACAGTTACAGGAGGGGGACAGATTTCTGCTGACCCCGATGTAGCCAAGGCTTTTGCCCTTGCGGAAGAAGCTTCAAAAAAAGCAGGGGATAGTTATGTAACTCTTGAGTATGTTCTTTTAGGGATTGTATTACAAAAAACTGACCCCGCAGGACAGGCCTTAGCAGCAGGAGGTGTTACAGCAGAAGGGTTGAGGGGCTCTATTAACGCCATGCGCCAAGGTCGCAGTGCCCATTCGCCTAGTGCTGAAGATACGTATGATGCCTTGAAAAAATATGCACGCGATTTAACAGAAGCTGCCCGTAAGGGAAAATTAGATCCTGTTATTGGTCGAGAAGACGAAATCCGGCGAACGATTCAAGTGCTCTCGCGACGCACTAAAAACAACCCAGTTCTTATTGGAGAACCGGGGGTTGGAAAGACAGCGATCGTTGAAGGGTTAGCGTTACGCATTGTTAATGGGGATGTTCCTGAAAGTTTAAAACACAAAAAACTTATGGCTTTAGACTTGGGGGCTCTTATTGCAGGGGCTAAGTATCGAGGAGAATTCGAGGAACGGTTAAAGGCGGTTCTTTCAGAAGTGGATGCAGCAGCAGGGTCTTTAATTCTTTTTATTGATGAACTTCACACCTTGGTTGGTGCTGGGAAAACGGATGGGGCTATGGATGCATCCAATATGTTAAAGCCTGCCCTTGCACGGGGCGAACTGCATTGTATTGGGGCAACAACGTTGGATGAATACCGTCAGTACATTGAAAAAGATGCAGCGCTTGCAAGGCGCTTTCAGTCTGTGTTTGTGTCAGAGCCAAAGGTGGAAGAAACTATTTCTATCTTGCGAGGACTGAAGGAAAAATATGAACTCCATCACGGTGTCAGAATTACGGATAGTGCTATTGTTTCAGCAGCGACGCTTTCAGATCGTTATATTGCTGATCGATTCTTGCCTGATAAAGCAATCGATCTTATGGATGAAGCCGCAAGTCGTTTGCGGATGGAGGTAGATTCAAAGCCAGAGGCATTGGATGAACTTGATCGACGGGTGTTGCAACTAAAGATTGAGCGAGAGGCTTTGAAAAAAGAAACCGACGAGGGGTCAAAAACCCGTCTTCAAGAACTGGAAAAAGAGCTAGAAGGACTAGAAGTCAAAGCAAAGGATATGGCCTCTCTCTGGCAAGCAGAAAAACAGAAATTATCTCAAGCCCAGGATGTGAAAGAAAAGTTAGAAAAAGCTCGGAATGATTTGGCGACTGCTGAACGCAACGGTGATTTTGCAAAAGCGGGAGAGATAAAATACGGGGTGCTCCCTAAATTGGAAGAACAACTAAAAAATGCGTCTACTTCCAATGGACAGCAAATGGTCAATGAAGAAGTGACCAGCGAACATATCGCCGCTGTTGTGTCCAAATGGACTGGGATTCCTGTTGATAAAATGCTGGCCAGTGAAAAAGATAAACTGCTTAAAATGGAGGATGAGCTTCATAAGCGTGTTGTGGGTCAGCGTCAAGCGGTGGTTGCTGTGAGCAATGCAGTTCGACGCTCGCGTGCAGGGCTCCAAGATCCTAATCGACCTATTGGATCTTTTTTGTTTTTGGGTCCCACAGGGGTTGGAAAAACAGAACTTGCAAAATCACTGGCTGCCTTTTTGTTTAATGACGAGTCGGCAGTTCTTCGTATTGACATGTCCGAATTTATGGAAAAGCATGCGGTGTCAAGGCTTTTGGGAGCTCCTCCAGGATATGTAGGATATGAAGAAGGGGGTGTTTTAACGGAGGCTGTGCGTCGTCGACCCTATCAAATCATTTTATTTGATGAGGTGGAAAAAGCCCATCCTGATGTGTTTAACATTTTGCTTCAAGTTTTAGATGATGGTCGTTTGACAGATGGACAGGGTCATGCCGTTGATTTTAGGAATACCTTAATCATTCTAACCTCCAACCTTGGAAGCGATGTGATCGCTAACCTTGAAGAAAATGAAGAGGTAGAATCAGTGCGTCCTCAGGTCATGGAAGTTGTGAGAGCTGCCTTCCGACCAGAGTTTTTGAACAGGTTAGATGAAATTCTGCTCTTTAGTCGATTAAAACGGGAAGATATTTCGAATGTTGTTCATATTCAATTAGCACGTCTTCAAAAATTGTTGTCCTCCAAAAAGATTACCCTGTCTTTAGATGATAAAGCGCAGCAGTGGTTAGGAGATCAAGGGTATGATCCCATATATGGCGCCCGTCCCTTAAAGCGTGCGATTCAGACGTTCCTTCAAAATCCTTTGGCTATGCTCATTTTGGATGGAAAAATTAAAGAAGGGGATATGGTTGAAATAACGTCAGGAAAGAATGGGCTGGCAGTCGTGAAGCCGATTAAAGTGGATCTTGGGTGATTTCTAAGGCTCTCTGTGGGTAGTATAGGATTCTCATAGGATCTTTCTAAAGGCAATAGGACACTTCTAAATTGCTTTTGTATTTCAAACTTTAGGGATTCAAAAGTCCAAAAGACCGTGCTAGAGTGTCGATTACACTATTTTTCTTAATTTCATGTAAAAGGAGCGTCTCTCAATGAATATGAACCAACGCAATTTTTGGTTGCTTGTTCTGGTTGTTTTAGGCCTTGTCTTTTTTTATAATCTTTTTGATGCATCCAGCCAAAAAGTTACAGGAACTATCTTAGACTACACAGAGTTTAAAAAAGCCGTCACCCAAAAGCATGTAGATTCTGTTGTTATGCGCGGAGATACGATTGTTGGGAAAAACACAGAGGGCGTGCCTTTTGTGACAAAAATCCCAGATAACGTAGGTGTTGCAGACGAGCTAGCTGCACAAGGGGTTAAAGTGACAGCAGCAGATCGAGAAGAAGGTCAATCTTTTTTGATGAATCTCTTTTTGTCCATTCTTCCAACGCTTTTGTTTTTTGGTGTTATGATTTATTTTTACCGCCAGATGCAAGTGGGGGCCAATCGTGCTATGGGCTTTGGTCGTTCTAAAGCTAAACTCCTGGAGGAGCAAAAAGTTAAAGTAACTTTTCAAGATGTCGCGGGAATTGATGAAGCCCTTGAGGAATTAAAAGAAATCGTCGACTTCTTGAAAGACCCAAAGAAATTTCAGCGACTCGGGGGCCGTATTCCCAGAGGTGTTTTATTGATGGGGTCTCCGGGAACAGGAAAAACTCTTTTGGCTCGTGCGATTGCAGGGGAAGCAGGGGTTCCATTCTTTTCTATTTCAGGATCAGACTTTGTGGAAATGTTTGTGGGTGTTGGAGCAAGCCGTGTTCGGGACATGTTTGACCAAGGAAAAAAAAGCGCCCCTTGCATCATGTTTATTGATGAAATTGATGCAGTTGGCCGTCATCGAGGGTCTGGCTACGGGGGTGGAAATGACGAACGAGAGCAAACGCTTAACCAACTGTTGGTTGAAATGGATGGGTTTGATGAGAACCAGGGGATTATCGTAATTGCTGCAACAAACAGACCAGATGTTTTAGATCCCGCTCTTTTACGCCCAGGGCGGTTTGATCGACAAGTTGTTGTTCCTCTTCCTGATGTTGGAGGGCGGGAAAAGATTCTCGAGGTTCATCTTAAGAAAGTGCCTCAAGCTGCCGATGTTGATGTTGCCGTTATTGCACGGGGAACCCCTGGGTTTTCTGGGGCAGACTTAGCGAATCTTGTGAATGAGGCGGCCTTGTTAGCAGCGCGCAAGGGTCGACGGGTTGTTGGTCTTGTAGAATTAGAGGAAGCAAAAGACAAAGTTCTTATGGGAGCAGAGCGACGTTCTATGGTTATGAGCGAAGAAGAAAAGAAAATTACTGCTTACCATGAAGCGGGTCATGCCTTGGTCGGTGTTCATTTGCCTGATTCGGACCCTATACACAAAGCAACGATCATTCCACGCGGTCGAGCACTGGGGATGGTTATGCGTCTTCCAGAGCGTGATCGGGTTTCTTATACCTTTGCAAAACTCAAAGCAGATCTTGCCGTCGCTATGGGTGGGCGTGTTGCGGAACAAATAATTTTCGGAACACAAAAGGTAACAACAGGGGCATCCTCTGATATTAGTTCAGCAACTAATCTAGCTCGTCGTATGGTCACAGAATGGGGGATGAGCGAAAAAATGGGTCCTCTCAATTATCGCGGGGACACTAATGAAAACTTTCTAGGATATATGGGAGGCCAAAGCCGCGAAATATCCGACGAAACCGCAAAGATAATTGATCAAGAGGTAACACGGATTGTTAATGAAGGATACAAAACGGCTCAAGATATTTTAACCAAATATTCTCAGCAGTTAGAGAATCTTGCACAAGCACTTTTAGAATTTGAAACGCTCACTGGAGAAGAAATTAAGACAGTTATTTCTGGGAAGACCCTTGAACGGGCAAAAGAACAGAAGCCAAAGAAAAAAGTCTCTTCCTTTGCGTTAGAAAAAGATTCGGATCAACCTTCTGGTTCAGAAAAGCAGGCATAGCAGCCATGGGAAGACGTATCTTTGGAACCGATGGTGTTAGGGGCCGTGCCAACGAGGGCTTCCTCTCTTCTTATAACCTTGTTCGATTGGCCCAATCTATAGGACTAGAGTTCATTAATGGAGCCCATCGCCATCTGGTCGTTATCGGTAAAGATACACGTCTTTCGGGGTACATGGTAGAGCCCGCTCTAACTTCAGGGTTTATTTCTGCAGGATTTGATGTGGTTTTGGTAGGTCCAATGCCTACACCCGGAATTGGTATGCTTGTTCGATCGTTGCGTGCTGATTTGGGCATTATGATTTCCGCGTCTCATAATCCATCCTATGATAATGGTATTAAAATTTTTGGACCCGATGGTTATAAACTTCCAGATGTAGTGGAAAAGTCTATAGAAAAGCGGTTCTATGAATTTTCAGAGGATGATCTACCTCCAGCAGAGAAGCTTGGGCACGCTAAAAGATTAGATGATGCCTTGGGGCGGTACATTGAGCACGTGAAGACATCTTTTGAAAAAGATATTCGTCTTGATGGTTTGAAAATTGTGATTGATTGTGCCCACGGCGCCGCTTATAAAATTGCGCCAACTATTTTATGGGAACTTGGTGCAGAAGTGATTCCAATTGGCATTAACCCGGATGGAAATAACATTAATCAAGATTGTGGGGCAACAAATACAGTCGCTATGCGGGAAGCTGTTTTAGCGCACCAAGCACACGTAGGTATTTCTTTGGACGGGGATGGAGATCGTGTTATTTTTTCTGATGAAAAAGGTCAAATCGTCGATGGCGATCAGATCTTGGCTATGATTGGCACCCTATGGTCCAAGCAAGGGCGTCTCTCTGATAACACCGTTGTAGCAACAGTGATGTCGAATTTAGGCCTAGAGCAGTATTTTCAAAAGCAAGGTATTACCATGCTCCGTACAGATGTAGGGGATCGGTATGTCATTGAAGCGATGCGGGCTAAAAATCTTAACGTTGGGGGTGAGCAATCAGGTCACATTATTCTTCGAGATTATGGAACAACGGGGGATGGTTTGGTTGCAATGCTTCAAGTTTTGAGGCTCTTGGTGCAAGAAAAAAAACCAGCTAGTCATGTGTTTCATGTTTTTACGCCAATTCTTCAAATTGTGAACAATTATCAATATCGATCAAAAGAATTATTGCAAAATCCAAAAGTCCAAGAAAGTATAGCGCATGCCGAAGTCACTTTGAAGAAAGCAGGGGGTCGGTTGTTAGTGCGTCGTTCTGGAACAGAACCATTAATTCGTTTAATGGCAGAGTGCGAGGATCGCCGTGTAATGGAAGGAATGATACATTATGTTATGGAGACCTTGGCAGGAGAAGATCACGCTTAAGAAAGATGCACCTCTTGACCTTTTAAATACTCAAGGAAAAGGGGAAACGATATCTTATACAACAAAAGCAGTTGCCTCGAACGTTTTTTCTTTATGTGCCATGAGGGGTAATTCTCTTGTCTTTATTGGTTTTTCTCAAACAGAAGAAGGATTGAGTAGCGTATTGCTTGATGCCAAAAATAGGATGTCTTGGCGTAAGTCTTTATGGACACCTTTGGCGGGAGACTTGCCTCAAATTACAACATTAGAGTTATGGGGTACGCTTTTTCAAAGGGCTGTGTGGCATGAGCTTTTGAATATTCCAGAAGGAAAAATTGTTTCCTATCAATCAATTGCAGAAAAAATTGGCCACCCTAGTGCGTCCCGCGCAGTAGGATCAGCCATTGGCGCTAATCCTATTGCAGGACTTATTCCTTGTCATCGTGTTGTCAATAAACAAGCTGATATGGGGTCCTATCATTGGGGGTGGCAGATAAAAGAGCTTTTTTTACGCGATGAGCAAGAAAGCCTTTCAAAAAGAATAGGAAAGTTAGAGGCAGAGACTTTATTTCGCACAGCACAAGAGAAGGCAATACAAGATCACCTCGCTCAGTCACAGCCGTCGCTTTTTCTCTAACGCCTGCTTAAAAAAGGGACGTATGTATTAGAGTGCTTTCTTCAGCGCCTCTATGGCAGCTGAAATAAGAACTGGGTCATTCCCGCCACATTGTGCCATATCTTCGCGGCCCCCTGCCCCTTGGGCGCCCAAGGCTTCCTTAACAGGGTGAATAAGCTGTTCAGCGCTCCATTGATCGACAAGATCTTTGGTGACGGCAACGATTGCAGAAACCTTACCTTCATTGACGGAAAATAAGCCAATAATTCCTGATTTTAAGGTTTGCTTTAACTGATCAATCATAGGACGCATATCTTTGGGGTGCACGTTTTGTAGCTCTTTGATATAAACAGAAATACCTTTAATCGTTTCAATATCTTGAGTATTGCTGCTTCCCCCTTTCAGAAAATGCTGCTTCGCATTTGCAAGGTCTCGTTCTAATTTTTTCTTTTCTTCTAAAAGGAGCTCAATTCGTTCATAGATTTTTGTAGGCGCTGTTTTTAAAAGATCTGCTGTAGAAGACAACACATCTTCAATCATTTCTACATACACCGCTGCTGATTGCCCAGCTAACGCTTCAATCCGACGCACACCAGCGGAAACACTTCCTTCGCTGACGATCTTAAAAAAACCGATATCTCCTGTTTGGTTGACGTGTGTACCTCCACAGAGCTCTGTAGAATAAGATTTGTGTTTTTCTTCTCCCATGGAAATGACACGAACTTCATCGCCATATTTTTCACCGAACAAGGCCATGGCACCTTTGGCCACCGCTTCTTCTTGAGTCATAAGGCGGGTAACGACGGGTGTGTTGATGCGGATTTGTTGATTTACTTCCCGCTCTACTTGCATCAAAATTTCTTTTGAAACGGCTTTAGGGCAGTTAAAATCAAACCGTAGGCGATCAGGGAGCACCAAAGATCCTTTTTGTGTTACGGATGGCCCTAACGCTTTGCGAAGGGCTGCATGAAGAAGGTGCGTTGCTGAGTGGTGGGCTCTTAGGGCAGAGCGTCGTTCGTGATCTACCTGCATATGTAGATTTGTCTTTTTGCTTAATGTTCCCGATAAAACTTTAACACGATGCACATAAAGCACCTCTAGTTTTTTGACAACATCAAGAACTTGAAGATGCAGACCATCCTCTCCGGTCATTGTTCCATGGTCGCCGGCTTGTCCTCCGGATTCTGCATAAAATGGAGTTTGGTTCATAAGGATCAGCCCTTCCTGTCCCGTTTTAAGCACATCAATAAGATTGCCATCTGTGACAATAGCCAGTACCTGCCCATCAGCTTTTTCGGTGGTGTAGCCTAAAAATTCAGAAGATCCATTTTTTTCTCGAACGTCAAACCAAACCGTATCTACCGATTCTTCCCCAGATCCGGACCAAGAAGCGCGGGCCTTTTCTCTTTGGGTTTCCATGCATACATCAAACGCGGGGGTGTCTACCTTAATCCCTTTGTTGCGCAAAATGTCTTGTGTTAAATCCAGAGGAAATCCATAGGTATCATAAAGCTTAAAAGCCACATCGCCTGGGAATTCTTGGTCGGCTGAAAGGCTTGCAACTTCTTGGTCTAACAATTTTAATCCGCGTCCAAGGGTTGCTTGGAATCGCTCTTCTTCTAAACGCAAGGTTTCTTCAATCAGTTCTTGGGCTCTTTCCAGCTCTGGATAGGTGGCGCCCATAGAACCAATGAGTGATTGAACTAATTGCCACATTAAGGGGTCCTTGGCCCCCAAGATGTGCGCGTGACGCATCGCCCGACGCATAATACGGCGGAGAACATATCCCCGCCCTTCGTTGGAAGGGAATACTCCATCAGCCATTAAGAAGCTGGTGGAGCGCAAATGGTCTGCAATGACCTTGAAAGAGGGCTTATTTTCAGAGGTAACCTTTACGCCTAAAACATCAGCTGCAGCACGGATGAGTGTTTGGAATGTATCCGTGTCATAGTTGTCATGAACTCCCTGAAGAACAGCGGCAATACGTTCAAGTCCCATGCCTGTATCGATACAAGGATTAGGAAGCGCAACGCGTGTTCCGCCCGCAAATTGTTCAAATTGCATGAAGACAAGGTTCCAAATCTCTACGAAACGATCTCCGTCCGCTTCGGGCGATCCTGGAGGGCCACCCCAAATATGATCGCCGTGATCATAGAAGATTTCAGAACAAGGACCGCAGGGGCCTGTATCGCCCATAGACCAAAAGTTGTCAGATGTGGGGATGCGAATAATTTTATGATCGGCAAAGCCTGTTAATTTCTTCCAAATATTGGCGGCTTCATCATCTTCAGAGTAGACGGTTATATAAAGTTTATTTGGGGAAAGACCCGCTTCTTTTGTCAGCCACTCCCAAGCAAAATGAATAGCTTCTTCTTTGAAATAATCACTGAAGGAAAAGTTTCCAAGCATTTCAAAAAACGTATGATGTCGCGCTGTGTATCCAACATTTTCTAAGTCGTTATGTTTTCCTCCGGCGCGTACACATTTTTGCGCCGTGGATGCCCTTGTATAGTCACGCTTTTCAAGGCCCGTAAACAGATTTTTAAATTGGACCATCCCTGAATTAGCAAACATCAACGTTGGGTCATTTTGTGGGACCAAAGGGCTTGATTTTACAATGGCATGGCCTTGTTTTTTGAAATAGTCTAAAAATGACTTACGAATATCGTTGGTCTGTTTCATTCGGGTCCTCTTACTTAAGAAACTTGCTGGATTTTATAGCTCTGATAGGAAAAAAGCAATCGGTGTATTGAAAAAGACATTTGATTAATATCTAAAAAATGCCTTGAATAGATTTAGGTTTCGCGGCATGATGAAGAAAATTAGATTTTAAGGAGAGTTATACCATGATAAGACAAAGTATTCTTGGGCTTCTGTCTGTTTTTCTTTTCGTAGAGACAGCTGTTGCCGCCGCAGAGGGATCATCAACCAATCCAGCTGTTTTAACCTACAAAGATAAAAAAGGCAATAAAACCACCTATTATCGTAGTGATGTATTGCAATACAAACAGTCTCTGCCTGAAGAAATTCGTTCAGCTCCTGATGAGACAGTGTTTAATGATATTCGCGACCAGATGTTGGTTGATTTGTTGTTTGCGGATGCTGTTGATACAGATCAGTTAGAAAACGATCCTGAAATGGTTTCTGAACTTAAACTTGCTAAGCTAGATATTATGAAAAAGATTTGGCTGAAGCGTCAGTTGAACAAAATGATTAGTGATGAAACTTTGGTTCAGTCATACAAAAAGATCAAAGAGTCTTTAGTTGGCAAAAAAGTTTATAATACGGCAATCATTGTTTTGGATGATGAAGCAAAAGCTCAAGATGTTTTGAAAAAGGCCCAATCTGGCCAAGACTTCGGGTCTCTTGCAAAGGAACACTCCCTTGAAGCGACAACAAAAGAGCGCGGTGGGGAAATTGGTTTCCTACCAGAGGAACACTTAGAGCGTCTCTTGGATAGCGATGCGGCGAAGAAAATCAAGATCCTTAAAGAGGGCGCTTGCAGTGGCTGCCTGTTTAAAAAGGACGGACGTCACGTTATTGTCAAGAAGTTGGCAACAAAGGATGCAGAAGTTCCAGAGTACAAGCAAGTTGTGCCACAGCTTAAGGCGCTTGAAATGCAAAAAACTGTTGGAGTTTTGGCGAAAGATCTTTGCGCAAAGAAAAAAGCAGATATTGAGGTTAAAGATTTCCACGGAAAGAAAGATAAGCCTCTTAAGAAGCTTTTCGAAGAAGTTGCAGCAGCGGCGACTGTGGCTGAAGCTGCCTAATTATTTAGATATGCTTAACAAAAACCTCCCTTTTGGGAGGTTTTTTTTATAATAAATTTTTGTTTTTAACAGGGAGTCGTTAAAAGATCTTCTTTTGTTGTATGCGTCTGAGCGCAGTAAGGGCAAGAAACATTTTCAATATAGCGAGGATGTTTTTGATCTTCTGTTGTTAGAGGGTGACGGCATTGATAGCACAGAAGAAGATCGCCTTGATGAAGTGCTGGGTCAAGAGAAACGCGTTGGTCAAATACAAAACACTCTCCGTCCCAATGATCACCACCGCAGTCTTCAAAGTACTTTAAAATACCCCCTTCAATTTGATAGACGTCTTTAAATCCTTGTTGTTCCATGTAGGGTGCTGCTTTTTCACATCGCACGCCCCCTGTGCAAAAAGTCACAATAGTTTTCTTTTTCATTTCAGGATTTAAATCTGCTACGACTTTTTTAAAATCCTTAAAGCTTTTCATGGTAGGGGTTAAAGCGTTTTTGAATGTTCCAATCTCGACTTCATAATCGTTACGAGTGTCCAGCAGAACGACATCACGTCCCTCGTCAAGCCAAGACTTTAATGTTTTCGGTTGAATATATTTTCCCTGATCTTTTGCAGGATCAAAAAGAAAATCAAAGGCAATAATTTCTTTTTTAAGGCGTACAAGCATTCTATTGAAAGGTTGGTTATCGCTTGTACTTTCCTTAAAGGTCATATCTGCAAATCGTTCATCTGACCGAATATAGGCGATAAATTTATCTAAAGAGGCACGTTCGGCCGCAAGGACCATATTAATGCCCTCAGGGCTTACAAGAATTGTCCCCTTAATCCCCAGCTTTAGGCACATATTACGGAGTCTAGGCCGTAGAGCAATAGGGTTCACAAGAGTGATAAATTTGTATCCAGAAATATTAACGATTGACGACATGATATATACGTATTTTAATACATCTTAATATGAGATATAGTCTCAAAGAAATATTTGTCAACAAGGAATCAAGCATCATGCAGAAAAAAGTTCTACTTTCCCTTAGTTTTGTGGGCCTATTTTTAACAAGCTGTCAGTTTAGCCAACAAGAGTCATCCTCTAAAAGACCTTCTAAATTACGACAAGTAGTCTATCAAAAGAGCTATGAGAATGAAAAAGATCTTTTAGAAGAAATGGGCGACCCTAAGGATCTTGATTCAACCGCTGTTTATAAAAAGGATGTTGGTAAGATGTTTCATGATACTTTTACAAAGGAAACAGGACGTTCTCAGACAAGTGATTATCGACCTGCTGAACGTTAGGCCTTCAAATGGATCATGGACCTTTACCCATTGGACGGGATGTTATTGAACAAGAGACTTTGGCTTTAAAGGCCTTGAAAGAATCTCTTGGTGATTCCTTTATTCAAGCGGTTCAAAAAATCAAAGAAACAAAAGGGCGTGTCATCGTGACTGGCATGGGAAAAAGCGGGCATATTGGAACCAAAATTGCCTCCACCTTTTCATCGACGGGAACATCAGCTTTTTTTGTCCATCCTGGGGAAGCAAGCCATGGGGATCTTGGGATGATTTCAACGCAAGATATTATTTTGGCTCTTTCAAATTCTGGCGAAACCAAAGAATTAAGTGACATTTTATTTTTTGCAAAAAGGCATGGGATTTTTCTTATTGCGGTTACCCAAAAAAAAGAAAGCACTTTAAGTGAGTTAGCTAATATAGCGCTCATCATTCCTTCAATGCCAGAAGCTTGTCCCAATGGCCTTGCTCCCACTACGTCCTCAACCATGATGTTAGCCTTGGGGGATGCCCTTGCTGTTGCACTTTTAAAGCAGAAGGCTTTTTCGAAAGAGGATTTTAAAGCCTTGCACCCAGGGGGACATTTAGGCGCTCGCTTGAAAAGAGTCAGCGAAGTGATGCACACCGCGCCTCATGTTCCTTTAATTAGCGATGAAGCCCTTATGGAAGAAGCCTTGCTTGTGATGACCAATAAAAGCTTTGGATGTGTGGGCGTTGTTGATAAAGCAAACCGATTGATTGGCGTGATTACTGACGGGGATTTAAGGCGTCATATGTCTCCAACCCTTTTAAGAGACTCTGTGGTAAAAATTATGACCCGCAACCCTAAAATCATTGCTCCAACATCATTGGTAGAAGAAGCTTTGCATAAAATGACGGGAACAATAACAAGCCTTTTTGTTGTGAATGATCAAAAAGAACCGCTGGGCTTGCTGCACATTCATGATCTTTTAAGAATGGATTTACTATAGGGCTCTAATGACGAATCGGGTACTTCCTTCTATTCAAACGGTAAAAGACACGCATCAGCGACGTCGATTTGTAAAAAATAGTTTGGTAATTGTGGGGGTTTTGTTAATTCTGGGCTTAGTCGTTTGGCCTTATATTGCAGAGTTTTTAGAAGAAGAGTCTATAAAATCATTGCCTCAGATTTCTGTGGAATCCGTTGATCTTGATAAAAAAACGGTCACAAATCCTAAAATTGTTGGCGTAGATAGTGACCTGCAACCGTATGAGCTTACAGCATCACTCGCAGAGCAAAAAGACGATGATCAAGTTATTCTAACGAACGTTCAAGGGACAATGAAATTAAAAGATGGAAAGACTGTGTGGGCTCAGTCTAATAAAGGGCAGATGACCGCCAATAAAACAGAGAGTGTTTATCTTTACGATGGCGTACAACTAACCTATGATAGAGATAACCATGCAACAACTAAAGACGCAAAAATTGATTTTAAAGAGGGGATGATTTATGGCTCAAATTCTATTGAAGGAAAAGGGCCAGATGGTGTAACCTCTGCACAAGAGTTTTGGTTTGATTATAAAAAGAAAATTTTTGTGTTTAAGGGAAATGCGTCCCTGACAATTTTTAACTCAAAATAAACGAGGAAATATGGTCTACAGAAACCAACACATTCAATGGTTTTTTTGCCTTCTTATGATGGGGGTGACTTCTTTGTCCTTTGCTGATATCACTAGTACGCAAGAACCAGTTCATATTAATGCAGATGAAATTCGATTTGAAAAAGAATTCAATAAAGCAACGGCACTTGGCCGCGTTAGTATTATAAAAGGCACCTCTAAACTAACGGCAGAAAAAGTAGAGGCTTATTTTTCAACAGGGGAGAAGAAAAATAAAATTTATCTTATTAAGGCCTTTAAAAACGTTAAAATTGAAAATCCAAACCATGTTGCAACAGGGGATGATGGAATCTATGATTTAGAAACGGAAGAAATTATCCTTGAAGGAAACGTGACAGTGAATGATCATAAGAATAGTGTCCGAGGGGCCTATGGAGTGATGAATCAAAAAACAGGTATCACGCGCGTCTTAAATCATAATCCACGTCAATCAAAACCAAAAAAATGTTCTCAAGTGAGTGCACTGCTTGTGTCGAATGAGTAAAAATGACTGTAACACAAAACACCCTGATTTTTCGCGCAGATAATATAGGAAAAGCTTATAGAAAAAGGCCTGTTCTTCGGGGCATTTCTTTATCAATTTCTCAAGGCGAGGTCGTTGGGCTTTTAGGTCCAAATGGTGCGGGTAAAACAACTTGCTTTTATATTATGTGCGGCCTTATTAAGCCGGATTATGGTACTGTCTTTCTTGATAACCATAACGTAACAATGCTGCCGATGCATCGAAGAGCCCGCTTAGGCATTGGATATTTGCCCCAAGAGGCCTCTGTTTTTAGAGGGCTGTCTGTTGAGGATAATATTCGGGTTGCTTTAGAGGCCATTCACCTTTCTAAGGAAAGGCAAGAAGCGCGCCTGGAAGAATTATTGGCAGAATTTTCGATCACGCACTTGCGCCGTACTGCCGCTCTTTCTCTGTCTGGGGGAGAACGCCGTCGGGTGGAAATTGCGCGTGCCCTTGCGACAAATCCTCAATTTATTTTGTTGGATGAACCCTTTGCAGGGATTGATCCAATTGCGGTGAATGATATTCAAAATCTTGTGATGCATCTAAAAGAAAAAAATATTGGCATCCTGATCACAGACCACAATGTGCGAGAAACTTTGGGAATCGTTGATCGTGCTTATATTTTGAATGATGGAGTCATTTTAACGGAAGGGACCCCAAAAATGATCATTAAACACGCAGATGTTCGGCGCGTTTATTTAGGTCAAGATTTTAATTTGTAGCGTTTTAAAATAGGAGAATAAGATGAAAATAGATATTTCAGGAAAGCATGTTGATACGGGTGATTCTTTAAGATCCCATGTTGAAAAACATCTTGGGCATGTAGTCGATAAATATTTTGGCAAGGCTCTTGAAGCCCATGTAACGCTTGGAAAAGAAAAACATCTTTTTAAAACAATGATTGCTGTCCATGTTGGGCATGGGATTTATGTGCGGGCAGAAGGGGCAGCCGATGAACCGTATCCATCGGTTGATCAAGCGGTTCATATTATAGAAAAGAATCTGCGTCGCTATAAAAAGCGTCTTCGGGACCATCATAATCATGGGGCCCGCGAGCATGTTCAAGCAAAGCAGTATGTGCTTGGTAGGGAATATCTGAATCATGAAGAAAAAGAAGAAACAGAGCATCATGCTCAGCCGGCTGTTGTTGCAGAATTAACAAAAAATCTTCCAACGCTAACAGTGAGCGAGGCTGTGATGCGGATGGATCTTGAAGGAGAAAATGTCCTCTTCTTTAAAAACAGCGCTCACGGTGGATTAAATGTGGTTCATATGCGTTCTGATGGCAATATAGGCTGGATTGACCCAGAAAATCTTTGATGAGGGTCACAACTAGGCGACTCATGAAACGCTTGTGCATGCACATGTAAGAAAGTTTTGAGGTAACGATAATGGAGAGAAATAATACGTCTTTTTGTGTTCCCAATCTTTCTGTTTTACCTGGCCCACAAAAAGCTCTATTTGTAGAGCTCAAAGATACGCCTTCTCATTTTGTTCTTTGTGGCGGGACTGCGATTGCCTTAAGGTTGGGTCACAGAATTTCTGTTGATTTTGATTTTTTTTCAAAAGAGAACTTTGATCCTGATGCTCTTTATGACAAAGTGCCTTATTTAAAGGAAGCAGAAATACTTCAAAAAGAAAATAATACATTAACCTGTCTTGTGGATAGAAATGGACCAGTCAATGTTTCGTTTTTTGGTGGGCTGACGTTTCAATATATTAAGTCACCGGATATTTTGAAGGGGCCTGGAATAAAAATAGCAACACTTCTAGACCTTGCGGCCATGAAAGCAACGGTTGTTCAAAAAAGGGCGACAGCTAAAGATTATAGTGATATTGATGCGCTACTACTTGAAGGGATTGACCTTGCGACAGTTCTAGCGGCAGGGTCTCTTATGTATGGAAGGCGGTTTAATCCTCAAATTACTTTGAAAGCCTTAACATATTTTAAAGAAGGTGACTTAGAAACGCTTTCACCAGAAACTAAAGATCGCTTGGTGCAGGCTGTAAAAAAGTTGGATGAGCGAACTATTTTAAAACGTATTGACGAACTCCAACAACAACGGAGCATCTGCCCTTGATCATTCCTCAAACACAAGAACTTAAAAATGTTGCAAGGCGTCTTGTTTGGTATAAGTCACCAGAACAAGCCTTGGAGGATCCTTATCTTTTTTTGGCGCATGTAATGACTTATGGAACTTTAGAGGATGTTATAACAGTGAAAGACTCTTTAGGGATCGCAGCGTTTAAAGAAGCGCTGCATCAACTGCCCCCAGGTATTATGGATATAAAATCTTGGACGTATTGGTCTATTATGACGGGATCAACGATTGCTTCTATGCCTGAGAGAAAATTTTTTTAATCTCGCATTTTAGAGCATGTGAATTCTTCTCCCTGTATTTTTAATTCCATTGATCTAAAAACAGATTCATTTTTGACCTGATTTAAAATTTCCACTGATAGGAGAGGAAGGATGTTTTGATTGATCAAGGCGTCAATGTTTCGGGCACCGCTTTGAATATCAGTACATTTTTCTGTTAGGTACTCAACGACTTCAGGCTGATAGGAAAATTTTGCCTTGTAGTGATCTTGAAATCTAAGGGCAATTTTATTGAGCTTTAACTGAACAATTTCTTTCATTTCTGTTGGGTTGAGGGGAAGGAAAGGGACAATGGTCATGCGCCCTAAAAGGGCAGGCTTGAAGTGCGCAATAAGTTCTGGTCGTATTGCTTCAATTAAAGCGGGCGCCTCGGTTTTTTTCTGAAGAGAAAGATCCATAAGCGTTTCTGTGCCAAGGTTTGTTGTCATTAAAATAATGGCATTTTTAAAACTGACAGGAATTCCTTCTGAATCTTCCAAAACGCCTTTATCAAAAACTTGATAAAAAAGTTCTAGAACATCCGTATGCGCTTTTTCGATTTCATCTAAAAGAATTACACTATATGGATGACGTCTTACAGCCTCTGTCAAAACACCCCCCTGACCATAGCCAATATAACCCGGAGGAGATCCTTTCAAGGTTGAAACACTATGGGCCTCTTGGTATTCAGACATATTAATGGTGATAAGGTTCTTTTCGCCCCCATAAAGGGCGTCACTAAGGGCTAGCGCTGTTTCTGTTTTTCCAACACCGCTGGGTCCTGCAAGTAAAAAGACCCCAACTGGCTTTCCAGGTTCATCTAAGTGGGCCCTGTATGTTAAAATATGTTTTGTAAGGGTCGCAAGAGCGTCTTTTTGTCCAATCAATCGTTGGTTTAAAATTGACTCTAAGGACAAAAGAGATTCCACATCATTTCGAACCATTTTACCTAAGGGAATACCCGTCCATGACGATACAACTTGGGCGACAACTATTCCATCAACGCATAGAGGAACGAGGGAAGATTCTTTTTGATGGGTGTCTAATTCTTTTCGAAGAGATTGGATTTCTTGCAGATGATGATTGGCATCATTTTGCAGGACTTTAATTTTATGGACTAATTCCTTTTCTTCTGCCCATCGTTTATGTAAGGGCGATAGTTTTTTTTCTAGACTTTCTATGTCTTTTTTAAGGTCTTGCTTTTTATTGTCGTGGGGGCCATGACCTTTGGATTCTTCCTTTTCAAGGAACTCAAGTTCCTTAGTCAGAATATTAATGCGATGGTTTAAGTCTTCAATGGGTTCTGGTACCGAGTGTTGTGCGACATTCACTCGCGCACAGGCAGTATCCAAAAGGCTGACGGCTTTATCGGGGAGCCGTCGATTCCCTATATATCGATTTGATAACTTAACAGCATCCTGAATGGCTTGATCCAAAATTAAAACTTGGTGATGGTGTTCAAGAGCAGGAACAAGGCCTCGCAGCATAGAAATCGCTTGCTCTTCTGTTGGCTCTTTTACATCAACGACTTGAAAGCGACGTGTAAGGGCTGGGTCTTTTTCAAAATATTTTTTATATTCTTTCCAAGTTGTTGCTGCAATCGTTCGAAGTTCCCCTCGCGCTAAAGCTGGTTTTAAAAGATTGGCTGCATCATTATTTTTATCTGTTGCGCCAATTAATGTGTGCGCTTCGTCAATAAAGAGAATAATAGGGTTTATAGATCCTTGGACTTCTTGAATAACGGACTTGAGTCGTTGTTCGAATTCACCTTTGATACCGGCACCAGCTTCTAAGAGGCCCAGGTCAAGGGTTCGGAGTGAAACATTTTTTAAACTTTCAGGAACGTGTCCTTCGTGAATACGTAAAGCTAATCCTTCAACAATGGCTGTTTTCCCAACACCAGCATCTCCTGTGAGGATCGGATTATTTTGACGGCGACGGGATAAAATATCGATCAACTGCCGAATTTCATTGTCGCGTCCATCAATTGGATCAATTTTGCCTTCACTTGCTTGTTTTGTAAGATCAATTGTAAATTGATCAAGAGCGGGAGTTTTTGTTGCATTGAGGGTATGTTCTGCGTTTTTTTCTGAGCGCGGATTTGCATTTTCTGGGCTTGATTTTATGAGCTCTTTGATGTCTTCTTCCAATTGGTTTCTTGGAATTTTTAGGAGCTCTGGACAACTATTAACAAGCGTTCCTAATAACTCTTCTGTTTTGAGTGCAGCCATTAAAAGGGCTGCTGTACGAATTTGTCCTTGCTTTAAGTGGAGAGAAGACATAATCCAAGCTCTTTCCAGTAGGGTGATAACCTGCGGGGATAATCCAGGTGTTTTATTGTTGCCTCGTTTGAATTGATCAATTGAATTTTTTAACTGCTGGCGTGCTTTTTTTTCATCAATGTCATAATATTTTAAAATAACCGTGAGATCAGAGGCCTTATATCCCAAAAGCGTATAAAATAGATGGTCAAAATCAATCGTAAAATGCGTCTCGCTTACGCAAAATTGTGCGGCTTCTTCAAGACCTTTACGGCAAAGACCATTAAGGTTTTCGATCAAAGAATTTAGATTTTTCATGTAAAACTCTTAGGTTTATTTTTGGTAAATCTTTCGAAGGGGTTTTGTATTCAAAAGACATTGTCCATCATCCTGTTTATTATTGCTGTTACTTCTATTTAACCAGGATGTCCAGCCGAGCGCAACCCCACGGCCTAACCTTGCACGGGGGATCTGATCGCTTTTGACGCGTAAATTTAATCGGAAATCTTGATTTGGCCCTGCGTAGTAGGCAATTAAGGTTTTAAGTTCTTGGAAAGAAGGGCCGACTTTTAAAAAATCAATATAAGAACCGAGGCTCATCGGCCCTAATTCTACTGTAAAATAGCCACTTTGATCCCAGTAACGTGGGCCAATAAAGCTACTATCCCCTAATCGATGGTGGCATTTACCAAGGACGCTTTGTTGTTGAAGGGGGACAGGGATCCATTTTCCCTGAAGGGCATGAATACGCGCAGGGATTCTAAAAAAAGCCCGAAGCAATGCTTCTAATCCTTGGGTGGATCTTGGGTTCTGCCATAAAATTCCAGCGTAAAATGTTAAACTTCGATCAGGGATC
>Ga0194129_10002876_pt1 | contig 24910 bp, 22 predicted proteins | sample TA2KigCa35mmetaG_FD_150862 | JGI IMG/M metagenome (GOLD analysis project Ga0194129, IMG submission 150862) | Freshwater microbial communities from Lake Tanganyika, Tanzania - TA2015038 Kigoma Deep Cast 35m | ecosystem: Environmental > Aquatic > Freshwater > Lake | place: Tanzania: Lake...
CGGCGTCGGGCGGAACGCCCGGGAGCAGGACCCCGCCGCGCAGGCCATGGTCGGCGATCCAGTGGACGTCGGCGACGGCGTCGTCGACGTCGTTGAGCAGGAGCTGGCCGATGCCCGCCCGCTGGTCGGGGAACTCGGCGCACCACGCGGCCAGCCAGCGGTTGTGGGCCCGGAGCCCGGCGAGGCGCAGCTCGTAGTCCTCGGGGGTGGGCGTGAGCGAGGTCAGGCCCCCCTTGGGGAAGAACGGCGGGATGGTGTTGGGGTAGAGCACCTCGGCCACGACCCCGTCGGCCTCGAGGTCGCGCATGCGCCGCGAGCTGTCCCAGTTGCGGTCGGCGTCGTCGCGCACGAGGTCGCCGTACGGGCTGACGTAGGTCCCGGCCCAGGCGTCGAAGTCGTCGTGGTACCGGTCCTCGAGGAACGGCCGGTAGGCCTGCAGGTCGGCGCCGGCGTGGCAGTCGGCCGAGATCACGATGTAGCGGCCGTCGGGGGTGGGGACCGCAGGGGTGGGGGCAGCAGCGGTGGTCGTCATGGGGATACGGTAGCCCCATGCAGAACCTGGGGGGCAAGACCGCGGTGGTCACCGGCGGCGGCGGCGGGATCGGCCGGGCGCTCGGCGAGCGCTTCCTGGCCGAGGGCATGCGGGTGGCCCTCGCCGACATCGACGCGCCGCTGCTCGCGGCGACGGTGGCCGAGCTGCGGGAGCGTCACGGCGACGCCGTCATCGGGGTGCCGACCGACGTCTCGCTGCTCGAGTCGGTCGAGGCGCTGCGCGACGCCGCGGTGGCGGCGTTCGGGGCCGTGCACCTCGTCTGCAACAACGCCGGCATCCCGTCGGGCTCCGACGGGGCGCTCTGGGAGCACCACGTCAACGACTGGCGCTGGGCGCTCGACGTCAACGTGCTGGGCGTCGTGCACGGCATCAACGCGTTCGTGCCGATGCTGCTCGCCCAGGGCGAGGGGCACGTGGTGAACACGTCGTCCTCGAACGGCACCTTCGCCCCGCTGTCGAACAGTGCCGTGTACGCGACGACCAAGTCGGCCGTGACCACGATCACCGAGTGCCTCTACGGGCAGCTGCGGGCGCTCGACTCGCCGGTGCAGGCGTCGTTGATGCTGCCGTCGACCCGGTCGCCGGGCGCGCTCAACACCGGCATCTGGCGACCCGGGCGCAACCGCCCCGATCGCTACGAGCGCCCCGGGCAGGCCCCGGTCGAGGGCCGCGACGCCCTCACCCCGTTCGTGGAGCAGCTGACGCGCCACGGCCAGGAGCTGGTCTTCGCGCCGGTGGAGGAGGTGGCCGAGATCACCCTCGAGGGGATCCTCGCCGACCGCTTCTGGATCTACCTGCCGGGCGACAAGTCGCGCGCGACGATCGACGAGCGCGCCGCCTCGATGCGCGACGCGCTCCCGCCCGGGTACCTCGTCGCCCCGTCGCCCTGGAACGTCCCCAAGACCTGAGCCGGTCCCGTCACCCCGAGGAGCCCCGTGAACCGCTACGCCGCCCTGACCCGAGACCCCGAGACCGCCGACCTCGGCCCCGACGGGCCCAAGATGTGGTCGCTCAACCTCGTCGCCCACTACGAGACCGACGCCGACCTCGTGGCCGCCGTGCTGCCCCGGCCGCTCGAGCCGACCGATCCCGTGGTGCGGGTCAACCTGGCCCGGGTCGACATGCCCAACATGACCGTCCCGCTGCAGGCGGGCACCTTCTCGGTGGCCTGCCGCCACGGCGACGTGCACGGCTACTACGACCTGCTGATGCTGATGAGCACCGAGGGCGCGGTCACCGGCGGCCGGGAGACGTTCGGCGAGCCGAAGAAGATCGGGGCGGTCTCGCTCGAGCGCACCGGCGAGGGTGTGGGCGCCGAGATCGTCGGCGTGATGCAGCGCGCCGGGGTCGACATCGTCGAGATCCGGGGCCCGGTCGCCGAGGTGCTCGACCCGGGACCGGTCAGCGAGCGCTTCGCCTTCTACTACAAGTTCCTGCTCGACCCGGCCGGCGACGGCTTCGACCACGACCCCACCTTCGTGCGCGTGCGCCGGACCCAGGAGAACCGCCGGGCCGAGCGGGTCGACGCCACGATCGTGCTGCGCGACTCGGCCGTCGATCCGGTGGCCGACCTGCCCGTGCGCCGGGTGATCGACGCGGTGTTCACCGAGAGCCACCAGACCCAGATCGGCACCATCGTGGGCACCGTGCCGGGGGAGTGGGTCTGGCCGTTCCGGCACCAGCGCTACGACGGCCTGATGGCCCGGCTGGCCCCGGTGGCCACCGGGTCCCGCTAGGCCCGTAGCCTCGCGGCCATGGGACCGGTGCTCCTGCTCGCCACCTCAATCGGCCAGCAGGTCGCGTTCGTGATCTGCGTGCTCGTGCCGGTGTCGCTCATCGCCGTGCCGCTCCTGCTCGCGCACCGTCGCCGCCGGGCGGCGGAGCGCGCCGACGCCGCCGGGCGCTGAGCCGTGCGGCTCCAGGCCGCGTGCAACGGGGCCCGCCGCCCCGGGGCGCACCCCCGCCTGCCGGTCACACCGGCCGCCCTCGCCGCCGACGCCGTGGCGGTCGTCGCCGCGGGGGCCGACGCCCTGCACGTCCACGTCCGGGGCCCCGACGGCACCGAGAGCTACGCGCCCGCGGCCGTGGCCGCGACCCTCGAGGCGGTCCGGGCCGTGGTCGACGTCCCGGTGGGGTTGTCGACCGGGCGCTGGGTCGTCCCCGACGCCGAGGCTCGCCACGCCACGGTCACGGCCTGGACGGTGCTGCCGGACTTCGCCTCGGTGAACTTCCACGAGCCCGGCGCGCCGGCGTTGGCCCGACTGCTGCTCGACCGGGGGGTCGCGGTCGAGGCCGGGTGCTGGGACGCCGACTCGGTGCAGGCACTCGTGGACGCGGGCCTCGCCGACGACTGCGTGCGCGTCCTGCTCGAGCCCGTCGACCAGGACCTCCTGGTGGCCACGGCGACCCTGGACGACCTGCTCGACGCGCTTCGCGACATCGCCCCGGGTGCCGGACGACTGCTGCACGGGTACGGGACCACGGCCTGGGCGATGCTCGCCCGGGCCGCCGACCTCGGGTTCGCCACCCGGATCGGGCTCGAGGACACGCTGGTGCTGCCTGACGGCACCGAGGCGCCCGACAACGCCGCCCTGGTCGCCGCGGCGCTCGAGATCCTCGGGCGCGCGGACTGAGCCGCGACGCGGGTCGGCTCAGCTGTTCAGGGTGCCGGCGTAGACCTGCCAGGCCAGGGCGCTCTTGGCCACCAGGCTGAGCACCAGGTACACCTGCTCGCCGTAGCGGTAGTCGCGGAACCGGCCCCGACCGCGGTACTGCAGCCACTGGTTGGCGGCGAAGCAGTTGAACAGCAGGAACAGCGACACGAAGATCGCGTAGACGAAGCCGGGGACGCCGTCGCCCTCGGTGGTGGACACCACGATCGCGACCACGATCGCGATCCACGGCACCGCGCCGAGCACGCAGCCGAAGGTGAACGGCCACCACACGACGTCGTCGCGGTCCTGGTTGACCCGCTCCATGCACCAGCCGAAGAAGATCATCCCGGCGTTCGCGGCGAACAGCCCGAGGACCGCGTAGAAGTCGGTGATCCCCGGGAGCATCGCGATCAGGATCACCATGATCGACGCGCTGACCGAGTACTCGACCCAGCGGAACGAGTTGATGCGGCGCTCGAGGCCCGCTTCGTACCGGCCCCGCAGGGGGCCGGCGGTGGCGAGGTGGTCGACGGCCGCGAGGAGCAGGAACGCGGCGATCGCGTACGAGAAGCGGAGGTCGAAGAACGTGCGCTGGACCTCGAGCGGGGTTCCGGGCGGACCCGTCTGGACGAAGGCCACCACCGGGATCGCGAACGCGTTGCCGAGCGCGAGGATCGCGATCGCCTGGACGAGGTGGGCCAGGCCGACGCCGACGTTCCACCGGCGCAGTCGCCGGTCGGTCACCGGGGCAGTGGTCGTGTGCGGTTCGACAGGGGGCTCCATGGGATGACCGTAGCGATCCGGACCGGGGGGCGGCGTCATCCCCGGCCCGTCCCGGCCCGTCACCGTGCCGACCTACCGGAAGACGCCGTCCTCGGCGAGGGCCGCCCGCTCGGCGTCGTCGAGGCCGAGCAGGTCCCGCTGGACCCATTCGTTGTCCTGGCCGAGCGTGGGCCCGGCCCGGTCGTAGTCGACCCCGAGCCCCGAGATCCGGAAGCCGTTGCGCTCGTAGACCCGTGACCCCATGAAGGGGTGGGTCAGGCGCTGGAAGTGGGCCCGGTGCGCGACCTGGGGGTCGGCGTGGACGTCGCCGAAGTCGGCGATGGGCACGGCCTCGATCCCGGCGGCCTGGAGGGTCTCGGCGACCTCGAGCCGGGTACGCCCGGCCGTCCACGCCGCCATCGCGGCCTCGACCTCGTCGACCCGCGCGAGCCGTTGCGCCAGCGTGGCCAGCCCGGGGTCGTCGATCCCGACGATCCCGGCCAGGGTCGCCCACTCGGCGTCGGTCCAGCAGGCCAGGGCCACCCACCGGTCGCCCCGCTCGCCCTCGTCGGCGCACGGGAAGCCGCCGTGGGGCACGGCCCGGTCGGAGCGGTTCCCGTCCCGCTCGACGATCGTGCCGTCGGCGTCGGCCTGCAGCAGCCAGGGCGACAGCGTGAAGATGCCCGACTCCACCTGGCTGAGGTCGAGGTAGACGCCCCGCCCGGTCCGGCGCTTGTAGTGCAGGCCCGCGGCCACCGCCGCCGCCACGTACCGGGGCGCGAGGGAGTCGGTGATGGTCCCGAACGGCCCGATGGGCTCGCGGTCGGGCCAGCCGGTGAGGAAGGTGAAGCCCGAGAGCGCCGAGCCCTGGGAGCCGAAGCCGGGGTAGTCCTTGTGCGGTCCGGTCTGGCCGTTGAGGCAGGCGCTGATCATCACGAGGCCGGGTGCGTCGCCGGCGAGCGACTCGTAGTCGAGCCCGAAGCCCTTCATCGCTCGCGGAGCGAAGTTCTCGACCACCGCGTCGGCCCAGTCGAGCATGAGGCGCTTCACGAGCGCCACGGCGCGGGGGTCCTTCAGGTTGAAGGTGGCGTTGCGCTTGCCCACGTTCAGCACGTCGTAGAGGGGCGAGCCCTCGAGCCCGTGGGGGTTCTTCGGGCCGAGCACCATGACCCGCAGGAAGTCGGGGCGACTGGCCGACTCGATCCGCAGCACCGTGGCCCCGTGCTCGACGAAGTAGCGGGTCGAGATCGGTCCGGCCGCGCCCGATCCGAACTCGATCACCCGGACCCCGCTCCACGCGCCGGGGCCCGGCGTGGGTGCCGTCGCCGGCGCGCCGGCCCCGAGCCAGACCGGCTCGTCGGCACCGAGGGCTGGCGCCGGTCGCGTGGCGTCGGCGGGGGCGACGGCGCCGTCGGCGCTCGTCGCGGTGACGAACCGGTGCGGGAAGCGCGCGTCGTCGCCCAGGGGGGCGAAGAAGTCGCGCGCGTGCAGCTGCTCGTTCACGAGCATCTCGCGCGGCGACATCGCCGGGGCGAGGAACAGGTTGTGCGCGCAGGCGAGCTCGTAGAGCTCCTGGTTGGTGTGGCGGGAGAACCAGTCGCCGAGGGGCTGCTGCAGGGCGGCGAGCTCCTCCTCCGTGGCGTTGGCGGTGTTGAAGGTGCTCCAGTCGACGGTGCCGAGGAACTCGGCGCCGGGGATCCCCTCGGCGACGAGCAGCTCGGTGAGCACCGCCCAGTTCTTGACCCGCGCCGCGCCGGCCCGCACCCCGTAGGACACGAAGCCGTCCTTGGTCGGCCAGATCTCACGGGTCCGGCCGATGCTCGCGCCCATGCGCTGCCCGCGCGCGCCCGTGTAGTCGAAGTCCGAGTTCGCCGACATGCTCGCGACGAACACGACCTCCTGCAGTGACACGTCGACGCCCCGGGGGCCGCCCGCCCACAGCGCGCTCAGCGCGGCGAAGGCGATCTCGCCCCCGGCGTGGGCGTACGACGACGGCAGCGTGCAGCACACGGGGGAGCGGTCGGGGTACCCGGTGGCCCACATGTTCCCGCTCGACGCCATCACGCCGAGGTCGGAGGCCCGCCAGTGCGCCCGGGGGCCGTCGGATCCGAACGGGGTGACGTGCACCCAGACCGCGCCGGGGGCGCGGGCCGGGTCGACGACGAGCGCCCCGGGGAACCCGGGGGTGTCGATCACGAGGTCGGCGTCGGCGAGGAGGGCGTCGAGGCGGGGGTCGGTGGCGGACTCCACCACGACGCTGCGCTTGCCCGCGCCCCATGCGGCGAAGGTGTGGGGGAGGTCCCGCAGCGGTACGCCCCGGGGCGGTTCGACCAGGACCACGTCGGCGCCGAGGTCGGCGAGGACCCGCCCGGCGATGGCGGCGGGCTCCCCGGCGAGGTCGACCACCCGGAGACCGGCCAGCATCCCCTCGCCCGTCGCGCCCGAAGCGGCGTCGGTGCCTGTGCCCACGTGTCCCCCTCCCGGACCGGGCGGTCGGCGCGACCCCGATCCCGTTTCCCTGACGGCCGCGTCAGCGTAGTCTTGGCCCGATCAGCCCGCCGGGGGGCGGGTGCCAGGAGGGGGAGCCATGGCCGACCACCAGTCCGCCCGTATCGAGTCCCGCATCGTCGATGCCGACTGCCACGTCCTCGAGCCACCCGACATCTGGGACAACTGGCTCCCGGAGCGGTACCGCGACAAGGCCCCGCGCCTCGTCAAGGACCACATGGGCGGCGACGCCTGGCTGACCGCGGTGGGGGGCGACCCCGACCCGATCGGGCTGGTCGCGACCCCGGGCATGCCCTACGACCAGTTCCGGTGGTTCGGGGTCACCTACGAGGAGGCCCGCCCCGGGTGCTCCGACGGCGCGGCCCGCCTCGCCGACATGGACGCCGACGGGGTGTGGGCGGAGATCCTGTTCCCGCCCCAGCGCACCATGAGCCACTTCCTCGGCGACGACGACGACGACTTCGTGCTCGCCGGGATCGAGGCGTACAACAACTTCCTGTTCGAGGAGTTCTGTGCGGCGGACCCGACCCGGCTCATCGGCATGGCCCAGATGCCGTCGCTCGGGATCGACCAGGCGGTCGACGCCCTGCGCAAGGCCAAGGCGCGCGGGGCCAAGGGGGTCATCATCTCGAACTGGCCGTCGGGGGGCGATCAGTGCTCACGCGACGACGACCCGTTCTGGGCCGCGGCCTGCGACGAGGGGATCCCGGTCTCGATCCACATCAACATCATCAGCCGCCGGCAGCGGGCGGCGCAGCGCAAGGCGGCCGCAGCCGCCGGCAACCAGCTCTACGACATGACCAGCGAGGCGACCCGGGCCAAGGCCATCGGCGGCATGAGCCACGTGTTCGCGATGGCGGCGGGCGCGCTCACGTCGATGCTCTTCACCGGGGTGTTCGAGCGCTTCCCCGACCTGCGGGTCTGCTGGATCGAGACCGGGGTGGGCTGGATCCCGCACCTGATCGAGTCGATCGACGACCGCTACTGGCGGAACCGGGTGTGGGGTGACCTGCCGATCGCAGAGCCGCCGTCCAGTTACTGGTACCGCAACTGCGCCGCGTCCTACATCACCGACCGGTCGGGGGTGGCCCTGCGCCACGCCGTGGGCGTGGAGAACATGATGTGGTCGAGCGACTACCCGCACCACGGCAACGACTGGCCCTACTCCCGCAAGGTGATCGCCGAGACCCTCGGGCACGTCCCGGTGGAGGAGCGGAACCTGATCGTGGGGGGCAACGCGGCCCGCATCTGGCACCTCGACGGCTGAGCCGGGACCCGGCGGTCCGGGTCAGGGGTCGGAGGAGAGGTCGAGGTCGCCGGTGGCGTCGGGGTCGCCGGGCGGGGGCGCGCCCTGGGCCACGGCGTCGAGGGTGAGGCGCTGCAGCGTGCGGTGGTGGGTGTAGTCGACCAGCCGCCGCATCGAGGGGAGCAGGGTGGTGGCGGAGGCGGCGGCGACCCGCCGGAACTCGTCGAGCTCGCCGGGGGCCCACTCGAGGTCGCCACCGAAGCCGAAGGTGTCGACGATCCGGCGCTGGGTGGCCTCGATGCCTTCGGCGTAGATGCGGCCGATGGCCCGGATGACCTTGACCGGGATGCCGGCCTGCTCGAGGGTGGCCATGGCCCGGAGGACGTCGAGGTCGTCGCCGTCGTAGGCGACCCGGCCGAACTCGACCGGGTCGCGCAGCACCCCGGCCTCCCGGAGCACCTCGGCCAGTCCGGCGCTGGCGCCGCTGCGCTCGACCAGCTCGGGGAAGGCGTACCGGAACCGCTCGTCCTCGTCGGCGAAGATCCCCTCGAGGCGCTGCTCGTCGCCCGACACCAGGGCCCGGATGGCGGCGAGGGAGAACCGGCGGCCCTGCAGCTCGCGGATGCGCTCCAGCCGCTCGACGTGCTCGGGGCCGTAGATCCGGTGGCGGCCGTCGCGCGCAGCGGGGGGGAGGAGCCCCTCGCGCTGGTAGTAGCGGATGGTGTCGACCGTGCACCCGGTCTCGCGGGCGAGGTCGTCGATCCGCCAGCGTGCGGGCGTCCCGGGCTCGGGTGCGGGCGGGGGTGCAGACCCGGGGGCATCCTCGGGCGGTCGACGGTCCACGGTGGCGGGGCTCCTGGGGATGCCGGGGTGGGCGAGGGGAGAGTCTAGGGGTGTGCACTCTCGCTGTGACGACCGTCACAGCGAATATGCTTGTGGAATGACTCTGTGAGTGATTACTCTTATCACCGATGTACCAACACCGCCGCCCCGCCGGGGCGCACCCCGCACAAGGAGTAACCATGGGCACCACCGCAGCCATCGAGCGCCAGCGGGCCCTCGCCTGGATCGTTCGCCAGCTCGACTGGGAGCGGACCCTCGAGGCCCTGCGGGTCTACAACGAGGTCGAGGAGCGGGCCGCCGCCTGAGGGCGGCACCTGATCCCACCCTGTGACACCGCGGCGGGCTCCCCCTCCCGCCCGACGGTCGTCCACCCCAGAGCCCGGCCATCCCCCCCGGCCGGGCTCTGGCGCGTCTGGGCCCGGATGCGGGCAGACTGCCACCCGTGGGCCTGTGCATCGGGATCGACGTCGGGGGGACCTTCACCGACTGCGTGCTGAGCGACGGCGCCACCTCGTGGCGGGCGAAGTCGCCCACCACCCCCGCCGACCTCGGTGACGGCGTGCGGGCCGCCGCCACGCTGGCGGCCCGGCGCCGGGGGGCCGACCTCGCCCCGACCCTGGCCGAGGTCGAGCGCTTCGGCCTCGGCACCACGGCGGTGACCAACGTGCTCGCCTCGGGGACCGGGCGGCGGGTCGGGCTCCTCACCACCGCGGGCTTCGAGCAGATGCTCGACTTCGCCCGGGGGGCCCGGGTCCCCGACGCCGACGGCTGGCTCGTCCGGCCGGGACAGGTGGTCGACCCGGCGGCGGTGGTGGGCGTCGAGGAGCGCATCGACCGCACCGGCACCGTGCTGCGACCGCTGGACCCCGCGGCGGTCGCCGCCGCCGTCCACCACCTCGTCGACGGGCAGCAGGTCGAGGCCCTGGCGGTGTCGTTCCTGTGGTCGTTCCTCGAACCGTCCCACGAGCGGGCCGCCACCGAGATCGCCGCCCGGGAGTACCCCGACCTGCCGGTGTTCGCGGGCGCGGCCCTGCACCCGGCGGCCCGCGAGTACGAGCGCACGACCCACGCGGTGCTCAACGCGTACGTGTCGGGTGCGATCACGGGGATCACCGACCTCGAGGCCCGGCTCCGCGCGCTCGGCCTGCGGGTGCCCCTCCTGCTCGTGCACTCGAGCGGCGGGTCGATCACGCCGGCCGAGGCGGCGCGGGCGCCACTCGGCCTCGCGGTGTCGGGCCCGGCCGCGGGCGTCGCCGCCGCGGTGCGGGTCGCCGCCGCCGCGGGCACCGATGCCGTCGTCACCTGCGACATGGGCGGCACCTCGTTCGACGTGTCGGTGGTGACCGGCGGCGAACCGGCGCGCCGGACCCGGGGCGAGGTCATGGGGGTCTGGACGGCGCTGTCGCACGTCGACGTGGAGTCGATCGGGGCGGGCGGCGGGTCGCTCGGTTGGATCGACGCCCGCGGGATGCTGCGGGTCGGCCCCCGGTCGGCGGGGTCGGAGCCCGGGCCCGCCTGCTACGGGCGGGGTGGGACCGGGGCGACGGTGACCGACGCGCTCGTCGTCCTCGGGTACCTCGCCCCCGACCGCTTCCTCGGGGGTGACCACGTCCTCGACGCGGCCGCGGCCCACGCGGCGTGTGCTGCGCTCGGCGCGCCGATCGGCCTCGACGCCACCGAGACCGCCTGGGGGATCCGCGAGATCGCGATGGCCGGGATGGTCAAGGCGACCCGGGCCCGGATCGCCGCGCTCGGCCTCGACCCCCGTGCGCAGGCCCTGTGCAGCTTCGGGGGGAGCGGCGCACTGTTCACCCCCGACATCGCCGTCGCGGTCGGGGCGCCCCGGGTGCTCGTCCCGGAGCTGGCCTCGGTGCTGTCGGCGTTCGGGGCGGCGGCGACCGACATCCGGCGCGAGCGGATCCGGTCGGTGCCCCTGCGCCTGCCGGGGGATCCGGCGGTGCTGGAGCGCGCCGCGGTGGAGCTGGGTACGGCCATGCGCGACGAGCTGACCCGCGACGGCGTGGCCGCGGACGCAGCGGCGGTGACGTTCGAGGCCGACCTCCGGTTCCTGCGCCAGAGCTTCGAGCTGCGGATCCCGTACGCCCCGGGGGTCACCGGGCCCGATGCGCTGGTGGCGGCGTTCCACGACGAGTACGCCCGCCGGTACGGCCGGGGTGCGATCACCCTCGACGTGCCGGTGGAGGTGGTCGCGGTGCGCGCCGTGGGCACCGGCCGGACCGTCCAGGCGCCGTTGCCCGAACGGGTGCCGGGTCCCGGGGGCGCCGCCCCGGTGGTGGGCACCCGCACCGTGCGCACGGGTCGGGCGGTCCACGAGCACCACGACGTGCCCGTGCACGACGGCGGGGCGCTCGCGGCCGGGCACCGGATCGCCGGGCCCGCGCTGGTGGACGGCGCCGACACGACCGTCTGGGTGCCGGCCGGGGCCGCCGCCCACGTCGACGCCCACGGTGGCCTGGTCGTGGACCTGACTCCCGAGGAGGCGCCATGAGCGTGTCCGACCCCATCGCGCTCGAGGTGCTGCGGGCCCGGCTGGAGTCCGTGGCCGAGCAGGCGGCCCTTGCGATCGAGCACACCGCGGTGTCGCCCGCGGTGACCGAGTCGAAGGACTACTCGGTCACGCTCATGGACGCCGACGGCAACCTCGTGGTGGGCGCGGGCACCGTGCTCTACCACTTCGCCGCGGCGTCGCACTCGGTGCGGGCCACGATCGCCCGCCACGGCGACACGATCCGCCCCGGCGACGTGTTCATCGCCAACGACCCGCACCAGGGCGGCGGGCTGCACCCCCAGGACGTGATGATCCAGCGCCCGATCTTCGCCGGGGCCCGGCGCATCGGCTGGGTCGGCGTCTCGGCCCACATGATGGACATGGGTGGCATGGTCGTCGGCTCCTTCGCGCCGGCGGCCACCGAGTGCTTCCAGGAGGCGCTGCGGGTCCCGGCGGTGCGGCTCTTCCGCGAGGGCGTCGAGGTGACCGAGGTCTGGGAGATCTTCCGCACCAACCTCCGCATGGCCCAGCTCGTGGAGATGGACCTGCGGGGGCTCGTCGCCGGCGCGCACTTCGCCGACACGCACCTTGCCGCACTGGTCGACGAGGTCGGCGTCGAGCGCTTCACCGAGAGCCTCGGGGCGATCCGCGACCTCACCGAGGCCGAGATGCGGCGCCGCATCGCCGGGATCGCCGACGGCACCTACCGCTGGACGTCGTGGACCGAGTTCGGCGAGACGTTCTACGAGGTCCCGTGCACGCTGACCGTGGCCGGTGACCACCTCGTGTTCGACTTCGCCGGCGCCGCGCCCCAGACCGACCACTTCTTCAACTCGAAGCCGTACATCGTCGCCAGCGAGCTCGGCGTGATGATGTGGCTGCTGATGGCGAGCGACCTCCCCTACAACGACGGGATGCTCGCGGTGTTCGAGGTCCGGTGCCCCGAGCGGTCGATCGTCGACGCCGCCCCGCCCGCGCCGATCGGCGCGGCCCACATGCACGTGGGGCTCAACGCGGCCACGGTCGCGCTCACGACCCTGGCCCTGGCGCTGGCCGCGTCACCCGACGCCCCGGCCCGGGCCTACGTGAGCGGGACCGGGGGCGACTCGGGGATCGGCAACCAGGTCTGGTCGTGGACCGGTCCCGACGGCGCCACCGACGCCTTCATCCCCTTCGACGGCAACTGGGTCGGTGCCCCGCCCGGGGCCGGGCGCGACGGGCTCGACCTCGGGATCTTCGCCCGCGGGGTGCGCAGCCACGGGAGCTTCGTCGACGTCGAGGTGCTCGAGGCGTGGTTCCCCATCCTCGTCCACGAGCGCCGCCGGCGCACCGGGACCGACGGCGCCGGGGCGCACCGGGCCGGGGCGGGCAACCACTTCTCGTTCGCCCCCCACGGGGTCGACGCGATGCACGGCACGTTGTTCGGCATGCGCCGCTGGCTCCCGCTCCAGGGCCTGGCCGGCGGCGCCCCCGGCGCCACCGCCGAGATGGTCGTGCGCCGGGCCGACGGCACGACCGAGGTCCTGCCGGTGCACACGTCGGGCGCCCGACTCGGGGCCGGCGACCGCTACGAGATCCGCCTGCCCTGCGCGGGGGGCTTCGGGGACCCGCTCGACCGTCACCCCGACGCGGTGGCCCACGACCTGCGGGCGGGCCGGTTCGGGTTCGACGAGGCCCGGGCCGCGTACGGGGTGGTGGCCGACACCGCCGGCCGGGTCGATGCCGACGCCACCGCGGCCGAGCGGGCGGCGCGTCGGCGGGCCCGGCTCGCGGCGGCGGCCCCGTCGGCCCGGCCCTACGCGGGTCCGGCGCCCGACGCCGGTGCCGGCGCGCTCCCGCTGTACCCCGGCGTCGTGCAACGCGGGCGCGTGGCCGTGGCCGAGGCGAGTGGCACGCCGCTCGCGCTCGCGCCCGACCACTGGACCGACGGGTGCCCGGTCCTCTCCGAGGACCGCTGGGGTGACGCCGGGCCAGCGGTCACGGTGCGGACCTACCTCGACCCGACGACGGGGACCGCCCTCCACGTGGAGGCGGTGGTGGGCGACGCGCCCCGCTCGTTCCTCGTCGCACCCGACCGCTGGTCGGGTGGTCCCGCCTAGGTGTCGACCGGAACCCAGCGGGGGAGGAACATGTCGCCCACCGGGCTGAACACCGCCCGGACCCGCTGCCCGATCTCCACCGCGTGCGGGTCGATGCTGTTCAGCGGCGCGTCGGCCGCGGCGACGACGTTGCCGACCATCCGCAGCGCGGGGTCCTCGTCGAGCTGCACGACCACGACGTTGTAGGGCGCGAGGTCGGTGTAGGCGGGGAGCAGGGGCGGGTGGGGGATGGCCACCGACCACACCGTGCCCAGCCCCGACACCGGCACCCACTCGTACTCGAGCGTGCGCGAGACCGGGTCCATGGGCCGGGGCGGCCAGCAGTACCGGCCCGACGCGGTGAAGCGCTGCATGCGCAGCTCACCGCGCGCGCAGGCCTCCCAGAACGGCTGGGTCAACGGGTCGTCGTCGACCGGGAGCAGGAACTCGCTCATGTGCTCTCCTCTACTTCCGCAGGAGCAGCGCGCTCGTGGGCACGCCCTCACCGCTCGTCACGAGGCTGACGTCGGCGTCGGCGACCTGATTGGGCGACGTGCCGCGGATCTGGCGCACGCCCTCCAGCACCAGGTTGAATCCGTGGACGTAGGCCTCCGACATCCCGCCCCCGGCCGTGTTGGTGGGGAGCCGCCCGTGGGGCCACTCCAGCGCGCCGTCCTCGGTGAACGCCGCCCCCTCGCCTCGTGCGCAGAAGCCGTAGCCCTCGAGCGACAGGGGGATGAGCGGGCTGAACGCGTCGTAGAGCTGGGCCACCTTGACGTCGGCGGGGCCGAGGTCGGCGTAGCGCCACAGCCCCTTCGCCGCCGCCCACGACGGGCCCATCAGGGGATCGTCGTTGAAGTAGTTCGTCATGGTGTTGTGCTGGGGCGGGATCCCCTGTGCGCCGGCGTGGATGTAGGCCGGGACCTGGCGGAGGTCCTTGGCCCGCTCGGCCGACACGATGACCGCGGCGAGGGCGCCGTCGGTCTCGAGGCAGTTGTCGAAGAGGCAGAGCGGCTCGGAGATCCACCGGCCGTTCATGTACTCCTCGCGCGACAGCGTGCGCTCGTACATCGTGGCGGCGGGATTGTTGTTGGCGTGCTTGCGGAAGGCGATCGCGACGTTGGCGAGGTGGTCGCGGGTCGCGCCGTACTCGTGCATGTAGCGCCGGGTCAGGATCGCGATCTCGTCGACCGGGCGGAGCAGGCCCCAGGGGCGGCTCCACTGGCCGTTGTCCTCGATGCGCTGGGCGACGTTGGCCCACGGGCGGCTGGCCTTCGACGCCCGCTTGCGGGCCCGCCAGGCCACCACGACCTCGGCCTGCCCGGTCGACACCGCCATCGCGGCCTGGGTGACCACGCCGCAGCCGGCGCCGCCGCCGTAGCCGACCTGGGAGAACCAGGTGATGTCGCCGAGGCCGACGCTGCGCGCCACCTCGACCTCGCGGAACGGCTCGAGGGTGTACGAGGCGAGGCCGTCGACCTCGCTCGGGGCGATGCCGCAGTCGTCGAGCGCGGCCGAGATCGCCTGACAGGCCAGCGACAGCTCGGAGTCCTCGAGGCCCTTGCCGAAGCGGGTCTGGCCGATCCCGACGATCGCGGTGCGGTCCTTGAGCGGGTTCACGTCGGCTCCCTGGTTCGTCATGCGGTCACCATCCCTTGAACTCGGTCGGGCGGCGCTCGCGGAAGCTCGCCACCCCCTCGGCGGAGTCGCCGCTGCCGTTGATCAGCTCGACCACCATCGCCTCCTCCTCGAACAGCGTCGCCCGGTCGGCGTCGAGCGAGCGGTTGAGCAGCCGCTTGGCCAGCCCGATGGTCTTGGTCGGGCCCTGGGCGAGGCGCTCGGCCCACTCGCGGGCCGCGCCGGCGAGCGCGGGCCCGGGCACGACCCGGTTGACCAGGCCGATCCGCTCGGCGTCGGTGGCACTGAGGTCGTCGCCGAAGAAGACGAGCTCCTTGGCCTTCTGGAGGCCGACGAGCCGGGGCAGGAAGTAGGTGCCGCCGCCGTCGGGGATCAGGCCCCGGCGCACGAAGACCTGGATGAGGCGGGCGTGCTCGGCGGCCACCACGAGGTCGGCGGCGAGCACCATCGACAGCCCACCACCGGCGGCGGTGCCGTTCACCGCGGCGATGACCGGCTTCTCGCAGTCGGCGATCGCTCCGGTGAGGCGCTGGATGCCGGTGCGGATGGTGCGGGCGGCGTCGCCCACGATGCGGTCGGGTGCGCCCTCGGGCTTCTTCGGCATGACCACCCCGCCGGCCCGCAGGTCGGCGCCGGTGCAGAAGTGCTTCTCGCCTGCGGCGGTCAGGATCACGCACCGGACCCCGAAGTCGGTGCTCGCGGCCTCGAGGTGCTCGATGATGCGGTTGCGGACCATGGGAGTGATCGCGTTGCCGGCGTCGGGCCGGTTGATCGTCAGCCAGAGCACCTGGTGCTCGATCGTGGCCAACAGCTCCTGGTCGACGTCGGGGGCGTCGCTCACTGGTTGCTCCTCGGGGATCGGGGACGGGTGACGACGAGGCCGTCGAGGGCCACCGCGCCGCGGGGCCGGACGACGAGCGGATTGATGTCGAGCTCGGCGACGTCGTCGGCGAGGTCCTGGGCCAGTCGGCCGACCTTGACGATCACGTCGACGAGGGCGTCGACGTCGGCGGGCTTCGCGCCGCGGGCCCCCTCGAGCATGGCGAAGCCCTGCAGCTCGCGCAGCATGCGGTGGGCCTCGTCGGCGTCGAAGGGCGGAACCCGGAAGGTGACGTCGCGCAGCACCTCGACGAAGACGCCGCCGAGGCCGACCATCACGACGGGCCCGAACAGCTCGTCGCGGCTGACGCCGACGACCATCTCGACGCCGCCGGTGACCATCTCGCAGACGAGGATGCCATCGAGCTCGCCGGCCCGGCCCACCGCACGGCGGGCGCGCCGCTCGAGGTCGGCGTAGGTGTTGCGCACGTCCTTGGCGGTGGCCACCCCGACCTTCACCAGACCGAGATCGCTCTTGTGGGACAGCGCCGCCGCCGACGGCTTCATGACCACCGGGTAGCCGAGCGTGGCCGCGGCCCGGACGGCCTCGGCGGCACTGTGGCAGAGCACGTCGCGCGACGTGCGGATCCCGTAGGCGCGCAGGATCTCCTTGGACGCGTGCTCCGACAGGGCCTCACCCGGGGGCGCGTCGGCGAGGATCCGTCGGGCCTTCCTGGCCGCGGGCAGCGGCGCGGTGGGTGCGTCGGCGAACGGCGAGCGGTACCGGCGCACGAACGCCCAGTAGTCGAAGTACGCCTTGACCGCGTCGACGCAGTTGCCGAACGTGCGGAAGACGGGCAGCCCGGCGTCGAGCATCTTGTAGTAGTAGTGGTCGTCGGTGCCCGGCGGCGCGCCCCACACCATGAAGATCGGCTTGTCGGTGGTGCGGGCCACGATCGCGCAGTCACGCGACAGTCCCTCGGAGAACATGTCGACCGCGCCGGCCACCGGGACGATCAGCGCCGCGACCTTCGGATCGGCCACGAGCGCCTCGAGGATCTTCAGCCCGCGCTCGTCGCCGATCGGGGGGCCGCCGCAGTCGACCGGGTTGGTGACCTGCAGGTACGAGGGGATCAGGCCGTCGTGGAGGGTCCGCTGGGTCTGCTTCGTGAGCGTGGGCAGGTGCAGCCCGGCCGCGGCGGCCATGTCGGCCATGTGGGCCGAGGTGCCGCCCGACGGGGAGTAGATGCACACGCCGTCGCCGGTCGGGGGCTTCGTGCGGGCGAAGGCCATCGACGTCTCGAGCAGGTCGTCGAGCCCGTCGACGCGGGTCACGCCGAACTGGCGGAACGCGGCCGAGGTCACCGCGTCGGACCCGGCGAGGTGCCCGGTGTGGGCCTTGGCCATGGCCCGGCCCGCCTCGGTGCGCCCGACCTTCACGACGACGAGCGGCTTGCGCAGGCGCGCCGCGTGGTCGGCGGCGAGCATGAGCGTGCGGCCGTCCTTGAAGCCCTCGATGTAGGCGCAGACCACGCCGACCTCGGGCTGGTCGGCGAAGTAGCGGGCGAAGTCGGCGAACTCGAGGTCGACCTCGTTGCCCGTCGGGGCCCAGTGCGACAGGCGGATGCCGATCTCCTGGCCCTGGAAGATGGGCCGCCCCTGGTGCCCGCTCTGGGTGATGAGGGCGAGGGCGGGGCCGGTGAGGTCGGCCCGGAACTCGGAGAACGCGTTCAGGTTGGTGTTGGGCCCGAGGAGGCGGGTGTCGCCCGACTCCACCAGGGCCCGCAGGCGGGCCTCGAGCCGCTCGCCGTCCCTGCCCACCTCGGAGAAGCCGGCGGCGAAGATCACCGCGAAGCGGGCCCCGGCGGCCTGGACCTCCTCGAAGGTGTCGACCGCGGCCCCGGTGAGGATGGCGACGAGGTCGACCGGACCGGGGACCTCGGCGATCGTGCGGGCGACCGGGGCGCCGAAGACGGTCTCGGCGCTCGGGTGGACCGGGTGGAAGGAGGCCCCGTACTTGTCGGAGAACTCCTTGAGGGCCTGGGTCATCAGGGTGTTGGGCCGCCCGGGCCGGTCGGAGGCGCCGATCACGGCGACCGACCGGGGCCGCAGGAAGGTGTCGAGGTCGACGTCGCGCAGGCGCAGGGGGCGGCCGGTGACGTCGAGCGTCGGGGCCGGGGGAGAGGACGGGGTGGAGGGCTTCGCAGCGGGCTTCGGGGCGGGCATCGGTGCTCCGGGTCGGCGGGCCGACACAATGACACGGGAGTCAGGTTTCCGGCCATTCACCGGGCGGTACGGTGCGGGCGTGACCGCAGCCGCCGTCGCCCCCGACGGGACGCCCGCCCGGATCGCCCGGATCGTCGTGGTCGGCGCGTCGCTGGCCGGGTTGCGGGCGGCCGAGGAGCTGCGTCGGCTCGGGTTCGCGGGCTCCTTGACCGTGCTCGGGGCCGAGGCCCACCTGCCCTACGACCGCCCGCCGCTGTCGAAGGCCTTCCTCGCCGGCACCGCCGACCGCGCCGCGGTGGCCCTGCGGCGTCAGCCCTACGAGGAGCTCGGGGCCGACTTCCGGCTCGGGGTCCGGGCGACCGGCCTCGACCTCGAGCGGCGGGTCGTGCGCACCGACGGGGGCGAGGTGCCCTACGACGGGTTGGTGATCGCCACCGGCGCGGTGGCGCGCCGACTGCCCGACCAGCCCGACCTCCCCGGGGTCCACACCCTGCGGACCCTCGACGACGCCGAGGCCCTCCGGGACGACCTCGCCCGCTCGGGCCCGGTGGTCGTGGTGGGCGCGGGCTTCGTGGGCGCCGAGGTCGCCGCGACCTGCCGGGGGCTCGGGATCCCCGTCACCGTGCTCGAGGCCGCGCCCACGCCGATGCAGCGTGGGCTCGGCCCCGTGCTCGGCGACACCCTCGCGGCGCTGCACCGCGACCACGGGGTCGACCTGCGGACCGGGGTCGAGGTGGCGGGGATCGAGGGCGGGGACCGCGTGGAGCGGGTCCGCCTCGCCGACGGCGCGGTGATCGAGGCCGACGTCGTCGTGGTGGGCGTGGGCGCGGTGCCGGCCACCGACTGGCTGGAGGGGTCCAGGCTCACCCTGGACCAGGGTGTGGTGTGCGACGAGACGCTGCTCGCTGCGCCGGGGGTGGTGGCCGCGGGCGACGTCGCGCGTTGGCCCAACCCGCTCGCGGGCGGCGAGCGGGTGCGCCTCGAGCACTGGACCAACGCCAGCGAGCAGGGCGTGGCGGCCGCAGCCCGGGTGCTCGTGGGCGACGGTCCGGGGGAGCCGTTCGCGTCGGTGCCGTTCGTGTGGTCCGACCAGTACGACGTCAAGATCCAGGTCGTCGGGCACGTGCGGGGCGACGACACCGTCGAGCTCGTCGACGGGACCCTCGACGATCGGCGGTTCGTGGCGATCTTCGGGCGGGACGATCGGCTCACGGGCGCCGTTGCGTTCAGTCGCCCGCGGCTGGTGATGCAGTACCGCCGCCTGCTGGTCGAGGGTGCGACCTTCGCCGAGGCCCGCGCCTTCGCCGCCTCGTGACCGGGCGCCCGCGGCTCGTCACCCCGCGCTTCGTCCTCGTCGTCGCCGCCGGGGTCTGCTACTTCCTCGCCCTCGGCGTGGTCCTCCCCGAGGTGCCCCGCTACGTGAAGGGCGAGCTCGGGGGCGGCAGCCTCGCGGTGGGCATCGCGGTCGGGGTGCTGTTCGTGGGCGCGGTGCTGGTCCGGCCCCTTGCCGGGCGCATCGGCGACCGTCGGGGGCGCAAGGCGCTCATCGTGAGCGGCGCGCTGGTGGTCGCGGTGTCGCTCCTCGGCTACTCGCTCGCCGACTCGGTGGGGGCGCTCGTCGTGGCCCGGTTCTGCACCGGGCTCGGTGAGGCCGCGTTCTTCGTGGGAGCGGCGACGATGATCACCGACCTCGCGCCCGTGCAGCGACGCGGCGAGGCGATCTCGTACTGGTCGATCGCGGTCTACAGCGGCTTCGCGTTCGGTCCGATCATCGGCGAGCGGGTGCAGGACACCTGGGGGTACACCACGCTGTGGTTCGTGGCCGCGGGCTTCGCCTTCGCCAGCGCCGCGCTCGGGTGCGCGACCCGGGAGGTGGAACGGGTCGCCCGCGAGGGGCCGCCCCAGCCCCTGATCAACCGCCGGGCCCTCGGCCCCGGGGCCGTGCTGTTCAGCGGCCTCGTCGCCACCGCCGCGTTCGGCGCGTTCGTGCCGCTCTACGGGGAGGACGTCGGGTTCACCGACGTGGCCGTGATGTTCACGGTGTTCGGTCTGCTCGTGCTGGGGGTGCGGATCTTCGGCGCCCGCCTGCCCGACGTCCTCGGCGCCTCACGGGCGGGAACGGTCGCGCTGGTCGCGACCGCGGCGGGCATGGGCGTGATGGCCGTGTGGGCGAGCGCGGTCGGGCTCATGACCGGGGTCGTGGTGTTCGCGATCGGGTCGGCGTTCATGTACCCGGCCATGCTCCTCATGGCGCTCGAGGGCTCCACCGAGGCCGACCGGGGGTCGGCGGTCGGCACGATCAGCAGCTGCTTCGACCTCTCGCAGGGTGTCGGGGCGCTCCTCGTGGGGGTCGCGGCCGCCGCCGCGGGCTACCGCGCCGCGTTCGCCACCGGGGCCGTCGCCGCTGCGGTCGGGGTGGTCGTCCTGTGGCGGTGGGTCGTGCCCCGGCTGGCCCGGGCCCGCCTCGCCGACCGCGCCTGAGGGGACCGGTCGGTGTCGTCGCTGCTCGTCACCAACGACTTCCCGCCCAAGATCGGCGGGATCCAGTCCTACCTCCACGAGCTGTGGCGGCGCCTGCCACCCGAGTCCACCCACGTGTACACCACGACCTACGCAGGTGCCGGCGTCTTCGACCGGGACCAGGCGTTCTCGGTGGAGCGGTCCCCCGAGCGGCTGCTCTGGCCGACCGCAGCCCTCGCCCACCACGTGGACGCGCGCGCCCGTGCGCTCGCCGCCGACGTCGTCTTCCTCGACCCGATGCTCCCCCTCGGTCGCATCGGCCGGCGACTCACCGCCGCGCCCCACGTGGTCGTCGGCCACGGAGCCGAGGTGACCGTCTACGGGCGTGTCCCCGGTCCCGCTGCGCTGGCCCGGTCGGTGCTGACCGGCGCCGCGGGGATGGTCGCGGCGGGGGAGTACGTGGCCCGGGTCGCGGCCCGGGTTGCGGGACGCCCGATCCCGACCCTCGTGGTGCCCCCGGGGGTGGACCCCACCCGCTTCGCCCCGGTCGACCCCGAGGTGCGCCGGGCGGTCCGGCGCCGGCACGGCCTCGACCCCGACCGGCCGCTCGTGCTCGGCGTGAGCCGGCTCGTGCCCCGCAAGGGCTTCGACGTGCTGCTCGAGGCGGTGGCCGGGCTCGACCCCGACGTGCAGGTGGCCGTCGCGGGGCGCGGCCGCGACGCCGACCGCCTGGCCCGCCTGGCTGCGCCCCTCGGCGCCCGGGCGCGCCTGCTCGGGCGGGTGCTCGACGCCGACCTGCCCGCGCTCTACGCGAGCGCCGACGTCTTCGCGATGCTGTGCCGCGACCGTTGGGGTGGGCTCGAGGCCGAGGGCTTCGGCATCGTGTTCGTGGAGGCGGGCGCCTGCGGGGTGCCCGCGGTTGCGGGCCGCAGCGGAGGCGCCCACGAGGCGGTGATCGACGGCGAGACCGGGTTCTTGGTCGATCCCCGCGACCCGCTCGCGGTGCGCGGCGCACTCGACCGCGTGCTGCGCGACGACGCGCTGCGGGCCCGGATGGGCGCGGCGGCCCGGGCCCGGGCCGTGACCGAGCTCTCGTACGACGGTCTCGCCGCCCGGCTCGCCCCGCTGGCCGCGGGCGACCTCTCGGTGCTCGTGCCGCTGGCGTGACCCGGAGGATCCGCCGGTACGCTCCGCGCCGTGGACGGAACCGCTGACCCGCTCGACCCGCTCGACCCGTCCGGCCCGCTCGACCCGTCCGACCCGTCCGGCCGGGGCCGCCTGATCGAGGTGGGGTCGTGGGCGTCGGTGGCGGTGTTCGCCGCGACCGCCGTGCCCGCCGCGCTCGGGTCCGAGCCGTTCGACGACGCCGCGGTGACGGTCACGCTCGTGTCGTTCTTCGCCGCGATGGTGGTGTGGCTGTGGGCGCTGGCGGCCGCGGCCGTACGCACCGCCCAGGGCGACGACCTCGCGGTCGGGACGCTGTTCCTGCTGGAGGGACCGGTACCGCGCCGCATCCGCTGGTCGCTCTACGGCGCGCTCGGCGTGTGCATCGCGGTGGCGGTGGTGACCGCGGCGGCCAACCCGTTCGGGGTGCTCGTCCCGATGCTGCCGATCGGCTGGATCGGCCTGTGGGGGGCCCGCCACCAGACGTTCCCCCCGCGCCGGGACGTCGGCGCCCGCTAGCGTCCGGGGCCGACGCACCGGGAGGTCCGGTGCCCGACGGGAGGACGCCGCCCATGCCCGATCCGTCGTCCGGTCCGTCGTTCGATCCGTCGTCGTCCGCGGGGGAGCCCACCGGCGCGCCGTGGGGTGACGAGCTCCCGCTCACGACGGTGGAGTCGTTCGTCGCCGCCTTGATCGAGGCCGGTCCCGAGGTGGCCGAGCACATGGTGCGGGCGGCCAACGAGCTCCTGCTCGCCGCCCAGGCGATCACCGCGGCGGCCGAACGGCGCCTCGCCGAGCAGCGGCGCCAGCGCGAGCAGGCCGAGGCCGCGGCCGCCGGGGGTCCCGGGCCGGACGCCCACGGTGCGCCCACCGCCGCGAGCGACTCCGGCCCGGTGCTGCGGTCGGTCGACGAGGTCGCGTGAGCGCCACGATCGGCATCGACCTCGGCGGCACCCACGTCCGGGTCGCGGTCGTCGACGCCGACGGCACGGTGCGCCACGAGCACCGGGCTCCGAGCCCCTCGGCGACGCTCGCCGGCCTGGTCGACGCCATCGCCGGCACGACCGGAGCGCTGCTCGCCGAGGCCGGGGCCGACGGGACCCGGGTCGGGGCGGTGGGTGCCGGGGTCGCGGCCATCGTCGATCCCGACGGCGTCGCCCGCTACGCGCCCAACGTGCCGGCCCTGGTCGACGCGCCGCTGCGCGACGAGATCGCGCGTGCGACGGGCCTTCCCGCGGTCGTCGACAACGACGCCAACGTGGCCGCCTGGGGCGAGCTCGCCCACGGTGCGATGCGGGGCATGCGCAACGCCCTCCTCCTCACCCTCGGGACCGGCATCGGCGGGGGCATCGTCCTCGACGGACGCGTCTACCGCGGCACGAACGGGTTCGCCGCCGAGGTGGGCCACTGGCAGTTCGACCCCCGGGGCCGGACCTGCGCGTGCGGCGAGCCCGGGCACTGGGAGGCGTGGGCGTCGGGCACCGGCCTGGGCGTGCTCGCCCGCGAGGTCGTGGCCCGGGGCGACGCACCGAGCGTGCTCGCCGCCGCCGCCGGCGACGCCGCAGCGGTGACGGGTGAGCACGTCGGCCAGGCGGCCCTCGCCGGGTCCGCCGACGCGCTCGCCGTCCTCGACACCTTCGCCGACCTCGTGGCGATCGGCTTCGCCGGGCTGGCCAACCTGCTCGACCCCGAGGCCATCGTGATCAGCGGCGGCCTCGTGAACATGGGCCCGGTGCTGGTCGACCGCATCCGCACCCGCTTCCCGGTCCATCTCGAGGGTCGGGCCCACCGGCCCGAGATCCCGATCCTGGCCGCCGCGCTCGGGGACCGGGCCGGTGTGATCGGCGCTGCGGTGCTCGCCCGCCAGGTCGCACCCACGTCGTGACCCGGCCGGCGGTCGGGATCACCCTCCCGGCCTTCGTGCGCGATCCCGACGAGGTCTTCGCCGTGGCCCGGGCCGCCGAGGTGGCGGGGCTCGACGGCGTCTTCGTCTACGACCACCTCTTCCGGGTCGCGGCCGACGGCTCCCGGCGCCCCGCGCTCGAGATGACCGCGCTGCTGCACGCGGTGATCGCGGAGACGCGCCGCGTCGCGGTGGGCGTGCTCGTCGCCCGGGCGTCGCTGCGCCCGGCCGCGGTCACCGCGCTCACCTTCGCCACCGCGGCGCGGGTGTCGGGTGATCGGGTCATCGCCGGCATCGGGGCCGGTGACTCCGAGAGCGCGCGTGAGAACGAGGAGTTCGGCGTGGGGTTCGGGAGCTTCGCCGACCGGATCGCCGACCTCGGCGCGGCAGTGCATGCGACGCGCGACGCGGGCGTCCCGGTCTGGGTCGGGGGCCGACACGCCGAGGTGCGGGCCCTCGCGGCGGCGACGGCCGACGGCTGGAACTGCTGGGGCGCGGACCCGACGCGCTTCGCGTCGGAGGCGGCCGCGGTCCGGAACGCCGCGGCTCGTGCGCCGTTCGCGTGCTCGTGGGGTGGGCTCGTCGTGATCGACGCGTCCGACGCCGATGCCGGGGCCAAGGCCGCGCGCCTCGGTGCCCGACCGGGAACGGTGGTCGGCGGCCCGGCGACGGTGGCGGGCACGCTGGCCGGGTACGTCGATGCGGGAGCGGACTGGGTGGTGGCCGGGCCGGTCGACCCGAGGAACCCGGCCAACGCCGCCGCGCTCGCCGCCGTGCGCGACCGCCTCGCCTAGTCGGGGGGCAGGGCGTCGCCGAAGTACCGGGCCCGGGTCTCGGGGCGGGGGCGCACGAACAGCCCCTCGGCCTCGGCGGTGAGGGTCTCGCCCGCGTGCAGCGCACCCCGGACGTGGGTCCGGCGGCCTTCGCGCGACGCGAGCCACGCGGTCATGGTGAGGTCACGGTGCAACGGAGTGGGGGCCCGGTACCGCAGGGTGAGGCGGCCGGTGAGCCCGCCCTGGCCGTGACACACGTTGCACATGCCGAACAGCTCGTCGAAGGCGAGGGCGACGATGCCGCCGTGCAGGTACCCGGGCGGCCCCTCGTAGGTCGCGCCGAAGCGGACCCGGACCGTGAGCACGCCGTCGGCGAACTCGGGGGTGCCGAGCGGCGCCAGGGGGTGGGCCTGGCCGACCAGGAGGCTCGACGGGAGGTAGTGGTGGTACGCGCGCGGCACCGCGGACCGGTTCCCCTCCCGCAGCGTGTCCGGCCCGGCGAGCCCCGCGGTGGCGGCCTCGACCGCGGTGGCCGCCTGCGCGAGCGCACCGGGGTCGGCGTCGTCGCGCACCCGGGTGACCGCGTCGACGAGGGCCCGGGTCGCGTCGGCGAGGCGGCGCCGGGCGGGGTCCACGGACTGGGTGAGCGACGGGGCGCGGTCGGACGGGGCGCGGTCGGACGGGGCGCGGTCGGACGGAGCGGACACGGCGGCGGAGGCTACCCAGTCCCCGGACGGCCCGCGGCCGGGCCGGGAACGGTTGCCGGCCGGTCGC
>Ga0194129_10002878_pt1 | contig 24907 bp, 29 predicted proteins | sample TA2KigCa35mmetaG_FD_150862 | JGI IMG/M metagenome (GOLD analysis project Ga0194129, IMG submission 150862) | Freshwater microbial communities from Lake Tanganyika, Tanzania - TA2015038 Kigoma Deep Cast 35m | ecosystem: Environmental > Aquatic > Freshwater > Lake | place: Tanzania: Lake...
TATTATATTCCATTTTATTACTAACATATAGTCTTACTAAACATGATAAAATATAATAAATATAATTTAGATTTTTAGAATAATATTCATTTATATTATTTTTATATGTTTCTTTTAATTTATTTAAAACATTCTTATTTTTATTTTTATTCATTGAAGAATATGTTTCTTTATATTCTTGAAAAAATATAGTTAAATATTCTATTTCAGATTTATAATTTTTTTCTAGTAATTCCATACCTTTTAGTAAATTATTTATATTAGTTTGTCTAATATCAAATTCATTTTTTTCATTTTCATAATATGAACATAAGTTATTATAATTTCCATATGTAAATTTATATATATTTATGAAATTAGTATAATTAAAATCAGAATAAATAAATAAATTATTAATATTATTAATATTTGGTAATATATTATCAGTAAATACATTCAATAATTGTTTATATAAAGGTTCATATTTCAAAAAAAATGTTTTATCATCAATATCTTGATAAAAATAACTTATTATTGTTTTTATGTCAACGTTTGGTATCAATTTTTGTGTAGTATTTGGATTACTTAATAGAGAGTCAGTTGGTAATAAATCTATTGCATTTACATTACTATATTTTGGAATAGCTATTGTTTTTTCTATTAATTCTTGAAGAGTTATTGATGTACCACTTCCACTTGGTATTGTTATAGTTTTATCTAAGTCACTCTGAACAAAATCTAATCCATATACATTTTTTCTTAATTTTCTATAAATATTAATATAATTGATATAATTATTGAAATTATAATCATATTCATCTTGAGTTGATGATTTTTTTAAATCTTTATATATAACTATTAAATTATTATAAATACTTATCATTATTTTGTCAATAATGCTACAAAATGATGCAAAATTTGTTTTTAATTTATCAAATTCATAATCTAAATTTTTAAAAATTTGTGTTTTTACATATATTTGTTCATTTTTTTTTATTAAATTTATTAATGAATCATTTATAAAAGCAATTGTTTTTTGTTTTTCTTCAACAATTGTAGTTTCTAATATTAATGAATCAATATTGTCTTTTAATTGTTTACTTTCATTTAAAAATCTTTTATAATAATATTCATCTAGTTGAGTAACAACTGGATTGTTATTACTAAAAAAGAATGAATATAAACTTGTATCATATTCAGTAATATATTTATTTAAACGTTGTTCTTCTAGAATATAGTATTTTTCATAAATATTACCATATATTAAATAACATAATGGTATAATATATTCTTTAATCATTCTTTCTTTTTGTTTATTTTGACCTGCATTTTTAGTAACAATATTGTTTATTTTAATATTAGCTTCAATATTATTATAAAAATTATTTGTTTGTTCTATAAAACTTTTAAAAAAATCAGGTTTATAAAAATTTGTTGACATTATATAACTAATATAAAATAAGAAAATAATTTGACATTATTTATTAGATACAATTTCATTATAATCTTGTAATAACACATTTAATGACTTGTCATCTAATATATAGTTATTGTTTTTCTTATTAATATGTTCTAATGTATTTTGAAAACTTTCAATTTTATTTATTTTTTGTGTATTTGTATCTATGTTTTTTTTATAAAAATATATTTGAATACATATAAATAATATAAATATCACAAAAATTACCATAAATACATAAAATGAATTCATTTCTTTATATATTAGTATACTATATTTTTTTATTTATTATTTTTAACATATTTATCAATGTATACAATAAATTATTATAATAAAATATATATAATTACATATATAAAAAGATGAATACAAATAATAAAAGTTTAAATGATTTGTTAAGTTTCCTTGGTGAACACACTGTAGAAACTGGTAAACCATTAACACATACATCAATACATAATCCATGTGGAAAATATTATATAAAAAATACAGAATTAGATTTATTTTATGATTTATACGAAAAGGCATTATTTGATAATAATGATTTACATCTTACAGAGCAACACGAAGAAATCTCTCCATTAATTATTGATTTAGATTTTAAATATGAATTTGATACACATGAAAGAAAACATAATGAGCAATATATTAAGAATATAGTTGAATTATATATAAAGGAAATTGTTAATCTGTTTCAAATCGAAAGAAATGACCCACGATTAACATCTTTCGTTTTTGAGAGAAAAAATTTATATAAGATTAGGGGTATTACAAAAGATGGTATACATATATTGTTTCCATTTATTATTAGTACACCTAATCCTTTTTATTATATAAGAGACAATATATTGAAAAAAATTGGTGATGTTTTAACGGGACTTGATTTTAAAAATGTCATTTCTGATGTTGTTGATAGGTCTGTTATTTCACCAAATGTTATGTGGTTATTATATGGAAGTAATAAGGATAAACCTAAAGGTGACCCATATTTATTGACATATGTATTTGATGGAAATTCAGAAAAAGCAGAAATTGAGAATTATTTTGATTTTGAAAATCACCCAACTAATTTAGTGAAGTTTTTTTCGATTCGAAACAAGAGAGAATCAGATATGATACAAGTACGCACTGATAAAATGCATTTATTAGATAATAATGTAAAAAAGAAAAGTTTAAAAGGTAAATTATCTGCACAAGTAAATTATGATATTGATAAAATTAAAGAATTGTATACAATCTTAAGTGATGATAGAGCTGATAACTATGGTGAATGGTTGGATTTAGGTTTTGCTACTCATTCTATTGACCCTAATTCAGTAGAACTTTTAGAAATATGGGAGAATTTCAGTAGAAAATCCCCTAAATTTAAGGAAGGTGAATGTGAAAAAATATGGGATAAAATGAAAGATGGAGGATTAACTGTAGCTTCTATTTATTATTGGGCTAAAAGCGATAATTATCAAAAATATATGGAATTTAAAAATAAAGATATTAATAAGTTTATAGATGTTTCTATCAAGACTCAGGCAAATTATGATGTTGCATATGTTTTATTTAAAATGTTTGAATATGATTTTGTTTATAGTGAAGGTGATTGGTATCATTATAGAAACCATCGTTGGAATAGAGAACCTGATGGTTATGCATTAAGACAATTAATATCAACAAGATTAGTTGAAGAATATGGCAAGAAAATATCAAGCTTTAATGTTCAACAAAGTTCTTCAGATATTACTGAAGAAGAAAAAGAAGAATTCAAAAAGAAAGGTAAAACTATTCTTGATTTAGTAGTCAAGTTAAAAACTACATCATTTAAAGATAATATTATGAAGGAATCAAAAGAGTTATTTAATAATAAAGATTTTGTTAAAAAACTTGATTCAAATCCTTTTATATTAGGCTTTACAAATGGTGTTTATGACTTAAAAAAAGGTGAATTAAGAAATGGACGTCCTGATGATTATTTAATGATGACTACTGAAATAGAAAAAGTAGATTTTGATGAAAATAATGAACATTGGCCTGACTTAAAACACTTTTTGGAAACTATTTTTTATCAAGAAGAAATAAGAGATTATTTTATGACTTATTTGGCTTCTTGTCTTCAAGGACACAATGCTGAAGAAAAATTTAGAGTTTGGAATGGGCGCGGGTCCAATGGAAAATCAAAATTATTAGAGTTATTTGTTCATAGTTTAGGTAGTTATTCTATTAAATTTAATGTTACATTATTAACAGGAAAAAGAGCGGCATCAAATGCTTGTAGTCCAGAATTGGTTAGAGCAAAAGGATGTCGTTTTGGTTATTTAGAAGAACCTGGTGAAAATGAAAGGATTGATGTTGGATTTTTAAAAGAATTAACTGGTGGTGATAAAATTACTGCACGTGGTCTTTGTAAAGATCCAATTGATTTCAAACCTCAATTTAAACTAGCACTTTTATGTAATGAAATTCCTAAAGTTCCACCTACTGATTCAGGTACTTGGAGAAGAATGGAAGTTATTGAATTCAAAAGTCAATTTGTGGAAAATCCCAAAGAAGTTGGTGAATTTATTATTGATAAATCACTTTCTCAAAAAATGACATTTTGGAAAGAATTATTTATGGCTATGTTATTGGATAAATATTATGAAAACTATAAGAAAAATGGTATGACTGTACCTGAAGAAATTATTAATTTCACTAATGAATATCAAAGAACATGTGATTTATATGCTGATTTTATTATTGAAAATATTGAAGAAACAAGGGAAAATACTGATTCTATTGACATTGCACAATTCTATGATGAATTTAAAATGTGGTATGAAGATAGTTTTAATAATCACAAATATCCCAGTAAAATGGAATTTAAAAAGTATTTAAGAAAAAGATATGGAACCAAAAGAGTATCTCAAACTGATATTAAAGGCTTTAAATTTAGAATTAAATATGATAAACAAGGAAATCCTATTCCTTTAGGAACTTCAAGAAAATCACTAGAAAGTAGTTTTATTGAACCCACTCCTATAAATATTGTAAATAGTCCATTAGTAAATACAATAGCTACTCCTAAATCACCTAATGTTAAAAACATTGAAACTAAGATTGAAAAAATATCTGAACCAATTGTTAATAATGACATTATAGAAGATAATGAAGAAATAAATGATAATACTGAAGAAATAATTGATACACCACCACAAAATAATGTAATTAATGATACACCTGATGTTGAAACAATGGCTGGATATTAATTTTATTTAATTATATATTTATTTATTTTTATTTAAAAATAATTTCATATATTAATATAATTATGTATGCTATTTTTAATCTATTAACTAATATTATAATAACTGGAACATCTATTGTCGGTTGTATTACTATTATCAATAAAGTAGGTAAATTCTTTAAAAATATTGAAGAAAATAATAATGACGGATTTAAAATTGCTTTTGATTCTTTAATGATGGAATCAATTGATGATATGAATAAATGTGTCGATTCTGTTTCTACAATATCAACTAATATTAATAATACTATGTTTATTGTTTATGATATTATTGTTGGAAATAAATTTATTAAAAAAAATAAAGATGGTAAATTAATTATTTGTTCTAAAGTAAAATTATATTCAGGTTATAAAGATAAAATTGATGAATTAACAAATAAGGTCAAAAAATATCAAGATGAACTGAAAAAATTTAAAGATAATAAAAAAAATAAAAAATCTTCTTCTTCTAGTTCAAGTTCAAATTCAAGTTCAAATTCAGATTCAGATTCAGAAATTGATAATAATATTGATGATATGAATTCATCTGACAATGATGAATTTGAATTAGATGAAACATCACAAAATTAAAATATTTTTATTTAAAAACAGATTAATTATATAATATATATATATTATATAATGAGTAATTCAACCTATTTTAATTCTTCTAATATTGTATCTAATGATAATATTGACAATATTGCTTTTGCTTTTTTTTCATTATTGACTTTTTGTTCAATTTTAAGTGATTCATATATTGTTATAAATGAAGCTTTTAGTAATACATATATTAAAAAAAAATTTAATCGTTTTAAAAATTTTACTGATGTTGTTATGGGTCTTTCTTTCCATAAATATAAAAATGATAAAGAAGGAAATATAATTATTGATAACACTAATAATACTAACCATAAAAAATCATCTTCTACAAATCCATTTGATGATATTGATAATTTACATGACAATATAATTAATAACTTACCAACTGATTTATCTGATAATCAAAATGAAGTACAAAATAATATTACAGAAGAAACAAATAATAATGAAGTTTCAAATAATATTACAGAAAATTTAAATAATAATGAAATTCCAAGTGATATTACAGAAAATTTAAATAATAATGAAATTCAAAGTGATATTACAAAAAAATCAAATAATAATGAAAATAAAAATGAAATTATAAATATTAAAAATGAAGAAAATGATGAAATTGATGAAGATGATGATAATGATGAAATTGAATTATTAAATATTATTAATAGTGATACTATTATATTACATAATAAAGAGATAGATTTTGATTCACTTCCAGAAAAACCAAAAAAGAAAAAAACAAAAAAAGGATTAGACAAAAAAATAAAAAGTGACAAAACAATTGTAAAAGATACTAAAAAATATAAAGAAAAAATATAGTGTTAATTTATAGTGAATTATGGATAATAATTTATCAATATTACAATATATAAAAAAAAAATATAATATTGAGTATTTGGAAGATATAATAGCATTATTTTATTTAAGTTTATTATGTTCAATAATTATTTATTTTTCAATGAAATTTGAAGTTATTCAAATGACATGTGTTATTTTTATTGTTTTATTTTTTTCCATTTATTTGATAAATCAATATTATAAAAAAAAATATAATGAACAATTAAATGTTATTAATGATAAACTTAAATATGTTGGTGAATTATTAGAAAAAATATCAAATGATAATAACTCATGATTTATTTGGTCTATTTACAAGTATATTATAATATACAATTAGACTTACTAATATTAATATTAAAACACCCATTACAATAATTAAATAAAACAATATATTATTATTAATTTGTTCTTCATAATCATTATTCGAAATTGCTTGTGAATAAGTTGTTATTTTATTATTTAAATTTTTTATTATATTTTCATTAATATTTGCAGATTGTTCTATATATGAATTCATTGTTGATTTTAATGAATCTAAATTATTATTATGTGATGTATCAATTTCATTTAATTCTGTAATTAATTCATTTACAAAATTAGATTGTTCATTATTTATAACATCACCCATTACAACACTTACCATTTCATAATCATTTGTCATAATATCTTCATTCTCATAATCATCATAATTTTCAATAGTTATTTTCATTAGACCAGTTGAAACATTTTCACTTTTTACCCAATTTTCTTTATTTAATATATTTTCATCTAAACTATATATATCAATAAAATATAGTTTACTTGCAAACTCATCCAATTCAAATGAATTATGATACCATACAAAAAATAATTCATTGTTTTTATTTGCAGCATCAATTGCATCTTGTATTGTATATACTTTACCATAATATTTCAATACTTGTACATTTGTTTCTTGATATTCAAATAATTTTTCTGCAGCATCATAATTTTTAAATATTTTCCAATTTGACATTTTATTTATTTGTAAATTATTTATTTTTTCCATTGCTTCTTCTAATGGAATATTTTGTCCATTTTGTATTTTTTTTAATTTTATATATTTTTCTGCTTCTAATAATTTTAATTCATATTGTTTTTGTTCTATCTTTTCATCATAATTTAATATTTCTTTTTGATTTCTTTTATCATTTACTTTTTTATAAATTCTTTTATCTTTTATAATTGTTGGTATTTTAAATAAAGGATTATTACAATCATTTATTATTTTCTTTGTATCTATTCTTAATTTTAATTCATTATTATCTTCTACAAATAATGATTCACATTTTGATTTCAATAATGAATTTGACGGATTTATTGGACAAGTTAAATTTATCATTAATTTTTTCGGTATAGTTATATCAATTGGTATTTTTTCAATTTTTTTAAGTCCTTCATTTTCACATTCATAAATTATTTCTATAATTATTTTATCATTAGGACTTACACTTCTTATTTCCATTATATTTTGTTTTATAAATCGATATAAAGAATCTTTTGATTCTAATATACAATTATTTCTATTATTATCACATTTTAATATAAAATAATCTTCATATGGTATTACTGCAACTATTTCATCATTATATTTTAAATAAATTACTATAGTAGTTGTATCTACATATGTTTTTATTTCTGGTCTAAATAACATATAATTATATGGTAAATTATCATTATTGGTTTGTTTTCTTGTAAAATTAATACAATCCATATATGTTTGATTTGGTATTTTTGATTCTATTGATTCATAATTTATATTTCTATTATCTAAACATCCAATATAATTATTTTCAATACTTGTACTTATACAATAATTATTTAAATCTGTTTCATTAAATGTACATAATTCATTTTTATTACATTCATTATCAGTTTCACACATTTTTTTAGTAATATTATCCATAATATTAATAAATATATTTTTTTATAAAATTATAATATTTTTACAAGTTATTTGTAACAGTATTTGAATTTACATATGTATTTGTATTATCCATTGCATTTATAAATGATGTTCTTGGGTCATCTTCTTCAGTATTATAGTTATAATAATTTGTATTTTGTTGATTTGTTCCAGTTGTTGGACTTGTTGAATATACTGTTGTATTATTCGATGGATTAGTTGATGCAATTGGTGTTATTTGTTGTGATGGTACAAATGAATTACTATCATAATCAACCCAAGTAATATTTTCTGGTCCAGATACAGGTGGACTTGGTACAATTACTTGTGGAGGTGCAGAACCATCATAATAATAATATCCTGGTTGTTCTATACTATAATTATAATTTGGTGTTTGTGATTCTTCTTCTTCTTCTGCAGTTGTACCACAATTACAATTATTATTAACCCATTTTTGATTTTCAATTAAATCTTCAGCACTTACATCAAAATCTTGTATAGCTTGTATCATCTTTGCTTCCATATTACCATTCATCAAATTTTTTATTCCAGTATTTACAAAAAATATATTGTATATATACATAAATACAAATACAAATACCAACACAACCACACCACTTCCAAGTAACATAAATGTTTTGCTTATAACATTATATCCATATAACATTACAAATAATAATATAACAACACTACAAACAATTGATACAATTAATACATTAACATTATTTTGTTCATTTGAAATATTTGCATTGACTTGTTCAATCATTACATTTTTATTTTGAATATTTGATTGTATTTGTTGTAATTGTTCTAATTGTTCCATTAATTCTTCATTTTCTAATTGTATTAATTGTTGTTGTTTTATTAAAGTATCTGTTTGAGAATTATTTGTTAAAATAAGTTCATTTTCTATAAAATCATATAATTCTAAATTTGAATTTATTGCATTAATTAAATTAATAATACTTGATGTTGAGGTAGTTGAATAATCAGAATTTGTACCATATGAATTGCTTATATTATTATATAAATTACTTAATTCTGTTCCTAAATTATTTAAACTAGAATCTCCCATTATATTATATTATAATATAATTTTTTTAAGCATTTATATAATTTGAAACATTTTGACAATTGTTTTCTGATATTCCATTTTGATTAGGATCTTCTTTACATATATATCTCCCTGTTTCTTGTGTATTTTCCATAAAATAACAAGGTATTGTTGTATAACCTGTTGATTGTGCTAAACCATTGTTATTTCCAAGATTTTGACATTGATAATATGTTTTAAATGAATCTGTTGACATATTACCTCCAAAAAATGGTTGTGCTGAATTTTCAATATTATAATATGATGGTATATTTGTTGGATTACTATAAAAAGTATTTGCAGGTAAATTTGCACTTGTCCATCCATCCTCTGGTATATCTCCATAATTCCATACATTTGTTTGTGGATCAATATTTAATGTTGGAGTTTGTTTTAATTGTACTGTGGGTTCATTAGATGTTTCTTCTTGTGTTGTACATCCAGTTGGACATTGATTTGTATTATCATTATAACTATTGACATAATCTACAACATCAACTTCTAATGATTGTAAATATTGTGTCATATTACTTATTGCTGTAACTTGATTTAATAAATAATATACCAATATAGTATATAATATAATTAATACTATTGAAAATATCACATATAATGTAAAACTGAAATAACCCATTCCATATAATATAAATGCAATACCTAATACTATAATTAATCCTACACCATATTGTAATAATAATATCATATAACTTGAATTTGTAATTAAATCATTTTCTTTTGTTATTAATTCCTCTTTATTCATTATAGAAGAATTTAAATCAACTATTTTTATATAATTTTGATTAAATTTATCATCATATTTTAATAATAATTCATTTGTTACACTTTGATTACTTATTTCACCTGACATTTATATATTTATTATAGAAATTTTATTTTTTCTTAAATATATAAATTACAAATAAAATGATAAATATAATTAATGTAATTGTTAAATATATTAACATATTATTATTTGTATTATCTTGATCATTTTCATATGTCTCTAAATTACTTGATGTTCCAGATAATTGATTTGATACATTTTGTATTAATCCTGTCATATTATTACTTACTGTACTTGGAAATTGATTCAATAAACTATTATTTTGTTGTATCACATTTGCATTATAATCTGCAAATTGTAATTCAGATTCCTCTTGTAATGCATTTTGATTAAGTGTAAATGTTTGATTTTTTAATTGATAATATTGGTCATACATCTCTTCTTGTACAACTATATTTTCATCTGTTTGATTGTTCATTAATCCACTATTATTATTATATGTTGCTTGATTAATTACTTTTACTGGTATATTATTTTGTTGATATTCATTATATATACATTCTGGGTCTAAATTAAATGCTGTATTATTTCCTGAATTACTTAATGATAAACAATTTGATATATCTATTCCTTTATCATATGATGTAAATTTATTATTTAATAATTGATTTGCACATTTGGTTTGTATATTGTTTTGTTGATCACTTGACAAAGAATTATAAGCATAACTAAATTTTGTCATATCATATCCAGAATTTGAATTCTCTTCATCTGTTATTACTTGTGTTGGAAAACTCATATATTGTGAACAATTATTTTGTCCTGATTTTGTATTATAATTATAAGATGTACATCTTGAATCTGTTGCACAAGCATTTAAACAGTCTTGTTCGTTTGTAGTTGTTGTTTGTTGCCATAATGTTTGATTTCCATAATTACAATTCTCACATTGTTTAAATCCATTATTTAATTTCAATAAATTACAATATATACCACTATACATCTCATTAAAACCAGAATTTAATATTGGTGGTCCTGATTGTGTTTGACTCATTATTATATATATTATGAAGTTATTTTTTTTATTTTTTTTTAAAGAATTGTATTATTTTTTTGGAATTTTCATTTTTATTTTCTTCCTCCTCTTCTTCATTTTCTCCAAACATATTTTCATTTTCATCTTCTATAAATTCATCATCTGAATCATTACAAAATACTTTACTTATATGTTCTCCTTCTTCATTTAAACATTTCTCTGATATATCTTCTTCTGAATCATATTCTTCATTATTTTGAGTATCTATTTTTATATATTTCTTTCCAGATTTTACAATAAATGTTCCACTATCATAATAAAACTTAATCTTTTCTTTAAATTCATATATATAACCATTTCCATTTATTTTATTGATATCTTCTATCAATTCCATATTTACTAATCCAATAACTCCACAATCAACTTTATATATTCTATCTCGTGTATCTTTATATATACCATTTCCATAATGTGTATTATGTACTATAAATTCATGTCCATTTACTGTATATTTTCCATTATCATAATTATAGTCATTCCCCCATATTCCAATTAATATTTTATTTGGTAATACATAAGTAGGATCTCCTAAATAATATTTTCCTGGTTGTAATGTTTCGTTCATTTATTTATGAATATTATTATTTATATCTTTTTATATTTATATATTTTTATAAATCAATTTTTTTATTTCATCTTTTTTGATACTAGTTGTTTCTTCTAATTCTTTCCAATTTACAAATATGTCATAATATTCCTTATTTTCTATATGTATTCTTATCATTAATTTTGTAAAATTCATATCACATATTTGCAATATTTCTCTAAAATATATGTTTTTTTCATTATTTTTCATTATAAATCCCTTTGTTTCTCTTACTGTTTTTAAATATTTTTTATAATTTTCATTATTTGATGTAAATAATATATAACATATTGCTATATTATTTAATTCTTCTTTCTCTTCATATGTTATATCTTTTATTTCATTGTTTTTTATAAAATAACATAACTCTTTTAATGTAAAATATTCATTTTCAAATATCGACATTTTCCATTATACTATTATATATTATAATTTCTTTATATTTATTTATTTAACAATCAATTGATAAATAATATTTACCAAATCTATTCTTATATAAATGAATTGTTCCACTATCACCTATTTTTAATGGTAATTCTTCACATTCACATATTTGAAAAATATTATTATATTTTTTTTCATCTGTTATTCTTTGAAATAATATTGATGTTCCTCCTATTTTTATACAATATTTTGGACAATATATACTTTTCTCATAATTTTTAAATTCAGTATTATCTGTATCATTTGTATCATCAATATTCTTTTTTATCTTTAATTCTTCAAAATCAATTAATTCTTTATTAAGTGTCCATTCTTTTATTTTATATACTGGATAATATTGTGTTTTATTTGGTATTTCTATAATGATTTGATTTTGTTTATTATTCTCATTCATTTCTATTTCCATTACACATCCAACATTTGTTTTGATATCATAAAACACTCTATATAATATTTTTTTTTTATCTCTTGGATCCATATATTGACATAAAAATGACAATGCACAATTTAAATCATTTCTAGGCCATAATTCACCTGTACGAAAAAATGGTTTTTTACCCCCTATTTTATTCTCTTCCATACCTGTTTCTTCCTCATAACTCATTGTTTCAAATACTGGATAATATACATTTCTATAACAAGTCTTTGGTAAATTATCATAGTCTATTCCATGTTTTTTCCAACGTTTACCTGTTTTTGTTTCATATACTATGTATTCTTTATTGTCTTTTCCTTTCATTATTGTTCCAATCTCTTGTTTTGATGGTAAAAATCCCAATGATGTTGGTGTATTACTCATTTTTTTTTGTTATATTAATAAATATAATTATCAATATAAAAATAATCTTTAAATAAAAAATAAATCAATTTTTTTTAGATAATAAACATATCAGTATTATTATTAATTATTTCTGTCATTTCTGCTTGATCAAAATCAGTATTCTTTAATTGATATGGTTTCTTTGCAACAGTAACTGGTGCAGGTAATCTGTAAGGATTTCCCATACGACTAAACTTTAAATAAGTTGAATATACTGATTTTAAGAAATCATTTGTAACAACATAAGTTCTATCTTTCTTTGTACCTGGATATAAATCTTTTGGAAATACTAATGTATAACATTGAAATCTTTGAACTGAATATACATAAAATGAATTTGTTAATAATTGTAATGTTCTTGTGAAAAAATCAGCATTTTTAATATAATAATACAATACTTGTTCATTTGGTGTTAATACAAATGGTGCTTTTTCTGGTGGTACTGAATAATTTACACAATTACCTGTTCCACCTATTACTCTATTACTCCAACAAGTTGGTAATTGTTGATTTTGTAATACTCTCATTAACCATGTTGTTGTTGTATAATTTATTTTTACATATTGTATAGAATTATCTAAACATCCACCTGCAGATGGTAAATATACTGTTATTTCTTTATTATCAAATCCAACTACTGGATTTAATTGTACAGTAGAACAAAACTTTCGAGGATTTTTATTATAATAAGCACGACCCATATTTCTAAAATCTTGAACTACATCTAAAAATATACGATTATAGGAAATTGCTAATAATAATTGTCTTAAATAATTAACTCTCGTCACTGTATTAAAATTAAATATAGATGGATTATTCTTTACATTATATGTTGGTAATCCACTAATTGGACCATTTAATAAATCCGTTGATGACATATCTTTATATTATCAACATATATTTTTTTTATAATAAATCTTATTTATTTTTGAAATATTTTGGAATCGGTAATTCTCCTATTATCTTATTTTTTACCAAATGTTGTGTATATGCATTTATTTCCATTAATTCTATTGCATTATATATTTTTGGTAATATTCCATTATAATAATCTGTTGGTGGTATTATTCTATAATTATATTCTCGTCGTTCAAAATATGCCATTTTTGCATGTTCTAATGACTCGTATAAATTCATATAAAAATCCTTATTTTTTATATAAAAATAAAATATTCTATCCATATAAGGTATTCTCTGAAAATATTCCATTTGTTTGTTTATATTTGGATTATTTCTTATATATTCATTTGTTGTATTTATTAATTGTATTATCTCTTTTGCTTCAAATCTTCTTGTTCTTTTCTCAAATTGAAATATATAAAAATATTCTTTACAATTATTATAAAATCTTAATGCCTCATTATATGCTATTGATAATTTCCTCAAATATTCCTCATGCATTAAAAATAATATAATTATTATATCTGTTTCACGTTTGTCTGTATCATTTCTTGGGTATTTACTTAATTTTATTTTATAATCATCATATACTATTACTTCTGGTTCTTCTATTTCATAATCCATTCCATAATCCATTTTATTATTATTTTTCATAAAAAAATTTATTTTTTTACTCATTCGCCTTCTTTTTCATATAATTTATTTCTTCTTTTTGTGTCTTTATTATATTATTTAATAATCCATTTATATTATTCTGTTTTTCTAGTAATTTTTCACTCATCAATATTGCCATCGAATGATGTGGTATCATTCCTAATAAATATTGTTTTTCATCAACAAATAATTGTTTTCTTATTGATAATATCATTATTATTACTAAAAATATACCTATTATCATTGGTTTAATATCTTTATTATAAATTGCCATAAATAATAACATCCATCCACACATCAATAATATCATATATAAATCATTTATACTAAATCGAATATCGTCTATTTTTGATACCCACATATTCATTGTTGATAATAAACCTGCTAAAAACATTATTATAAACATTACAACATAATGATTCATCATTCTATATATTACTCCAAAATAAAAATTGATTTTATTTTTTTATATGTTTATTTTCTAGAAAATAAAGCAATATAAAAAGAAAAAAATATGACAACTGAATTTTCACCATTTAATATTCCTAAAGAATCATTTAAGATTTCGGGTATTAGTTTTTATCAAAACTATATTATTGGAATTACATATGATACTGAATTAAAAATGGAACTTGAACCAGAAAATGCATATGATTCAACTGCTATACGTATTGTATTTAATGGTAATACTATTGGATATGTACCTAATGCAAATGATAGAATAAAACAATTATGTACAAATAATATTAATGAACCTTTAAAAATAATTAATATTTCTAAAATTAAAGACATAACTGGTATACGTGTTATTCCTAAATGTTTTGTTTAATTATGTAGATAATTCTATAAATTTATAATTTAAAAAAAATTGATTTATTTTTCATTTAAAAAATATATTTAAATAATAAATAATATAATATAATATAGTAAATATGGATTTAGAGGAAAAAAACACATTATTTAAAGTTAGAAAAACATCCATTGAAATGCTCAGTGATAGGGGTATAACTATTCCACCTGATGAAATTATTACATTTGAACAATTTTGTATAAAATATGATAATAACAATATGGATATATATATTGATGATACTATTAAAAATATTAAATATTATGTTCATTTTCATAATGAAATTAAAAACTTTAGTAAAGCTGATTTAAAAAATATAATGTCTAAAGTGATATCAAAATATGAAGATGAAAATATTAATTTAATATTAATTTTGAAAGAAAAAGAAAATAGTGCTATTTCTAAAGAATTAACAAAAGATATTTATGATAAAGTTGAGGTATTTTTGAGAAAAAATATGGTTTTTAATATTACTCAACACAGTTTTGTTCCTAGACATATTTTATTGTCTACTGAAGAAGAAAAAAAAGTTGTAACTAAATATTTTACAACTAAATCTAAATTGCCAAAAATATCTAAAAATGACCCTGTTGCTAAATATTATGGTTTAAAACCTGACCAAGTATGTAAAATTATACGTAAAAGTCCTGAAGTTGGTGAATCAATATATTATCGTTTAGTCAAATAAATTTTAGAAATTATGATGAAAAAAAGATTATAAAAAATATAAAAAATATTATAACTAACATTACAAATATCTTATGTTTATTATTTTTATCAGTATGAATTGGTGATGAATTTACAAAAGTTTCATTATTATTAAAAGGTGTTGAATAATTTTTATCTTCAAAAATGGGATTTAATGTTTGATATGGAAAATTATACATTGGAAAACCATATTCAGTATAATTTTGTTCAGTTGGATATGTTAAATAATCTTTATTATTTCTTAAAAAGAAATTCATTTCTGGATAAAATGTATTTTCATCTTGAACTACAGTTGGATTACTTAATTGCATTGGTTGTTGTACAGTTGATGGATATTCTACTGTATATTCTCTTCTTTTTTCCATTTCTCTTTTATTAAAATCATAAGGATAATCTACACCAAATTGATTACCTCTAACAAAATTTGCATTATCACTTCCACCTGGTTGATTACACACTATACCAACTACACCTTGTGCTTTATTATCCATTAAATAACATGAATCTTTTTTATATGGTTGATCTTTAAATACTGGACAATCTTTTTGACCTTCATATGGAACATTTAAACGTTGGTCTCTTGGTGATGGTTCTAGAAAATTACAATATTGTAAATCATCTTTTGTTCTTGGTATTGATTTTATTGCCATTGGATAAGGTGCATCACCATATGATACTGGAAATGTTGTTACTGGTGTAGGATTTCTTGGATATGGTACTGGTAATATATCTTGTGCATTATTTCCAACAGTTAATAATATATCTTCCATTTATACTATATATTAACAAATATTTTTTATTATTTTTTTAGAAATTATTTCTTTCTTCTGGTGTTAAATATTTTAAATCTAATATATCAAATATTTCCTTTTCATAATTTAAGAAAATTATATTATTATTACGTATATCTGTTAGACCATATTCATTTAAACTATAATTTTTTTCAATAGCTTTGTTTCTAATAAATATATTAAATTCTTTATTTCCAGTAAAATATAATAATGATGTATAATATGATTTATAATTAACAACTCTTATATCTATTCTTCTTGCTATCTCTTTTATTTTACAAATTCCCATATATTTTGTTTCACCCTTTTCTGTTAAACTATCTATTATAATATTTTTCTCTTTACAATTTTTAATAATTCGTGTTAAAAATTTAGCATTTTCAATATTTTCTATAAAATTTGGATGTGATACTAAAATATCAATATCACCTGAATCTATACATCCTCTTCTATAACTTCCACATATTTCAAATATTAAATCTTTTGATATTTCTTTTAAAACATTTCTAAATATATTTTTTAAAATATTTATTTCTTCACGTGGTATTCTTTGATTAATATCTTTATAATATTTTATACCAATATCTATATGATGTGTTGTTTTTATTTTATTTTCTTTAATTGCTTCTTTTAATTGTTCTATTGTTGTTATTCCTAATTTTTCCCATTGTTTTATCCTTGTCATACCAATACCAGTTATATCTAATAATTCATTTTTTGGTTGTTCAATATAAATATCATATTGTTTTAGTTCTTGTAAATCACCTGTTTCTAATATTTCATCAATTCTTTTACTTATTTTTTCACCAATTCCTTTTATTTCTTTTTGTAATTGACTTCCTGATAATATTTCTCCATTATATTTTTTTATTTCATTAATTGCAGTAGTTAATGCTTTTAAATTCCATTTTTTGTCTTCTTCTTTTTTATAGGCTTCTTTTAAAATATTTAATTTTTCTAATATTAAGTCTTTTTTCATTTTTATATTTATATATAAATTTAATTTTATATATATTTTTTCTTATATATATTTATATAATGCCTACTCAAAATGTACCTACTATTGTTAATCAATATAATAGTGAAATAAATAATGCATTAGCTATACAACAAGGATTAGTTACAAACATTCAATTACAAAATGATGAATTAAGTCAAAAACAACAAATTCAATTACAACAACTTCAAGAAATTCAAGATAAAGAAAAATTATTATTAACAAGATCTAGAATGCTTCAAATTTCTCAAGACAGAAATTCATATAAAAAAAAAATAATATATACTCTTATAGCAATTATTTTTATCATCTTTATTTTGATTTTAGTCTTTTATGTCATGTTTTCTAAAAAACGAAATTCTCAATAAAAAAAATATATATGTAATATAATATATAATAATATGAGTAATTTTCAATATATGGGATGTTATAATGATACTTCAAATAGATCTATTCCAAATTTTCAAGGTAATGTTTCAAGTGTTCAAGAATGTGCTAATATTGCTAGTGCTTATGGTGACAATGTTATAGGTCTTCAATATGGTGGTCAATGTTGGACTGGTACTAATTTAAATCAAGCAATGGAATATGGTCCTAATAATGGTAATTGTGGTGAATTAGGTGGATGGTGGACTAATCAAATATATCAACAAATTCCTCCTTCTTCTTGTGCTTATGTAATGAATCCTAATGAATTACAATGTTATCAAAATAATAATCCTGATCTTGCTGGTATGAATCAACAACAATTACAACAACATTGGAGTACTACTGGTTGTAATCAACAAAGAAATAATCAATGTACTGGTATACAAACTCAATATGGATATGCACCTAGTATTTATAATTATATTGGTTGTTATGCTGACCAACCAAATCGTGCTGTTCCAAATTATCAAGGTACTGTATCTTCTGTCAATGAATGTGGTCAAATAGCTATTTCAAATAAACAATCTGTTTTTGCTGTTCAAGATGGTAATCAATGTTTTACAAGTAATGAACCTGAATATGCTACTCAATATGGTTATTTAATGTCTAATACTAGTAAATGTTTCCCAATGGGTGGTGTATGGGCTAATCAAGTTTATGTTAAAAATGGTCAATATATTTCACCTCCTCCTGCTAATCCTACATTAGATTCTAGTAATTTTAATACTCAACAATTATCAAGTAATTATACTCCTGCTACAAATACTACTGCTAATAATACATATTATGGAATTCAAACATAAAATTTATATTTTTAGTAATGATAATAAACCTAATAATATTATTTTATGTATATTTTTGTTTATATAAATTCTATTTCCTTCAATATCTATTTTTTGATGTTTTTCTCTAACAATATATTTTATAAAAGGTAATATAACCATTTTATAACCTGCTTCTCTTATATTTGATAAAAATAAATAATCTTCTGCACCATCTGGTATAAATTCAATTGTTTTTATTATATCTTTATGTATAATAAAACTAATTCCAACATCACATACATAAAAATTATCAGTATTCAATTTTGGAATTATTCTATCATTCAATTTCATTCTATATATATATGTCTTTACTCCAATATTCATTTCATTTTCTAATTCTCTATAAAATATTTCTACATAATCATTTATTAATATATCATCATCATCAACAAATCCTATCCATTCTGTTTCTGCTATTTTCATCCCATAATTTCTTACTAAACCTGCATTATTTATATTTATACCTTTTTTTTCTATTTCTATTATTTTTATTCTTTCATCATTTATTTCAATATTACTTTTTATACCATCATATATTATTATTGCTTTCCATTCATTATTTGTTTGATTTATTAATGATTCTATAGTATTTTTTAATGTTATTCTTCCAATAGTTGGTATAATAAATGTTATTTTAGTCATTTATTATAATCATATTTTTTTATTTTTTATTTATAACATGAAGTTTGTTGTTAAAATTTGATATATCTATTTTTAATATATTAATATCTCTATAAAACATCTTTTTTAATTCTAATATTTTCATTATCATATCATCTATTTGTATCATTTCTTCTGATAATTCATAACCTAATATACATAAATCATCTTTCCAAATATACAATCTTAATATTGATAAATAAATATAATTATTTATTATCTTTTCATTAAACATACTATCTTTTTTATATTGTTCCTCTATATTTAATAATTTAAACATATCTTTCATTGTTAGTATTACTCCATAATACATTTCTATTATATTTAATAGAAATATATTTTTTTTCATGATGTCATTTTTGAGTATTTTTAGAAAAATAAATAATTGATATTTTTACAATAATTCATTTGTGTTTTATATGATTTTTTTAGATATAAAATTATTAGGGAACTTTTTATTGTAAAATTCCCTATAAATTATTTTAAAATTTATTGTTTTGTTATTGTATATAAATATAGTTTATATTTATCAATAAACTTTAAAAATAAATATTATTGACATATTTTTCCTAAAAAGTGTGTTTATAAAATAGATTTTATTGTTAAATTCCCTATAAAATATTTCAAAAAATATTGTTTAATTATTGTATATAAATATAATTAGTATTTATCAATATTTTTTTAGAATAAATATAAAATTCCATAAAAATGAGAAACGTCGGGAATTTTTTTCCTGACGTCATTTTTGAGTATTTTTAGAAAAATAAATTATTGATATTTTTACAATAATTCATTTATGTTTTATATGATTTTTTAAGCTGTAAAATTATTAGGGAACTTTTTATTGTAAAATTCCCTATAAATTATTTTAAATTTCATTGTTTATATATTGTATATAAATATAATTAATCTTCATCAATAAACATTAAAAATAAATATTATTAACATATTTTTCCTAAAAATTGTGTTTATAAAATAAATTTTATTGTTAAATTCCCTATAATTTATTTTAATATATATTGATAATATATTGATATTTTTATCTAATTATAATATAAAATTTATCAATACAAAAATTATAAAAATTATAAAATTTGGTATAAAATTTTATAAAATTAGTTATAAAATTTTATAATTATTTTTATAAATTTTATAATTTTTTATTGTAAATTTTTTTGTATTTTTTTAAATTAAAATATTGTTATTTTAATGATTATGATTTTTTGTTTTTTTTGAAGGGTATCAATAAAAATTTTTGATGGAATTTTTGATGGAATTTTTGACGTTTGATGGAATTTTTGATGGAATTTTTGATGGAATTTTTTTTCATCAATGTATTGTAAGACACTTTTTAAAACTTAAAAAAATAATGTATTTTTATACAATAAAAAAAAGATGATTTTTAAAAAAATTATTATGGAATTTTTGATGGAAAATATTATGGAATTTTCATTTTTGATGGAAAAAAATTCCATCAAACTTTTATTGGTTTTTTCCCTATAATTTTTTTTAAAAAATATTGTAAAATATTGTTTTATTTTATTTTTTTCTAAAAAAAAGGGTATCAATGCCATTTTTTTGTCATTTTTTAAAAAATTTTGATGGAATTTTCAGAAAACCATTTTTACAATGGATTGATAAAAAATATTTTTTAAAAAATAAAAATTAATGTATTTTTAACAATAAAATTATTATGGAATTTTTTTCCATCAAAAATGCTCATTGGTCCGTTTATTGATATCTATTTTTAGAAATACTATTTTTAAAACAATATTTATTGATATGAAAAAGTACATTTTTTGATGGAATTTTTGATGGAAAATATTAGGGAATTTTTTAGGGAATTTTTTGGGGAATTTTGTTTTTGCACTTTTCTGAAAGTTGTTCGAACTTTGATTTCCGATTTTTTTTTTTGATCGAAATCGGCCAAAAATGGATTTCAAAAAAGACCTTTTTTTTGATTCCCTATAAAATTCCCTAATTTTTTCCCTAATATTTTCCATCAAAAATTCCATAATATTTTTTATAAATTTAATACAATAGTTATTATTATTATTTTATTATTTTAAAAAGTATATATCAATAAAAGTATCAATGACCTAAAAATTCCATCAAAAATTCCATCAAAAATTTATTGTTATATTTATCAATAAATTGTTTGTTATTTTTATGTTTATTGATATCAATAAAAATTTATACAATAAAATTAAAGTATTGTTATTAATTATTAAAAATATATTTTTTATTGAATATATACAATAAACTATTATTTTAAAAAATTCCCTAATAAATTCCATCAAAAATTCCATCAAAATTTTAAGATTTTTATATCAATAATTTACAATATATTTTTAATGTTTTTTAAAATGAATATCAATAAGGGTATCAATGACCCAAAAATTCCATCAAAAATTCCATCAAAAATAATATTTTTTTTATTGTTATAAAATACATAATAAAATTATATAAAAATGTATACTATCAATAATATTGATGACCCAAAAATTCCCTAAAAAAATTCCCTAATAAATTCCATCAAAAATTCCATCAAAATTTTTACTTTTTCATATCAATAAATATTATTATTTTTTTTATAATTTTAAAAATCAATATCAATAAGGGTATCAATGACATAAAAATTCCATCAAAAATTCCATCAAACTTTTTAGACTTTTTTATTGTATTTTGAATAATAAAAAATTTATTAAAAATACTTTTTTTACAATACATTGTAAAATGAAAAATTCCATAATAATTTCCATAATAATTTCCATAATATTTTCCATCAAAAATTCCATAATATTTTCCATCAAAAATTCCATCAAAATTATTATATATAATATCAATAAAATATTGTTATTATTTTAATATATAAAAAGTAGTATCAATAAAATTTATCAATGTCATAAAAATTCCATCAAAAATTCCATCAAAAATTTATTGTTATCAAATTATATAAATATTTATTTTTATTATATAAATATACAATAAATATTTATATTAAAAATCATTGTATAATATAAAAATGTTATTGTAGAATGATATTAATATTTATACTCAATAATTAATCAATAAAAAATAAAGTAATTATTAAAAAAATCATATCAATACAGTTTTTATGGAATTTTTAAAAGTGCAATTTTGAGTACATTTTTAAGTTATTTATTCATTCAATATTTTATTGATTTATTTATAATAATAAAAACATAAAAAATACAATAAAAATTATTATGGAATTTATTTTTGCATTGATGAATTGAAATTTTAATTATTTATATTTTCATTCTTTTATTTTACAATATGTAAAATAAATATATAAAAAGTCATATCAATAAAATTATTATGGAATTTATTTTTATTGATGATTTTTTACTAAAAAATAAAAATATTTTAACAATATTTTTACAATATAAAAATACAAAAAATTGTAAAAAAATAAAAATTCAAAAAATAGCTATAAAATCTTGTTTTAAAAATTTCCATAATCGAGAGATTTTTACAAAATTTTTAAATTAGAATTTCAAAAAAAAACATATATTTTTATATATTTTTTTAGGTAATTTTTAATTTATTGTAAAATTCCCTATAATTTATTTTTGTATATATCAATAATTCATCAATGAATTTATAATACTTTTATATTTAATTTTAACAATAGTTTTTTATGTGAAATTCATTTTATTGTAAAATTCCCTATAATTTATTTTTAGATTATACAATAATAAAACAATATTTTATAATAAATAATTAAGAACAAGCCATCAATAAATTATTATGGAATTTTTGATGGAATTTATTTTATTGTAAAATTCCCTATAATTTATTTTTAAATTATACAATATATAAACAATATTTTATAATAAATAATTAAAAACAAACCATCAATAAATTATTATGGAATTTTTGATGGAATTTATTTTTATATTATACAATATATAAACAATAATTTATAATAAATATTATAAAAATAACCATCAATAAATTATTATGGAATTTTTGATGGAATTTAATTTATTGTAAAATTCCCTATAATTTATTTTTAGATTATACAATAATAAAACAATATTTTATAATAAATATTATAAAAATAACCATCAATAAATTATTATGGAATTTTTGATGGAATTTAATTTATTGTAAAATTCCCTATAATTTATTTTTATATTATACAATATATAAACAATAATTTATAATAAATATTATAAAAATAACCATCAATAAATTATTATGGAATTTTTGATGGAATTTAATTTATTGTAAAATTCCCTATAATTTATTTTTAGATTATACAATAATAAAACAATATTTTATAATAAATAATTAAGAACAAGCCATCAATAAATTTTTATGGAATTTTTGATGGAATTTATTTTTATTGTAAAATTCCCTATAATTTATTTTTAGAATATACAATAATAAAACAATAATTTATAATAAATAATTAAGAACAAACCATCAATAAATTATTGTGGAATTTTGATGGAACTTATTTTATTGTAAAATTCCCTATAATTTATTTTTAGAACATACAATAAATAAATAATAAATAATTATTAATATTATACAAAAATAAACAATAATTTATTATTACATTAACTAAAAATAATACTTGAGATGTAATTTTTGAATAAAAAATTGAAAAATATTTTTACTTAAAACTAATGTATCAAACAAATATAAATCAATAATGGATAACTATTTACAAAAAGGATTTTATTCTGAAAGAATTAGTTGTGATTTTCAGTATAATGCAAGTTTCTTTAAAAATCAAATCAATGAACATGATAATATTAAACTTGAAAATATTGAAAAAGAAATTATATATTGTAAAAATGATGTGGATTATATAAGACATTTTATAGAATATTTGAAGGAAAAAGTCATAAAAAAATGTAAACATTTTAGCTCAGTAAAAATTATGTTAGCTACATTTGATAAAAATAATATAATTTATAGTATTATTATTGTTATTTCTAACATGCTAAAAAATTTATTGAAAATAAAAGAAAAAGAAAATATATATAAATCAATATTTGTTGTAATTGAATATGAAAGTCAAATTATTTTTATTGGAAAATTAAATTTTAATGGATTAGATTAGATTATATATTTTTTTCATAAGTTTATGTAATTTTATTTCATTTTTCTTTTTGTGGTTGATGTAATGATAAAAAATATTATATAATTTTTTGTAACAAACAAAAGATATAATATAT